>Ga0075117_1001656_pt1 | contig 13566 bp, 11 predicted proteins | sample AntAceMetag02UKJ_FD_69789 | JGI IMG/M metagenome (GOLD analysis project Ga0075117, IMG submission 69789) | Saline lake microbial communities from Ace Lake, Antarctica - Antarctic Ace Lake Metagenome 02UKJ | ecosystem: Environmental > Aquatic > Non-marine Saline and Alkaline > Saline | place... | reverse complement strand
TGGGGCTATTCCGTGCCACTTATGACTTCCCATCATAAAGTCCACACCAGCTCCCATTTCTGTCTTCATCAGAATCATCGTAGGTACACCTTTGCCAGAAATCCTTTTGGCTTTACGTAATCCTTTCACCACTTGTTCCATATCATTGCCATCGGCTATTTCCATTACTCTCCAGCCAAAAGCCTTATACTTTGCTTTCAGGTCCTGGTTGTTCATCACTTGGTCTGTAGGGCCATCAATTTGTTGACCATTCAAGTCAATGATAGCTATTAGGTTATCTACTTTATGATGTGGGGCAAACTGTGCTGCTTCCCAAACCTGGCCTTCTTGTTGCTCACCGTCTCCCATTAAAACGAAAACGTTTCTATCATCACCGTTTAGCTTTTTTGAAAGTGCCGCACCTATTGCCACAGACATCCCTTGTCCTAAAGAGCCTGACGCTACTCTAATCCCTGGAAGGCCTTCGTGAGTTGTAGGATGACCCTGAAGTCTTGTATCTAATTTTCTGAAGGTTGCCATTTCGGCAGCTTCAAAATAACCTCTTCTAGAAAGAACCGAATAAAAGACAGGAGAAATATGACCATTAGAAAGAAAGAATAAGTCTTCACCCACGCCATCCATCTTAAAAGAAAGATTTCCGCCTTTGCCTTTTCTGTTATTTATTTTCATTTGCTGGAAGTATAGGGCCACCAACAAATCTGTACAGCCTAAGGAGCCGCCCGGATGACCAGAAGCACAACCATGTACCATGCGTACAATGTCTCTTCTAACCTGCGAAGCGATATCCTGAAGTTCGTTAATTTGCATTTAAGAGTATATTTTAATTTAAAAACGGAGTAAAATTAGGGAATATGTAGTGAAAAGAAAGTAATTATTCAAAAACGTCATATTGACACTTATTGTTGTAGTATTTGACTAGAATGTTCCTTTGATTTCACATTTGATATGACGTCTTCAATAATGCCAGCTTCATCTATTACAAAAGTAGTTCTGACAGTCCCCATGTAAGTTTTTCCAAAAGTTTTTTTCTCTTGCCAAACACCATAAAGGTCTGTAATTGCATTATCAGTATCTAAAAGCAAGTCAAATGGAAGGTCAAACTTTTTGATGAAGTTTTGATGAGCTTTAAGACTGCTTGTACTGATACCAAATACTTTTATTCCCTTAGCCAAGAAAGCGTCATAATTGTCGCGAATATTACAAGACTGCACAGTGCAAGTAGGTGTGTTATCTTTGGGGTAAAAGTAGATGACTACTTTTTGACCTTTAAAGTTACCAAGATTTACTGCAACACTATTTTGGTCAATCGTTTCAAAGATGGGTGCTTTATCGCCTATTTTTAAAGTCATATTAGATGTTTGATTTATAAATTTGTTCGTTATCACATTGGTCTATTACTCTCAGAACTAACTTGCCAGTAAATGGTCTGTTTTCCAACTTTTCAGACCAGAGTAGTCCATTTTTATACTCGTATTCCATAAGTACCCAAGTATCATTCACCCAACAGTCAAAGGACTTAATGCCAGATAAATTATCTTTGATTGAAAACATCAGAAAGTTTTCGTTTAAATTTTTAACCTGAATACTTGGTGGAGTAATGTCACGTAAAACATCAAATGTGCCTAACTCTTTTGGATGAAAAGTTATAGTGTTGTTTTGCCACTGGCCCCCTACATACTTCGGTTGCCTACTATCCATAAGGTAAGCTTTATCTTTATCTTCTATTATTTCGTCCCTTTGTACTTTCCATCTGGTTTCATATCTTCCCTTTAAAGGATGGGTGTCTCTATCTAAATGAAGAGTTTCATTCTGTTCTTTTAAACTTACATAGATAGGGTGATATAGCGTTTCTTTGAAATCAACCTCGAAGGTCTTCTGGCTGACTTTGTTAAATGTTGTGGATGACTCCCCAGTAAAAGGAGCTTCGTAAAGAGTACCTTCATTCACATAAGCGGAAAAGAAATGCTCATCCAGGTCTATAATAAATGTCTCTTCGGCCTTATTAACGTATGACGGTGATATTTCTTCAGAGAAGTTCCCGTCAAGAAGCTTTAATGGGACATTACTTTTTCTTCGAACTATCTTCACAAATTTATCAAGAAGCGTAGACTTAGTTATTTCGTCAGAGTTTAAATCGTTTGGTACCAGACTTTCTCCGAATACTTGACTTTCTATCGGGAAATCAACTCTCCTGATATTCTCATAGCTATCCTTTAGAATAATAGATATTTGATGCGTTTCATTGTCTCTAAAGCTCAAAAGTCCATTATTTGCTAAGGAACTATAAAAGGTTAATCTATTTCCAGGTTCAAAATAAGCCTTGTGTACCTTTATGTTACCATTAACCATGCGTTCATAGTTGGTATGGAGGTTCATGTCAATTTTGTTATCAAAGACGAGTTTCCCTAACTGGAAGGTATAGGCTACTTCATTGTCCTTGAGTAATTCCAGGTGTTTAATTCCTAGCTTAAAAGGAGTAGTTTGTGCTTTATCATAAGTATATACTTCCACTCCAATATTCCCCCAGGCTTTAACAGGATTAGCTAATCTATACTGGCCGGAAGATGTTAAGCTTACCGGAAAGTCAAAACTTCCAAAGGCACCATTGACACGAGCATCAGCAGAAAGGCACCTGAGGGTGATGAACTCTACTTTCGGGGCCACATTATCCTTTATTTCTTTAAAGCCAAACAATGATGGGTCCAAAGTATTCTCAGCTTCATCTCTTATTTCAAAATGAAGGTGAGGGCCACCACTACCTCCCGTATTCCCAGATAGAGCTACCAGTTCCCCTTTATTCACAACTAACTCATTAGGCTTAAAAGATAGGTCTACCTCCCAGCTTTGGCTTTGATACTGTCTTTTTAACAGTTCAGCTTTTATGGGTTTAGCATATTCTTTTAAATGACCATAGACCGTAGTGAGACCATTCGGATGGGTAATGTAAAGGGCATTCCCATAACCACCTTCGGCCACTTTTATTCTCGAGACATAACCAGATGCAGCGGCATACACTCCTTTTCCTTCTCGGCCACCTGTCCTAATATCAAGTCCAGCATGGAAATGGTTAATTCTTAGGTCGCCAAAAGACCCAGATAGGGAAGTGGTAACTCCGGGGTTAATTGGAAAAGAAAAATAACCTTTTTCATAGGAAACCTTGACCTCAATCTTTTGAGGTTCGGCTACTTCCAAACCTAGAAGCAGCAATAAAAAATGTATGACAGAAATGCCTAGCAAATTATTTTACATTAAAATCAAACATCAAATCCTTCTCTAAGTAACCTTTCAGGTTGTCACCAATTTTCACTTCAGAAACTCCAGCGGGCGTTCCCGTAAAAATCAAGTCTCCTATTTTTAGCGTAAAGTATTGGGATACAAAACTTATGATATAATCAAATGAGTATATCATCTTGGCGGTATTTCCTATCTGGCGGTTTTCTCCATTTACCTCTAAATTAAAATTAAGATCTCCAAGCTTGTACTTTTCTTTGGAAACAAATTTAGAAAGTGGAGCAGATCCATTAAAGCCTTTGGCTAAATCCCATGGAAGTCCTTTTTGCTTTAACTCAGACTGAATGTCTCGTGCAGTGAAATCTATACCAAGGCCTATTTCGTCATAATATTTATGAGCGAATTTCTCTTGAATATTTTTTCCAGCTTTTTTTATCTTGACAACCACTTCTACCTCATGATGAATGGAATTGGAGAAGGGAGGATAGAAAAAAGGGTCATTATTTAATAGAATGGCAGAGTCTGGCTTAGTGAAAATGACAGGTGAAGTGGGGACGTCATTTTTTAATTCCTCAATATGTTCAACATAATTGCGACCAACTGCGATAATCTTCATCTTTTTTCGTTTTCTCTCGTAACTTAATCGCAAATTTACTTAAAGCAGCTTAAATAAACCTGCCTAAGAACAAAAGAAACCCATTACAATGAAAAAAATCAGAGGCCTATTTATAGGAGTTTTTGCCATAGCGTATATCGGAATGTCCTGTCAGAGAGTTCCATTGACAAACAGAAAGCAATTTGTGGGTATGGTGTCTTCAGACCAGATGAAGCAGCTAAGTTTTGCTCAGTATACAGGCTTTATGGATACTTCGTCCGTTGTCTCGAACAAAACCAAAGAAGGGGCGATGGTGGCCAGAGTAGGCTCCAGGATAAAAAAGGCTGTGGAAGATTATCTAATTGCCAATAACTATAGTGAAGCTATTGACGGATATCAATGGGAGTTTTCAACGGTTAAGAGTGACCAGATAAATGCCTGGTGTATGCCAGGTGGGAAAGTCTGTTTTTATACAGGGATTTTACCTATTTGTCAAACAGAAGATGGTATAGCTGTAGTCATGGGGCACGAGATAGCCCATGCTATTGCGGATCATGGAAGGGAACGCATGAGCCGGGCTCTCATAGCACAAGGCCTAACCCAGGTAGGTGCTGTGGCAGCTGGTGTTATTACTAAAGATCAACGGGTCATGGAAACAGCAGGTCAAGTGCTGGGTATAGGAACTCAGTTAGGTGGCGTTTTACCAAATAGCCGAAAGCAAGAAACGGAGTCAGATAAGCTAGGTTTAATTTTTATGGCGATGGCAGGGTATAATCCTAATGAAGCTGTGGCCTTTTGGAAAAGAATGGAAGCAGCGGCGGAAGGGAAAGAAAAACCACCGCAAATACTATCTACTCATCCTACAGACGCAGGGAGAATAGCGGAGTTAGAAAAACTCTTACCGAAGGCCATGAAATATTACTACGCCTACGGGGGGCAGTAAGGAACAAGGAGATTTTGAAGAGGCAGGTTGCAAAAAAGCAGCCTGTTCTTTTTAGCTCAAACTGCCACTTTTAATGTGCAAATCTCTCTGTGGGAAAGGGATTTGAATATCATTCTCCATAAATTTATTCGCTATAATAAACCGCAGGTCGGACTTTGTCTGTTCGATAAGGAAAACATTTTTACTCCAGAAAAGCAGTTGGAAATCAAGTGAACTGTCACCAAAACTTGTAAGCCTTACGTTAGGTACATTATTCTTTGACTTCGATATTTCCTTTATTTCTTGAGCACATTGAAGAAGTACTTCTCTTACTTTTTCGGGATTGGTGCCATAAGCAACGCCTACGTTAACATCAAACCTAGTTAAAGCGGCATTGTGGCTCCAGTTAATTACATTTTCAGTGATAAACTTATGGTTAGGAACTATAATGGTGATACCATCACGTGTGAGTATTTCGCTTGTTCTGAGGTTGATTTGGGTTACTTTTCCTACTAGAGTATCTACTTCCATAACATCCCCAATCTTAACACTTCCATCTACCAACAGGAATATTCCTGAAATTATATCAGAGAAAATTTGCTGAAGCCCCAGCCCAATACCTACCAAAAGAGCTGCGGATCCTGCAAGTAGAATGGTGATTTTTACGCCAATTATCTCTAGGATAATAACAATCGTAATTACGTAGATTAAGTACTTAAAAAGAAGAAAAAAGCTCTGACTGTTTCTGACATCAAGCTTTTCACTATTAACAAATCTTTTGATAATTGATTTAACAGTGAATAGTAAGAACCGAGTAATCAGAAGGACTACTATAACTAGTAGAAAGTGAGCAACATCGAACTGGTAATCTTTGTACTCAAAAAATCTAAAATCTAAAATGCTGTTTATGCTATTCACTGCTGTACAATTTTAATTTTCTCAGTTTTTAATCTGAGTTTGAGCCAAGCCTCTAATTTGGTGAAGTTGGATCCCTTAATGACCTTTTTAGTGTCTAAATAGATCAATGTGACAGTGTCGGTAGATGCTCCTTTATGATGAAGCAACATGGTGCTAAAAGCACTTGATTCTACTTCAGGATACTGAACCTCCAATTCTTTGCAAACTTCGTCTTGAATAAGTTCGTAGGTTTTGTGTTTAATAAGTTCCTGTTCCAAAAGAATCAGTCGCTCATCCTTTGTTTTTATGAGGTCTTCATTTCTCCTATACAAGTCTTCAATAATTCCAGTTCTAACGCTCTCTACATCAGGTAAATCTTGATTAACTTGATTTTGACGAATTACTAAATTGGTTTCTTCAAGATTGTAGTCTTTTAGTTCGGATTGTAGCCTTTTAAGTTCTGTATTGTCTAGTGGAGAGCCAAATAGAAAGACCTCAACCTTTTTATCAGACGGAGTGACTAGCTGCTCAATAACATTGGTTTCTGTATAAACAAATTCTTCTTTTACGAATAAATTAGCATTTCTACGAAAAATACTCTGCTGTACAATGGAAAAGCCTAGATAAATGCTTGGAACAATGGTGACAATCGCTACAACGTAAACATAAACTCTCATCTTACGCTGTTGTATCTTATCTACCCACTTCTTGCTTGGAATTTTCAAGAAACGAACGATAATCATGCTGGAAATACTGATGAAGACACTATTAATAAAGAAAAGATAAAAGGCTCCTAAAAAGTATGCCCAGTTTAAAGTGGCTAAGGCGTATCCAGCGGTGCATAATGGTGGCATTAAAGCAGTTGCTATAGCCACTCCAGGGATTACATTGCTTTTCTCTTTTCTGGTTACAGCTACAATTCCTGCCAGGCCACCAAAAAAACTAATTAATACATCCCAAATAGTAGGTTGAGTTCTAGACAAAAGCTCAGATTGAGCGTCGCTTAAAGGGGATATAGCAAAGTAAAGTGCGGAAGCCAAAACAGATATAATAACGGCGGCAGCCAAACTTCGAAAGCTCTTTTTTATTAAAACAAAATCATAAATACCAACTCCTAGACCAATTCCCATAATTGGCCCCATAAGTGGTGAAATAAGCATAGCACCTATTACTACTGCAGTGGAGTTCATATTTAGGCCTACCGAGGCCACAAGAATGGCAAATATTAAAATCCAGAGGTTAGTACCCCTAATTTCAACTCCAGCTTCTATACCTTCAATTATTCCATTAAATGAGGCTCTATCAGATTCTAAGTCAAAGAACCTTTTTGCCAAACCTCTTATTTCATTCCAGATTTGTATCATAAAAAAACTCCGTGAAGATTTAATTCACGGAGTAATATAAGAAGATTTTTAAAGCTTATTTGAGTACACTTTGAATCAATTCGGCAGCCTCCTTTAATTTGGTGGCAGAAAATACTTTCAGACCAGACTCATTAATAATAGCTGCTCCTTCCTCGGCGTTTGTTCCTTGAAGTCTAACCACGATAGGTACAGGTATTTCGCCTATAGACTTATATGCTTCTACAATTCCCTTAGCCACACGGTCGCATCTTACGATACCTCCAAAAATATTAACGAAAATAGCCTTTACATTAGGGTCTTTCAGGATAATTCTAAATCCAGCTTCCACTGTGACAGCGTTAGCAGCTCCACCTACGTCTAAGAAGTTGGCAGGCTCTCCACCATAAAGTTTGATAATATCCATAGTAGCCATCGCTAGTCCGGCTCCATTTACCATACAACCCACGTTTCCGTCAAGTTTTACATAATTCAGGTCGCTCTCAGAAGCTTCTACTTCCGTAGGGTCTTCCTCTGCTTTATCTCTAAGAGCTGCTAGTTCTGGATGACGGTAAAGAGCGTTGTCATCTAAGTCTACTTTGGCATCAACCGCCAAAATCTTATCGTCAGAGGTCTTTAAGACAGGGTTGATTTCAAACATAGAAGAGTCTGAACCCTCATATGCCGCATAAAGAGAAAATATAAACTTAACCATCTCTTTATTGGCCTTTCCACTAAGCCCTAACTTATTAGCCACTTTTCTTGCTTGGAATCCTTGAAGACCTACGGCTGGGTCTATCCACTCCTTGAAAATTAATTCAGGTGTATTTTCAGCTACTTCTTCAATGTCCATTCCACCTTCTGTCGATGCCATGATAACGTTGCAGCTTTTTGTTCTATCCAAAAGAATAGAAATATAAAACTCTTTAGGCTCACTACCTCCCGGGTAATATACATCCTCAGCTAAAAGTACCTTATTTACCACCTTGCCTACAGGGCCTGTTTGGTGTGTTACCAATACATTTCTTAGAAGATTACTAGCGGCTTCCTTCACAGCTTCTGCAGATTTCACCAACTGCACACCATGCTGCTCCATGCCTACTATTTTACCTTTACCTCTTCCTCCAGCATGAATTTGAGATTTGATAACCGCAAAATTTGAGTTGGACATTTTGGCTATCTCTTTGTATGCCGTAACGGCACCTTCTGGAGATTCAGCGACTATTCCACGCTGTATTTTTACTCCGTATTTGGCTAGAATTTCCTTACCTTGGTATTCGTGAATGTTCATTATTGAATGTTATGAGAATTGAACTTTTCTTATTTGCGACCAAATTAGGTAAATAATCAATTCATTCATAAGATAAGAGCTTAAAAACTGATATAATTGCCGAAGGAATTGAAGAATATATTATGCTGAAAGCGGAGGGGATAAAAAAGAAATACGGTGAACTAGAGGTTTTGAAAGGGATTGACATAGAGGTTTCTTCAGGCGAAATAGTTGCCATAGTGGGTCCTTCTGGAGCAGGTAAGACTACGCTTCTTCAGATTCTCGGGACTTTAGATTCGGCAGATTCAGGTAAAACTTATTTGGACAATACGGAGTTAAGTTCCTTGACTGATAAGGCGATAGTTAAACTTAGAAATGAGAAACTGGGCTTTGTTTTTCAATTTCACAACCTCATGGCAGAGCTAACAGCCTTAGAGAATGTTTGCCTGCCTGGATGGATAGGGAAACGTGACGAAAAAGAGGTAAAAAAAAGAGCTAAGGAGTTGTTAGGCCTACTAGGTCTCGAGGGTAGGGAAGAGCATCTTCCTTCGGAGCTTTCTGGTGGCGAGCAACAGCGAGTGGCCGTTGCCAGAGCCTTAATTAATTCACCTCAAATCATTTTTGCTGACGAACCTACTGGAAACCTGGACACTAAAAATGCAGACGATTTACATCAACTGTTCCTTTCTATTAGAGAGCAGTTTAATTGTGCTTTTGTTTTGGTTACACATAATAAAGACTTGGCAGACTTGGCAGATAGGGTGATCACTCTGAAAGATGGGAGGGTGGTTTGATTTGGTCTGGATTAGTAAATTGACTGATGTTTGGCCCCTTATACAAAGAATCATTTCAAAATAGATGACAAGTAAAAAACAAAAACTCTACATCATTCTCAGTGGCATATTCTTGACCAATGCCATCACAGCAGAGATAATTGGTGCTAAAATATTTAGTCTGGATCAGACCCTTGGTTTTGATGGAAGTAATATTTCCTTTCTAGGTTTTGATTTAAGTTTTGCTCTAACGGCCGGTACGCTTAACTGGCCTATTGTATTCATCACGTCAGATGTTATCAATGAATATTTTGGTAAAAAGGGAGTCAAATTTATCTCCTACTTAACCGCAGCCTTAGTCACTTTTAGTTTTATAGTTATCTATATAGCCGTTTATGTGGATCCAGCAGCCTTCTGGTTAGATGTGAATTCAACGGACGCAAACGGTCAGGCCATCAATATTAACGAGGGTTTCCGAATGATATTTAGACAAGGGATGGGCATCATTATCGGAAGTTTATCGGCCTTTCTATTAGGTCAAATATTAGATGCCTATGTGTTTCATCGTTTAAGAAACTTGACTAAGAATAGGATGGTTTGGCTGAGAGCTACAGGCTCCACGGTAGTTTCTCAATTGATAGACTCTTTTGTGGTGATTTTTATAGCCTTTTATATTTTTGGAAACTGGTCTTGGGAGCAAGTGACCCAAGTGGCTACTAATAATTATATCTTCAAATTCTTTATTGCGATAGCCTTAACTCCTTTAATCTACTTAGCTCACTTTCTGATAGATAGATGGTTAGGAAAGGAAGGTTCGGAAGAATTAATAGAAGCTGCTAGTTCTGCTGTTTAGAGATTTTAGGCATTTTTGACAGCGTTTCATCTACAGAACATCCTGAGCAAGAAGCACAGCCCGCATCCTCTTTAGTAAACTGATTGTAAACCATTTTAATTAAATAGCCAATCGCAAGGCCAGCAAGAGCAATGATGACGAGGTTTTCTATGATGACCATTCTCCTTTGCAAATTTTAAGGTGAGCTAAATGATGAGCACCATGCCAAGCATAAAGTGCCATTACTGTTTTTAAACTGTAAGCCGAATTTGTTTCTGGATGTAAATAACTATTATCCAAAGTTTCAGCATCTAAATTTTCTAATAAAACCACCAGCTTGGCATGAATAGATTTAATCATGTTCACGGAAACTTCATAAGGCAATGAATAGTCACTAAGCGAAGCCCATCTATCTTCATAGTATGCCTTGATTTTAGGTGTATCTTCTGTCAGAGTCCACTTCACACGTGTGAGCATATTCATATGACTGTCTGCAATGTGGTGGATAACTTGCTGTGCTGTCCAGCCATCGGGTCTGTAAGTGGTGGCCAAATTGCTCTCAGTTATTCCTAATAAAGCCTTTTCCATTTGTTCTGGAAAGTTTCTAAGAATCTCTAAATGAGAGGTAGTCTCTTCTTTAGAATACTCTTTTTTAGCCTTAAAATCACCTATGGGGTACTGAAGGTTCGTCATATAATACTAAAACGGTTTTGAAATTCGATTAGTTCTGCGTGATTGACTTAAGATTTTCTCTTCCAGATGAAATATGACCGAATTAAAATTATTCCTGCAATGGGGATAATGGCCTCATGAAATTCTTGGGGCAAAAAGCTAAAACCTAAGATTAGGAGTAGGGCTAATAGCATTTGAATAAAGAACAGATACTTCAACCAAGTTTGTGTTCCTGCTTTTCTATTTAAGAAGAACACCGCAGGGAAAACTGGAGCAAAGGCCCAGAGGAGATTGAGGTTTTCATTCATCACACCATGGCTCGTTAAAAACCAAAGAGAGAGCATGAACCATCCCAATAGGCCAGTAATGCTAAAAAGGACTTTGTCTATCCAGATATGCCATTTCTTGTTTTGGTATTCCAGAAAAGTCACTCTAGCGATTAGGAGAAACAGGATTCCAAAGAACAAGAATGGTTTAATGAAATTAAGTTTGTGGTCTATAGTTTCATCGTTATGGTCAAACTTCTGAGACACTAGGCTCGTCCATCTGCCGTACTGATAAACCTTAGCAGAGTCAAAAGCAGACATCAAGTTATCTGGGATATACATAGCTCCTAAATGTCCAGCAGGTTCATCAGCGGGCATCCCAGCTAAAATATCCATTCCAAACTCCACCCAATAGCTTTTACATTTCTGGTTGTAGAGGTCTATCCAGCTTCTATAACTCTCTTTGGCATGGAGTGTTTGACTAAAAGCTAAGCTATCCCCACAGACGGTTTGTAAAACATCCCGCACACGAGTAGAGCAGTTGTCATAGAAAAACTTATACATATACTCCCTGTTCTCCGGTTTATAATTGTTTACTAGAAAATCAAAAACTTTCTGTTTTTGAGTAGAATCAAGGCGTAATATTTGTTGCGTAACTCTCCGATGATCCTCCAGCCAATAAGGGACTTCTTGTCTGAAATTATAAGCTCCTATTTGATAAGGGAGTGTATTTTTGAAGAATTTGAGATAGAAGCTGTCTGTTCTGAAATCAAAAAGCCCGTAGTTAAAGTTTATGTCAATACCCGTATTGGTATCTCTTACCCTCACAGCCGTATGTCCTGCGAAAGACCATAACTGCTCTCCAGGTGCTATCGTTAACAAGGATATTTCTGCGTTTTCAGAAAGTGTCTGACAAAAAAGTCTGTTGCCCGGAAAGAGCAACAGACTTATTAGAATAATAAAAGCTTTATTCATTTGAATGCTATGGCGTTACTTTGGCCTTCTTTTTCTTTTTAGAGAAATTTAATTCTTCGGCACCTTTTTTATAACCTACCAGAATCACATCTCCTTCTTTAAGTCCTCCTTTAAGAATTTCTTCGGCCATCGGGTCTTCCACGTATTTCTGGATAGCTCTATTCAAAGGTCTGGCACCATACTGTTTGTCGTAACCTTTGTCTGCCACGAAATCCTTAGCAGCTACACTTAGCTCCATGTTGAAGCCTAATCCTTTAATTCTGACAAACAACTTCTCTAACAGAATATCTATAATTTGATGAATAGACTCTTTTTCAAGTGTATTGAAAATGATGACATCATCTAATCTATTCAAGAATTCAGGAGAGAAAGTCTTTTTCAAAGCACTCTGAATGGTCGCTTTAATAACTTCATCTTGATTGTTAAGTCTGGCTTGGGTAGCAAAACCAATACCCGCTCCAAAATTCTTTAAATCTGTAACACCAATATTTGATGTCATGATAATTATCGCATTTCGGAAGTCTACTTTTCTTCCCAAACTATCTGTTAAGATACCATCGTCTAGGACTTGAAGTAAGATATTGAACACATCTGGATGTGCTTTTTCTATTTCATCAAGCAAAATAACAGAGTAAGGCTTCCTTCTAACTTTTTCGGTTAACTGACCACCTTCTTCATAACCTACGTATCCTGGAGGAGCTCCTATGAGTCTGGAGATACTAAACTTCTCCATATACTCACTCATGTCTATGCGTATCAAAGCTTCATCAGAATCAAATAGATATTCTGTAAGAGCTTTGGCTAATTCCGTTTTTCCGACACCGGTAGGTCCTAAGAAAATGAAAGAACCAATTGGCTTTTTAGGATCTTTGAGACCTACGCGAGTTCTTTGGATGGCTTTCACCAATTTACCTACAGCAGGATCCTGGCCAATAATTCTGTTTTTAAGCGAATCTCCCATTTTTAGGATTTTTTCGCCTTCATTCATATTGACTTTGTTGATAGGGATACCCGTCATTTGGGCAATCACCTCACCCACATTTTCCTCCGTAACCAAATGCCTTTTCTCTTTGCTTTCTTCTTCCCAAGCCTGCTTTACCTTATCTAGTTGGTCTATGAGCTTCTTTTCTTTGTCACGCAGCTGAGCAGCTTCTTCATATCGCTGACTTTTTACAACGGCATTTTTCTCAACTTTGATGTTTTCTACATCCTCCTCAAGGTCAATGATTTCCTGTGGAACGTGGATGTTATTAATATGAACACGAGCACCTACTTCATCAATGACGTCAATGGCCTTGTCAGGCAAAAATCTATCAGAAATATATCTGTCAGAGTATTTTACAGCTGCTTCAATAGCCTCTTGCGAATAGGTTACATGATGATGCTCTTCGTACTTATCTTTAATGTTATTCAAAATCTCGACGGTTTCTTGCACAGAAGTAGGATCCACCATAACCATTTGAAATCTTCTGGCCAATGCTCCATCCTTTTCAATATATTGACGGTATTCGTCTAAAGTCGTTGCTCCAATGCATTGAACCTCACCTCTAGCCAAGGCTGGCTTAAACATATTTGAGGCATCCAAAGAACCACTTGCACCTCCAGCACCTACAATCGTATGTATTTCATCTATGAAAAGAATGACGTTAGGAGACTTTTCCAGTTCCGCCATCACAGCTTTCATTCTTTCTTCGAATTGACCGCGGTATTTTGTCCCCGCTACCAATGAAGCCAAATCAAGTGTTACCACTCTTTTGCCATATAGTACTCTGGATACTTTCTTTTGGGTAATT
>Ga0075117_1001653_pt1 | contig 13578 bp, 9 predicted proteins | sample AntAceMetag02UKJ_FD_69789 | JGI IMG/M metagenome (GOLD analysis project Ga0075117, IMG submission 69789) | Saline lake microbial communities from Ace Lake, Antarctica - Antarctic Ace Lake Metagenome 02UKJ | ecosystem: Environmental > Aquatic > Non-marine Saline and Alkaline > Saline | place... | reverse complement strand
CGACGCAGCAAAAGTGAAACACAATTCCAACGCGCCCTGAAAGTAATTCCGGGAGGTGTGAATAGCCCTGCGCGCGCATTTGGGGCAGTCGGCGGACATCCGGTATTCATTGACCGCGGCGAAGGCCAATATCTATATGACATCGATGGAAACAAATACATCGATTTTATCGGCTCCTGGGGACCACATATTCTGGGACATTGCCACCCACAGGTCATCTCCCGAATTGAAGAAACACTTCAGAAGGGAACCAGTTTTGGTGCCCCTACTTTATTGGAAACAGAGTTAGCCGAACTTGTGGCTGAACTGGTGCCCTGTGTTGAAAAAGTCCGCATGGTAAACTCTGGTACAGAAGCAGCGATGAGTGTAATTCGCCTGGCACGTGGATACACGGGACGAGATAAAATCATCAAATTTGCCGGCTGTTATCATGGGCACGTCGACAGCCTGCTGGTTCAAGCCGGTAGTGGCGCTTTGACTCTGGGAACCCCCTCCAGTCCTGGTATTCCGCAAGGTTGCACCGCTGATACGCTGGTGCTCGAATACAATGACCTCGATCAACTCAAAGAAACTTTTGCAGAACAGGGTGATCAAATTGCCTGCCTGATTCTCGAACCGGTTGTGGGAAACATGGGTGTTGTGCTTCCGGAACCTGGATTTCTGGAATTGATCCGCGAACTCTGCACGCAACATGGAACTGTTTTTATCATGGATGAAGTCATGACTGGTTTTCGTGTCTCATTGGGAGGCGCGCAACAACGCTTTGGCATCACCCCCGATCTCTGCATGTTGGGAAAAGTGATTGGAGGCGGTATGCCCGTTGGCGCTTATGGAGGAAAATCGGAAATCATGGATACGATCTCTCCGGTCGGAACCGTATATCAGGCGGGAACACTTTCAGGGAATCCGACTGCAATGGCCTCGGGAATTGCCACTCTGAAATGCCTGAAAGCAACCAATCCCTATCCTCAACTGGAAGAGCAAACACAACGTTTGACTCAGGGACTTTCTTCAGCAGCGACAAAAGCGGGTATACCTCATACGCTGGCAGAATGCGGTTCGATGTTTACTCTGTTCTTCAATCCCGAAAAAGTCACCAGTTATACGATTTCAGCGAAGAATGATACCGATCGCTTCGCTCGCTATTTCCAAGGCATGCTGGATCGGGGAATTTATCTACCCTGCAGCCAGTTTGAAGCAAACTTTACGTCCGCAATGATGACCGACGAAGATATTAATCAGACAATTCAAGCCGCAGAGGAAGTCCTGCAGGAAATTGCTTGATCAATATCGTTCTCAGTAGAGAGCCTGCAAGCGAGTGTCAGGGTGTAAAGTCCGTCGTCTCATCAATATTGAGACAAAACGCAGCCAGTAGTTTGGCGGCGCGTTCCAGGTCATCCAAGGAGATGACTTCCACGGGGCTATGCATATAACGATTAGGAATCGCCACGATTCCTGTCGCCATGCCGCCTTGATTTATTTGCATTGCGTTGGCATCGTTACCTGCAGGCCGTGAAATGCTATTAATCTGACAGTCAATTTGATTTTCAGTGGCCAATTGACTTAATGAAGAAAACACAACCGGATTCACATTCGGTCCCCGATACACAACAGGTCCGCCACCGACTTTGACATCTCCATGTTCTGTCTTGCTGACAGTGGGGCAATCGGTGGCGTGCGTGACATCCACAGCAATTCCGACCTCAGGTTCAATCGAAAACGCACTCGTGCGTGCGCCTCTCAACCCGATTTCCTCTTGTACAGTAGAGACAGAAAATACTCCGACATGTGGTGCCTTTTCACTGACTTGACGTAAGGCTTCCATCACGACCCAGACACCAACCCGATTATCCATACCAGGAGCGGATGCCAATTGGTTCAACATCGGACGAAATCCGAGTTCAAAAGTAATCGGATCTCCGATCGCAATTATTTCCCGCGCTTCATCTCCACTTTTGGCACCAATATCGATCCAGAGATCTTTAATTTCAGGAACTGTTTTTCTTTCATCCTGAGTCAACAGATGAATGGCCTTACGTGCGATGACGCCATGCACGGGCCCAGAGGCAGTATGCACCTGCATATTTTGCCCGAGCAACATTTGAATATCCCAACCGCCAATCAGATTTGCCCAGAGATAACCTTCATCATCGATGTACTTCACTAACAACCCAATTTGATCACAGTGCCCGGCGAACATAACACGTCGTTTTGCTCCCGGATTGACGGCTGCAATCACATTCCCATGTGTGTCTGTTTTTAGTTCGTCAGCAAAGTCACCTACGTATTTTCGAACCACCTCCTGGATCGGGCCTTCATAACCAGAAGGAGCAGGAGAGTGGAGCAAATTCTTTAAGAAATCCAGCGATTGGGCATCCATTATTGAAGTCCTGGGATATTGAGGGATACAACCTATATACAAAAGTACCGATAATAGTTTGAAAGCATTCTGAATTGGAGACCGTTTGTAAGTTGCTTTATTTTAGTGACTTATGAATTCATTTCAATCTGCCAGTATCATTGTTTTAAAAAGAAAGACATTGCCAAAGTCGATAAAGACGCTCAATTCATGATCGAAGACGATTTTGTCCAAAAAGAGGCGATCTTTGACGAAATCTTTAAGCTAAAGTTTTAATACAACAAGAACATTTTTAGACAACCCCCCGTTTCAACGATGACAGGTTGTCTTAGCATCGAGTTAAATAAAGAGAATCAAATGACTGACTGGACGAAAATAAGAAGAGATTTAATTGGCGAAGGAAAGCAAAGCCCACTTCCTCCCGAAATCAAATTGCCAATGCTTCCGAAAGCAGTAATGGAATTTTCTGAAAAGGCAGAAAACCCAAACGCGACGCCTAAGGATCTGAGCCGAATCATCGAAACTGATGCGGGTATTTCTTGTGAATTATTACGGATGGTCAATTCCAGTTCATTTGCTTTACGGCGGAAAGTCTCCACCATTCAGCAAACTATCACCCTGTTGGGTATTCGTTCTACTAAACTTTTTTTAATTACGACTGGTTTGAAACAAGCCATGTCGAACAGCGATTCAAAGTTAATCAACCTTCCTAATTTCTGGAGTACGAATCTGGAGCGTGCACTGGCAGCACGAAAAATTGCAAGTCTGATGAAGGTGGATTCCGATATCGCTTTCTCAGCAGCCATGCTGCAGGATTTTCTCCTGCCGATTTTATCGAAAGAACTATTCGATTATTATCTGCAATTTTCAATCAACCAGAATAGTAATCCGTATCTATTAATTGATTTCGAATATCAGCATTTTAATTGGGATCACTGTGCCGCTGCTGCAAACGTAATGTTAGATTGGTCTTTCCCTGATGAGTTGATCTGTGCCGTGTTCCTGCATCATAAAGGTCTGAAACTACTCACAGACCCAGAATTAGGCAAGACACCAGCTGCAGCCGTTGCTGTCGCTTCGTTGATTCCTGATCCAATGAAACAAGACCCTAACGGATTAAATCAACTGCTGACATTAAATGAAGCATGGCCTGAGTTAGGCCTGTTTGAACTCGCAGATCAAATCGATTGCGAACTGAGAGAAGACTCTACGGCGCCTCAAAATTATCTCTCGTTGAAAAACCGCCTGGAAAAGCATGCAGCATTAATCGCCTGTGAATAAACTGAGCGACATGACATGCAACTGAAGTCAAGTAGGCGGTTCCACTTCCCGCCCATCTCTTCAGGAAGCGGTCGTCGAATAATCGCTCGACTGTTTCAGGCTTTTCTCCCACTTTTCCTTCTCTGCTCTTACTTGTTCCTCAATCGAACCTTCCTGATCGGAGGATTGATCGCTCTTTAACAAAAAGCGTCCATCCTCAGTATGCAGACAGAATTGTTTGAACCAGAGCATGCTGGCAACATTGGGTTGTGGACTATAAAGCGTAACAGCGATCCCTTTTTCATAGAGATCATAGAGCATTCCGAAAAATCCACTGGGAATATATTTTACCGAGGTCAGTTCCACGCCAATCGAAGTGCAGTTTTCTTTTTCGACTAAGCGAGTGAGAGTCTCGCGCAACAGAGACAGGTCGGCTCCATCCCAGATTTCCATTTTACCGAAATCCAAGACGGTTACTCCCTCACGCACATAAACACTCATTCGATCGCGTTTTGAAGCCATGCCGTCGTTCTCTCTTTCTGTTTGTTGACTATCAAAGTTGTTAAACAGTGAACTGTTAAGAACATTGAATAGACGCAAAGAGTGGGCCATTACTGTCCCGATTCGTTTACTTCTGATTTACAATGTCAACAAACTCTTTCTAAGAAGAGACTTACAAAATATGATCGCTTCTTAAATTTATTTTGTCTTAACAATTACTGTTGTGCTTTGCCTACATCAAGGCAACGTATGTTGCAAAAAGACATCATGGCTGACCCTGCTGTCGAAACACTCAACAAACCCCTTTGTGTTTTTCTTCTCTAATGACTAATTATATCTACGTCCAAAGATCGACAATTGTTGGATTCTAGAAACAAAGACGTAATTGGGAGCGGACGTTTCCAATACAAAAAGCTAACACACAGAATCCCAATCGTTACTAAACACGATTTAAAAGACCTATAGGATGAATAACGTGAATTAGCCGAAAGAATGCACCCAAAAACAGGGGCGATCTGAGAGAATGTCGAAAAAGACAGGATCGACAGTTACACCAGCGAGACTCGCAGACATCTAATGCACAACGCGGTCTATCACTGTTAAAAAGATCAAAAGTAAAACAGCAAGTACTTTACTTTTGGCGCGCGGGGGTTTTCTTCTGCCGTCGATTGAAATGGCGAATGTCATCTGGAATTTGTTTTTCCATTTCGTCAAATTGCTTTTTCAATCGGGCGACAACTTCTGGATTTTGTTTCGCAACATTCAGTTGCTCGGCGGGATCATTTTCCAGATTGAATAACATCATCGCCTTCGGCCGATCTCCCTTAATTAATCCCGGTGGTTGGTCTGGCATGGCCTGTTCATACTGAGCAATGATCGTCACACCATCTGGGCCACGAGGATCAATCCAGTCTTTCCCCTGATTGGCCAGAACTTGACGCGGAGATGGTTTCACATGCAGCTTCCAGGGACCGCTGCGCACAGTAAACAGATAATTCCCCTTCATTGAATACAAGGCTTCATGTTGTGACTCCGCGTTTTCTGTCAGAACGGGAAATAAATCCTTTCCGTCAATCACACGGTCAGTGGGTAATTTGATACCAGCCTGATTTAAGATCGTTGGAAAGAGATCGATCGACCCGCTAACGGTATCGATTACCTGTCCCGGCGGAATTTTACCAGGCCAGCGCGCGATCATGGGCACACGTAGTCCGCCTTCCCAGCTCGTCGACTTCATTCCCGAGAGCCCCGCTGTGTGACCACCAAACCAGGGACCGTTATCTGAAGTAAAAATCACAAAGGTGTTTTCATCCAAATGAAGCTCCCGGAGCGTTTTGAATATCTCACCCACACTCCAGTCCAGTTCTGCGATCACATCGCCGTATAATCCGGCTCCACTCTTTTTATAAAATGCCTCCGATGCCGCCAGTGGTTTGTGGGGCATGGCATGCGGTAAATACAAAAAGAAGGGCTGCTTCCGGTTTACACGAATAAATTCAATCGCGCGGTCTGTATATCGCTTCGTCAGATTCGCTTGAATGACCGGATATTCCAGAATTTTTTCCCCTTTGATTAAATTCACGGGGCGCATATCATTCGAATAGAGAATTCCCAGATAGTCATCAAACCCATGCCGTGTTGGGTAATACTGTGGATCGTGACCGAGATGCCATTTTCCGACACAGATCGTTGCGTAGCCATTCTGCTTCAGTGCTTCGCTCAACAATAGCTCTTTGTCTGCAATACCCACGTTCTTATTAAACCGAGGTCCATCAGGGGCTGGGTTAAACCAGACTCCATGTCGCCAGGGATAACGCCCCGTCAACAGAGTAGCTCTCGAGGGTGCACAATAAGGGACAGGTACGTTGAATTGAGTGAGACGTGCTCCTTCGGCTGCCATTCGATTCAGATTGGGAGTTTTAAACTTGGGGTGCCCATAACATTCCAGGTCACCATATCCCAAATCATCAGCAAAAATGATGATAAAATTCGGCTGCGATTTTGCTTCTGCTGCAATCAATGTTGTCTGGCAGAAGAGGGCAGTCGCTATGAGACAAAGGAGTTTACTAAAATTGCGCATCAATTTGAGTTCCTGATTGCCGGGGATCTGTTTCAAAAGGAAAGCACGCGAAAACGAACGCGCATTCACTCTGGTCAATTCGCCGATCGATTTACACTATTCAAATTAAACCAACACAGGACAGAAGTTAAGCCCAAAGAACTCAACTCTGGTCAGAAAGCGATATTCAGCAGACTGAAGTCCTGTCAACGACTGATTTCGTCTTGAGTCGATCATCAAAATGCATTATTTTCCGTGTCCTTCAGGATATCCATTCAGAATTCGCAGAGGAAAGTGTATTCAAAATGCAAGGACGCACGATGAAAGCTCCAGGAATCTTTATTACGCTGACCTTAACGGGACTGCTTACCTTCGCAGGTTGCAGCAGTGAGAAAGACTCTAGCCGCCAAGCACGCCAGGCAAAGCAGCAAGAAACAAATTCGACCATTCCAATGCCCGCATCTGCCGAGCCTGCAGAAGCAGAAAGTCCTCCAGACAATCCGGCGCCTGCTGGTAAAGCGATGCACGAAACGGTCCGAGTCTTTTTTGGTACGGATCGAAATCTGACGGGATCTACCGAACCAAAGAAATTTTTTGGAGCAGAACGGGCCAATCTGTCTCTCGGATATTGTGATGTCAGCATTCCCAAAAATCATAAGGCAGGGAAACTGGAGTCGCCAAAATTCTGGAAGCTGGAATTTCGTGAAAATCCAGATAAACATATCGTGCTTAAGTCAGTGGAACCTGCATCGGGTAGAGACTTCTTGTCATCGTTGCAACAAACGATCCAGGACTCGATCGAAGTCGAACAGACTCCAGAAGGCGAAGTCAGTATTGGTGGCGAAGCATTTATCTTTATTCACGGTTACAATAATTCCTTTGAAGAAGCTGCACGTCGAACTGCTCAAATTGCTCATGACTTAAAATTTAAGGGAGCCCCTTTGATGTATAGCTGGCCTTCCCAGGCGAAAGGTACACTGAGAGCATATAAAGAAGATGGCCGGACAGCGCAATGGTGTGATAAGAATGTGGCTCTCTTCATCGAGTCGATTGCACGTCAGTCGGGAGCGCGTAAGATTCACCTGATTGCCCACAGTATGGGAAATCGGGTTTTATCTCGTGCCCTGAAAAATATTTCTCAAGAATTAGCTGATTCTAAAGCACCACTACCGCTGTTCAACGAAGTCATATTAACAGCACCTGATATCGACGCTCAACTATTCAAAGATTCGATCGCACCACACATCGTGCAAACAGCCCAGCGATTTACCATTTACTCTTCATCGGAAGATTTAGCGCTGAAAGCTTCGCGGATCGCGAATTCTTTCTGGCACGAAAGACTGGGAGAGGGAGGGTCACATTTGACTGTATTTCCGAATTACAAACAAATTAATGTCATTGACGCTTCAGGCGTTGACACCAACCTGTTTGCATTAGGCCACTCGTATCACGCCGATAACAATACCGTTCTGGTTGATGTTAAAAGCGTGTTTCAAGGGGTCCCCGTTAATAAACGCGCGCTGCGGGCAGTATTGAAAAATCTTGCATGGAAGTTTCAATCGACACACGGTCGAATCGGCAGTATCCTGCGCGGCACCCTCCGCTAAATCAGAAGATGTGCTTGCATTCTGTGCAAAATCAATCTGCGCAACGCTCCACAAAACTAAGTGAGCGATTTGCTACCCCAGTGGTCGGACTGAAATAATTCCCACATCAAACCATTTACCCGAGGGGAAATGGCTCTGGTTCCAACAGGAATGGGAAAACGCGAATGGGTTCACCCAATGTCAAATCATCTGGATACCGAAGCTGGGCAGCCCGGTCTGCAGCAAATTGCAGTTTGGTTAATTCAAGGCCACAGTAATGGTCCAAATTTGATTCAGCTGCAACATCAGCAAACACTTCGCCCGCTGAAGCAGCGTGTCGACGCACGCCGTGAATACTGCCTTCACGAACTTTGATACCTGCGGCGGAAAGCTTGACCAATCCTTTGAGAAATCGACCAGGAATAGAATCAGGGCCACAGACACGCAAGAGGCGTTCCCATTCGTCATGGGCTTCCCAATAGAATCCCAGATTGAAAAAATCAATGGCGTTCAGGTAATTACGATGTTCAACCCAATTCTCTTCGGTGAGCGCCTTAGGTGGTTTTGGTTTATTACCATAACTGTGTCCCTTCGGATCTCGATAAGGATGCGGCAGGTTCTTACTCGGAACAAAAGTATATTCCGGTAGCCGGGACGAAGGTAACAAACGCACAACTTCTGCAACAGGATAAACCATCCTTTAAAATCTCCAATTTCTTCACGTCTAATTTTGTGGTCAATAAGCTGTATGCCCATTCAAAGCACCGAATGGAATCGGGCGAATGGTACTAAATGAATCTCAATTGTTAGATCAAAGCTCAGAAAGTAGTAAAATCTAACTCATTTATTTATAAGAGGTTCCGCACGGATAGCGTTCAAACCTCTAGATTTGGATTCTCCCCACCTTCATATCCAGGTGGCTTAAAACGAATCTCTGTGCCGGAGCTTTTGTTCCATTCAGCACTGAGTAATGGGGCAGGAAACTATAAAACAGACTCTTTTAGCCTGTACAACTAGCTTTTTTGTATGTCCCCATCATATACGAGCTTTACCGAACTTAAAGAGCAGATTTCATAATTTGCTGTAATTTCGACAATTTCACCTAACCAGTGTTCCAGTCAGGTGAAATAGTGATGCAGGTGGGATTTAGGGCGCAGCAGATCGCTGTATGCCCGTCTTTCAGACGTGGCAAGATCGTTCTGACTCAAGCAGCTCAAGCAGGCCGAGCTATTTCTGACTGGCTTCCGCCGCACGGATCTTTCGTGCAGAGATGCTTCGAAACTCCCAAGGCAGCTTACTGTTTTCAGGTAGTGAATCCAGCACACTCTGGAGTTGTTCATGCGATTTCAGCGTGGTGCTATTTGTAGACAAACGCTTCGTATCTGACAGGTCGTGCAGTTCGAGCGGGTCTTCCGAGAGATCATAAAATTCTCCGGAAGAGTAGAGCTTGAAGCGTTCATCTCGCACAACTCGTTGTTTGTAATACTGCGTCAGACACCAGGGGCGCCAGGGTGTTTTGAGAGGCTGGTTCAGAATTTGTGGAGCGAATGACCTTCCGTCAATCGTCACACCTTTGGGGAGTGGTGCATCTGCCAGATCAGCCAGCGTCGGCAGGATATCTGAAACATCGATCAGATCATCACTGATTCGTTCTGACCCCACCAGTTTCGGACAGTTCACAATCAACGGCATATTGATGCCCTGCTCTGTAAGAGAATAAATTCCTTCCCCGGAAAGGCGTCCGTTGATACGACCGCCCAGACTTTTTTCCGCATTCTGATCGGTGCCGTTGTCAGTGCCATTATCGGGAACAATGAATAAAATGGTGTTATCTCGAATCCCCAGTTCATCCATGGCTTTTACTAATCGACCGATCAAATAATCTGAGTAATTCAACATCCCTGCAAATTGTTCTCGGGCGTTTAAATCCTGCCCCAAATTATGCGGCGTATGCACGACAGGTATGTGAGTGAGAATCGCAGAGTAGTACGCACAGAAAGGCTTGTCTCGATGTGTTTTCATATACTCGATCAGATAGTCAGTGAAGATATCAGGACCAAACTTTCCTTTCGTATCCAGCCGCTGACCATTTTGAATGACATACGGTTCCCAGTAACGTTTTTTATGTGCCGGGTGTCCTTTTTTTCCTTCAGGGAACAGGCAGTACTCATCAAACCCATGCTGCTTGATGGCATCTTTCTGAGCCGGGTCAAACAGATCATTGATCTGCCATTTGCCTGAGATGCAGGTATCGTAACCGGCGTCTCTCAGAATCCGCGCAAAACAGATTTCGCGCTTCCAGTCAAAATAGCCACCCCCATAAATGGCGGGATCGTGATGCGTGTGCCAACCAGAACGAAAAGGATAACGACCGGTGAGCAACATATGTCGTGTTGTACTGCAAACCGGCGTCACATAACAATTACGGAACCGGAGCCCCGTGTAAGCCAGATGATCAATATTCGGCGTCTGATTTTCCTGACTGCCATAACTGCGAAACCAGTCTTTGCCGACATTATCGAGCAGCACAAAGATGATGTTAGGACGTTTGTCCGATTTCTCTGCCGCTTCCAGCATAGAACCATTCAGAGGCAGGAGACAAGACGCAAAACAAATTATTTGAAATAGTAATTTCATATGATTTCAACTTAAGCAATGGGAATGATGGCATTTGCCAGTTCAGGATTTTCCACTTGATAGACTGCGGTCGCTTCTCCACGCATTTTCTGAATTTGAGGCATCACTTTTTCTGTGGCAATATACCATGCCATGCCCAACAACAGTAAAAAACCGATGCCTGCGAAAATATTCATCAAGACGCCATTGCGATATTCGCCCATGACTTTTTTACTGCTGGTTAACAAGAGCAGTGCCCCCGCCGCCAGCGGTGCAGCGACAACAGTCACTGCTTGCGCTGCCACAATAGCAGCAACCGGCTTGATTCCCGATTCAATGACATAGAGTGCAACAAACATCCCCGTCAACAAAACGACTGCTGTCAAGATACGCGTCGATTTATCCTGCGGCGTGCTGCCTAATCCCAGGCTATCGGACAAAATAAAACCGCCGATCATCGAGTTCACAATGAAGGAAGAATAAGCGGCGGAAAAAAGTCCGATGCAAAATAGAATTTGCCCCTTATCACCAAACAAAGGTTTCAAAGCATTCCCCACATCACCCACTCCTTTCAGATCTTGGCCGCGAAGCACAGCGGCAGCGGTGGACATGATCATGATGGTAATCAATGCCATAATCCCTGCGCTAACACGCGCATCAATCCGACCATCTTTCAGATCTTTCGCGGTCCATCCTTTGAAACGGGCCAGGTAAGATTGATAGAAGGCGGCAGTAATCACGAATGTGGTACCGACAAGTCCCAGAAGCGATATGTTGAGAATCGATTGTCCGTCTTCACCTGGGCTGGGGATCACTCCTTGCGCCATCTCAACGAAATCGGGTTTTGCAAAAAAAAGATTGATGGCAAAGGAGGCCAGCATCAAACCCACAAACACTGACATCAAGCGCTCAATCAGTTTGTATAGATTCTTAAAGCCGAACAAAAAAGCGATGGAAATGGCATTGAAAAACACAATTCCATATTTTAAGTCCGTATAATTTTCAATGGCAGAGTGCACACCCAGATTATTCCCAAACTGATAAGCGGCTGATATGAAAAAGACGCCACAGCCAATCAGAATCGTTAAAGGCCTGCCTACTTTTTGCGCCAGCAGCGTACACGTTGACTCATTTGTGACCGCCCCCAGCTTGGCACCTAATGAAGTATAAATCAACATGAAGAACACAGAGACCAGCACGACCCAGATCATGCTGTATCCGTCTTTCGCCCCCAGGTTGGAACTCGTCAAGATACTGCCCGGGCCGATGACCACGCAGGCGGTGACTAATCCGGGACCAATCCGCTGCCACAAATGTGGTTTTACAGTTGCTGTTTGCTCATCAGTCACGTTACCGGGTATCCTACAGGTGTCACTCAATGTTAGTCAAATACAACAAGTTTGCTATTTATTATGCGAATCCTGCCGAGATAAACAATCCATTTCAGAGTTTGTCCGGTTTTATTTTTGAAACAGACGTTGTACTATTTAAGAAAGAATTATCGGGTCTTCCCCACCGAAGTACTTCACTCACAATCAATAGACTCAGCCCAACCTGTTCGAAACGTAGTTATCAAAGGATAGACCATTGAAATATTTGATCCATTTTTTCTGTCTGGCAGGACTTCTGTCAGTATCCCCGCTTGAGCCGGTTTCTGCAGCACCAAAAGCAAAACGCCCTAATTTCATCGTCATCTTCTGCGATAATCTGGGTTATGGAGACATCGAACCCTTCGGTTCCACAGTCAACCGAACCCCTTGTTTAAACCGTATGGCTCGGGAAGGTCGCAAGTTTACTCACTTCTGTGTCACCGCAGGCGTGTGTACTCCGTCACGGGCTTCAATTATGACGGGCTGTTATTCGCAACGGGTCGGCATGCATTGGAATCCGCGCGACGGCCAGGTATTACGCCCCATCTCTCCTTACGGATTAAATCCAGAGGAAGTCACAGTCGCGGAAGTCTTGAAAAAACAGGGTTATAAAACCGGCATGATCGGGAAATGGCATTTGGGAGATCAACCCCCGTTCCTGCCCACTCAGCAAGGTTTTGATTACTTCTACGGCATTCCTTACAGCGACGATATGACACAAGCAGTCGGAAAACGTATTGGCGACCGACTGGATGGAAACCGCTGGCCTCCCCTGCCCGTGATGCTGAACGACAAAGTGATCGCAGCCGGGGTAGATCGAAATTTATTAACCAAAGAGTACACCGAAAAAGCGGTTGAGTTTATCGAACAGAATAAAGACCAGCCTTTCTTCCTCTATTTTCCACAAGCCATGCCCGGCAGTACTAAAGAACCTTTCTCCAGTAAAGCATTCCGTGGCAAAAGTAAAAATGGTCCCTGGGGAGACAGCATTGAAGAACTCGATTGGTCAACCGGTCAAATTCTGGATAAACTTGTTGAGCTGGATATTGATGAGAACACGCTCGTCATCTGGACGTCAGACAATGGTTCGCCGATGGCCAGGAACATGGAAACCACAGAACGAGGTACCAACAAGCCTTTATACGGTCGTGGCTACACCACGTCTGAAGGTGCATTTCGTGTGCCCACAATCATGTGGTGGCCGGGCGAAGTTCCAGCGGGAACCGTTTGCAACGAACTGGCAACCACCATGGATCTCTTGCCTACCTTTGCACATCTGGCTGATGGAACCGTACCTAAAGACCGTATCATTGATGGTCATGACATTCTCCCTTTGATTGAAGGTAAAACGGGAGCCAAAACGCCCTATGATGCCTTTTACTATTATGCCATGGATCAGTTGCAGGCGGTGCGCAAAGGACCCTGGAAATTATTCGTGCCACTCAAAGAATTCACCAGACACCCCCACTTCAAGAAAGGTGAGATGTCCAAACCACTTCTGTTTAATGTGGTGACAGATATTAGTTCCGAGCATAATGTTGCCGATCAGCATCCTGAAATTGTGAAGGAACTAATGGCGCTGGCAGAAAAAGGACGCGCCGATCTGGGGGATTCCAAACGTCCGGGTGCCAATCAACGTAAACCGGGAAAGATTGATAACCCTGTCCCTCCTACATTGAAAACAACATCTACCAACTAGCCGACATAATCGTTTCGACCATTCCGCTCCCCAAGAGCCATATTGAAGTACACCACATACTATTCGATCTCATATCTGAAAGAACCTTGATGGACCCGCAGGAAATTGACTGCCAGACGGTCAAACAA
>Ga0075117_1001648_pt1 | contig 13593 bp, 12 predicted proteins | sample AntAceMetag02UKJ_FD_69789 | JGI IMG/M metagenome (GOLD analysis project Ga0075117, IMG submission 69789) | Saline lake microbial communities from Ace Lake, Antarctica - Antarctic Ace Lake Metagenome 02UKJ | ecosystem: Environmental > Aquatic > Non-marine Saline and Alkaline > Saline | place... | reverse complement strand
ATATAGGTATAATAGAAGCACTATGAATGGTGCTATTTTTGACAATCTGCTTCTAAGGACTGTTCAACACCAACCCGTCTTTTCTAAAAATATGAATATTAAGTAAGTGCCTAATTCAATAAATCTATTCTATCCGAAAGCTTCCAATATGAAAATGGAAGTATTAAATTGAAGTTTAGTAATACAAAATCATCAACAAATAATAAATGGAAACCATATTCGCAACAGATAAAACCAAGGCACTTATTCCTCGTATAAAGGAGTTCATAGGAAGAGAACTGTTCCCTTTTGAAACTTCAGCTAATTTAACGGGCAACTTCTCTGAGATAGAGCCACAACTCTTAAATCTTAGAAAAAAGGTTAGAGAGATGGGCCTTTGGGGTATCGCACTTCCAAAAAAACTGGGTGGCATGGGGCTTACCCTTTGTGAGTTTGGACAGATTAGTGAGATTCTTTCTCTTTCGCCTTTTGGCCAATTTGTGTTTAACTCACAGGCTCCCGATATTGGCAATACAGAACTGATGCATAAGTATGCCAATAAAGAACTTCAAGATAAGTATTTAGGGCCTTTAACGCGTGGTGAAATCAGAAGTTGTTTCTCAATGACAGAACCTGAATTTGCCGGTTCTAATCCAACAAGAATGGGCACCACAGCCGTAAAAGATGGTAATGATTACGTCATTAATGGTCATAAGTGGTTTACTTCTTCTGCTGATGGAGCGGCCTTTGCAGTGGTAATGGCCGTGACAGATCCAGACGGACTTCCGCATAAAAGGGCCTCGCAAATATTGGTTCCTTTAGACAGTCCTGGCTACGAATTCGTAAGAAATATCCCGATCATGGGTCATGCTGGAGACAGCTGGGCCAGCCATGCAGAGGTGAAATATAATGATGTACGAGTGCCACAAAGCAATTTGATAGGGCCAGAAGGTGAGGGGTTTTTATTAGCCCAAGAAAGGCTAGGGCCAGGCAGAATACATCACTGCATGCGATTTATAGGCACCGCAGAACGCTCTTTTGACCTGATGTGTAAATATGCCGTTAGTAGAGAAATAAAAGAAGGTGTTACACTAGCAGACCAGCAAAGCATTCAAAATTTCATTTCTGAAAGTCGTGTAGAAATAGACTCTTGTAGACTTTTAGTTCTGAATACTGCCGCCAAAATAGATAAAGAAGGTAGTAAAGCCGCTAGAGCAGAAATTTCAGGAATTAAGTTTCACACAGCCAATATGATGCTTAGAGTGATAGACAGAGCCATTCAGGTGCATGGAGCATTAGGAATGACAAACGACGTCATTCTGTCCTATTGGTACGCACATGAAAGAGCTTCTAGAATTTATGACGGAGCAGATGAAGTACACAAAATGTCATTGGCAAAGACTTTATTGAAACCATATAGAAATGCTTGATATTGACATCGCCGATGAAGTAAAGGCTGGAGAAAATTTAGACTTGAGTGTAGTGAATGACTATTTGGCTAAAAATGGCCTAAGTCAAATAGATGAAATTAAGCAGTTTTCTGGTGGATTCTCTAACCTCACCTATCTTCTGGAAGGAAAGACTTCTTATGTACTCAGAAAGCCGCCAAAAGGTGCCAAAGACATCAAAGGTGGTCATAACATGGGGAGAGAATATGGCATTCTAGAATCACTTCAAAAAGCCAATTTCAAACAAATCCCGTCACCATTAGTACATTGCTCGGATGAGAGTATTCTCGGTTCTGAGTTTTATATCATGGAACGTGTACGGGGTACAATTTTAAGAGCTGGAGATGCCAGAAAGTTTTTCAAATCAGACAATTCAGCACTTTTCAAAACACTCTCTACCACTTTATGTAAAAATCAGGCAGCATTGCATGCCATAGATATTGAGCAAACGGGTCTTGTAAATATTGGTAAACCTCAGGGCTACGTGGCTAGACAAGTTTCTGGATGGACAAAAAGGTATTTGGCCTCCAAAACGGATGATGTTCCGGCCATGCTAAAGGTGGCTGAGTGGTTAAGTGAGAATTTACCAGAATCAGATGCTCAGAGCTTGATACATAATGATTACAAGTACGATAACATGATTCTTAACCCTGAGAATCCGTCAGAAATATTAGCGATTTTGGACTGGGAAATGTGTACCGTAGGCGACCCACTCATGGACTTAGGAACCACCCTTGCGTATTGGTCAGAAGCTGGAGACGATGATTTTGGCAAAGCCTTTAATCTTTCTTGGCTTCCAGGAAATTTGACTAGAAAAGAGTATGCAGACCTATATGCTCAAGAAACGGGGAGAGATATCTCTCAGTTGCTTTTTTATTATATTTTTGGACTTTTCAAAAATGCCGTTATCATTCAGCAGATTTATGCTCGTTATGAAAAAGGCTTAACAAAAGACCCAAGATTTGCCGGACTTGTTTCAGGTGTTGTAAACCTATCTCAAAAAGGAGTTAATTCTATTGAAAAGAGCGAAATGCTTTAAAACCGAGCTTGTATTCAATTGCTTATGGGAGTTGATATTTTAGTGGCCGTAAAGGCCGATATTGAGGCTATTTACGAACTTCAAAAACTTGCTTTTATTCAAGAGGCTGAACTATACAATAATTTTAAGATCACACCTCTAACTGAAAGTATGGTGGCCGTAGAAAATGACTTCAAAGAATTAACTGTTTTTAAGGCCGTTCAAAATGGGAGGATTATAGGCTCTATAAGGGTGGCTGCACCAGTAAATAGTACTTCTGTCATTTATAAACTGATAGTACACCCAGGTTACCAAAACCGGAGTATAGGAAGAGAGGTCATGCTAAAGGTAGAGAACTTGTATCCTTCTGGTACCAGGTTTGAGCTTTGGACAGGACATAAAAGCGAAAAGAATATTTCCTTCTATGAGAAGCTTGGATACAAAAAGTATGGTGAAAAAACTATTGGGGCTAACCCCACATTGATTTGTTTAGAAAAGTGGACATAAAAAAAGGCTTCCGTTTGGAAGCCTTTTCAATAAATACTACGTGTTCGTTCTTATCTATTAAGAACTAGTTTCTCGGTTAAAACATCAATTCCATTTATAACTCTCACTGTAAGTTGTGTAGTTACAAGGCTAACTGGAAGAGAATATACATTTCTTAATTCAGCTACTGTTCCTTTCTTTCTTAAAACAACTCTACCGTCTTGATTTGTAACATCTACTGTGATTTCATCTGCACCGTTCATTCCAGTTAACTTCAAATTGAAGTCTCCTTGAGTAGGATTAGGCCATACACCTATGCCACTCTTTACGAATTTACCATCACCAGAAGTGAACATTACACCTCTTTCTAAACCACTTTTCTTATCAAAGGCAGAATTCTCAGATATAGTCCAAGCTCCCTTCTTTAAGTAAGCTACACTTTTTTCATAAGTGCCATGAAGTTCTACGGAAGCTATATCGTTACTGCTTGAGCTTTTTAAAACCCAGTACTCACTTTCATTTACGTAGTCTGTACCGTTTGCTAAATCCTTCGAGAATTCTCTAGGGTCTTGAGCTTTATACTCGGCACTTAGATTACTGTTATTTTGGCTCTTGGCTTCAAATCCTCTATACGTCGTACCATCTCCTACTGGGAATTCGAAATTATCAGCTTTCAATTTTGTCACTACTCCAGTAGAGTGCGAAAAGTCTGAAGCTCCAAAAGCATTAGCGTCTTTTGCAAAAACCAATTGGTTCTCCTGAGAAGAAGAAACAATACCTTTATCATAGGTCAAATTTTCATTGACCAATAATGAAGTTTTTAAATCTACATCATTCTCAATAGTTACTTTAGACAGTACTACATCGTTTGTTCCAGATACAGTTTGTTTTCCAAGACCATCAAAAACAACAGATCCTTCAGATTTTAGCTGACCATTGTTTTCAAGATTCTTTCTGAAATTCATTTGACCATTGTTTGTCAGTTCCCCTTTGTTCTGGAAGTCTTGACCAACGGACATTACTGCTCCATCAGATATATAAATTTGGGCAGTACTTACGACCTGAGCTGAAACAGATCCGGCTATTAAGGCAGCACTTAGTGTATAGATTACTTTCTTCATAAGAATGTAGTATTTATTTGTTCCTGTTATAAAAGTAAATAGACTTATTGATAACAGGAAAGGCTATTCTTCTTTTTTATTAAATGGTTTGCTATTTCTAGCGGTTAATCTATGGCAAATATCGTACCTTAAATCATCTAGCCTAGTGATGTCAGCGTAATTTATTATTGACAAGCCACTCCTCCAGTCTTTCCGTCCATTTGGCCACAGGGCTTCTCTTATTTGTCCCCATTCCAAAACCGTGTCCACCCTTTTCATATAAATGAAGCTCTGCAGGAATATTGAAAGTCCTTAAAGCAGTAACATAGGCTAAACTATTTTCCATCTTCACTGGATCATTGTATGCATGAACGAGAAATGCTGGTGGGGTATCCTTTGTAACCTGAAGTTCGTTTGAAAACTGTTCTATATCCTTAATCTTAAGTTCTGGACCTATTAAGTTTTTTCTAGATCCTGAATGACCAAACTTGTCATTAAAGGACACCACCGGATAAACGAGAATACTAAAGTCTGGTCTTAGACTGACCTCCGTTTTTTTATTTTCACCTATTCTCCAGTTAAAAAGAGTAGAAGCCGTAGCCGCCAAATGTCCTCCAGCTGAGAAACCCATTATACCTATCTTCTCAGGATCTATATTAAAGTCGGAGGCATGTGTCCTCAAGTATGCTATGGCCGTTTGAGCATCCTCCAAGGGTCTAATTTCTTTATGGGAAAACATTTCTGCCTGCGGTAATCTATACTTTAACACAAAAGCCGTGATACCCCTTTCTGCAAACCATTCTCCAAAATTATAGCCTTCATGGTTAATCGCCAGAATACTATAACCTCCGCCAGGACAAATAATAACAGAAGTGCCATTCACCTTAGCTTTCTTCGGCCTATATACCCTGAGACTAGGCTCAGAAACATTCCTGAGTCTTACAATACCGTCATTCTTGGTACTCAAGTCTTCTTCTACGAGACCATGATCTGCTATTAAACCAGGAGCACTGCTCGGGTAGAGTAAAATTTCTTCGGATTGAGCCATCAATTGAAAAGAAGACAAAAGAATTAGAACTAATAAAATACGCATAAAAAAAGCCTGTTAGTGTCAGGCTCAATTTACAAAACTTTGATGAATTATTCAGCAGCCTTGGCAGATTCAATACCAGTTACCTTAAACTCTGTACGTCTATTGACCTGATGCTCCTCTTCCGTTCTAGCCCCTTCTATGATGAGTTCGTCTTCTCCGTAACCTTGAGCAGTTAATCTATTTCTAACTATACCCCTAGAAATGATGTATTCTACAGCAGATTCAGCTCTTCTTTGAGATAAACGGAAGTTATAAATAGGAGAGCCTCTAACATCTGTATGCGAACCTAATTCAATTTTAATGGTAGGGTTATCTAATAAAACCTGAACCAATTTATCCAGCTCCAAAGCCGCATCCGACCTAATCTCTGCCCTATCTAAGTCATAATAAATGTTTTCGAGCACAAACGTTTTCCCAACAAAAAGCTTATCCAGAACTATGTCTGTGTTAAAAATAGTATCCGTTACAGGCTTTCTTAATAATATTTGTGGAATGGTTCTGCCATACATACTAAATCCTTCTCTACCAGTTAAATAAGCCTCTTTTTCAACAATGATTACGTAATCTGTATCTTCCACTAATCTAATAGGCCCAAAAGTACCTTTGGCATCACTTATAGTTTCTGTATCTAATTCCTCAAAACCTCCATCTATTCTGTAAATGGTAATTCTGGCATCAGTAACAGCCACATTTTCTTCTTCTAAAACTTTACCTTCTAAGAAATAATTGACTGTCTTTATATCAATATCTTCTCCTTCTCCATCTCCGTTTCTAGGCCTACCAGTCAATGGATCCACATTATCTGCCAGAGTTTCTTTGGCTGGAGCTTGGTAAAAATAGATATCATCGTCTCCCATACCTCCCCTTCTATTACTGGAGAAGAATATATTACCCCTTTCATCACTAGAGAGCCCAAAATCATCCAAAGATGAATTATAAGGCAGCCCTAAGTTTTCAACAGAAATTTTACCTGACCTCCGCTCGGCCACAAATAAGTCTAATTTTCCTAATCCCGGATGTCCGTCTGAAGCAAAAAACAATTTCCCGTCTTTGGACACAAAAGGAAACATTTCATCGCCAGGCGTATTTAGAGCCTTTCCCATATTAGCGGGGTTTCCAAATCTACCTGAAGCATCCATATTTACACGATAGAGGTCCATTCCACCAGAACCACCTACTCTATTAGAAGAGAAATAAAGGGTTCTTCCATCACCAGAAAATGCAGGGCTTCCGTCCCAACTCGCAGAATCAGATGCTGAGACTAAAATTGGCTCTGTCCATACAGAACCTGGAACTAGCCTGCTTATATATAAATCTACATCGGGGGAAACGTCTTTTCTTTTGCCTGAATTACTTCTTGCAAAAATGACCGTTTTTCCATTTGGGGAAAATGCTGGAGTCCCTTCATTCCTTTCAGGATCAAAAATAGCATCACTGAATAGTTCAGTATCTCCAATAGCTGTTAAGTCCTCATTGATTTTAGCTCTATAAATACCCAAAAATGGTAGGCCATTAGAATAGGTTTTTTGTTTCCTTGAAGCAGAAAAAATTAGCTGACCGTTATAAACTAGTGGCGAGAACTCTGAACCTTCGGAGTTTACTTCTTTTAAATTCCTAAACGCCAGTCCTGTATCTTTTACTTTTAGTAAATCAACAATCTGAAGCGTATTAAGCTCACTATTTGCCAATTCATTATAAGCCTTATTGTCTGTCTTTAGAGTGCTATATTTCTGGAACTGGTCTCTGGCCAAATCATATTGCTCATTGGCTTTCAAACCATATGCATAATGAAAAACAGCGTCATCATCTTCTACGCCCAAGGCTAATGCTTCTGAGTAATAAGGAATGGATTCTATCCATCGATTAGACAATCTATAGGCTTCTGCTATCGTATATTTTAATTTGGCCTTTTGAGACGCATCTATTTCTTTAACCTTTATGAGGTCATTTATGGCCAAATCATAATATCCTTTTTCAAAACTCGCCAAACCCTTTTTATAGGCTTGAAGCTGAGCAGAGGCAGTAAAGGCCAAAAAGGACAATATCAGAACTAAAAGTGAGGTTTTTCTCATTCGTACGGTACAGTCAGCTTAGGATTCGCCCCAATTTAGGGTTTATTGTTAATAATTTAAACGATTTATAATAACAAGTATTTCGTGGCTAGAAAAATCTGGGCAACAAACTTAGCTTTCAAAAAAAACGACTTACGAACTAATAAAAAAAATTCTCATAAAAGAGCCTCCACATTTAAACGACATTCTGTTATCTCTGTAATGCTATAAAACGCTTTTTAAAAGGTCAAGGTTTAACCTGAATGAATCAAGAAGCAAATATGTATGTTTTGATTTCGATGTTTAAAACTAATAAAATTAGTTGTTCCACTTTTTTCGAGTACACCATGAAAATTTCTACTCGAGAATTACTTTTCTTTTTCTCCTCTGATTACGTCAACGAAGAAATATAATGATTCAATTTCTGCTATTAGATAGTTGTCAGAACCTATTTCTATCGTCTTTTGATTTAGAATAAATTTCTTTTTTAGTATTCCGTCCTCCTCGACTTTATTCCAGTTAAGAACCTTCAAAAAGAAATAGATAACTGAAGATAAAATCATTAGCAATATTCCCATTACTTTAAGAACATCTAACAAATACAGCCCAAGAAGAAAAACCGAACCCACAGCAAAATATTTTACATTCTCATTGTTTTCTGGAACATTATTTCGATCATAAATTGACGCGGTGTAGTATTTAAACTCCATCATTCAATTCGTCTTACTTCTGCTCCCAAACCACTATCCACCAACCAATCTTCCAGCCTTGCGGGCCAATGGCTTATCGTTTTCAAATCTGAGCGGTATCCCATATTAAAGCCATGACCGCCTTTGCTGTAAAAATGGCTTCAATGGGAGCATTGGCATCGCGATATGCCTTCAAAATATCAAAAACTGGCTGAGAGCAGCATTCATCGTCATTTGCAGCTAAAGCAAATGTTGGCGGAGCTGTGGCATCTATACTCTTAGGGACCTAAAGGTCTAGGATATATGAGGACTTGAAAATCAGGCTTATAATTCTCGTCATCAATTTCGTCTTTAGCATTCATTACTTCGGTACCATCGTCATACGCTATCCAATTAGCCACTTCACCTCCAGCCGAAAAATCCATTATCCCAATCTTCTCTTTATCCAAACCCCATTTCTCCGCATTCTTACGAATTAATCTCATAGCTCTCTGAGCATCTTCTTTGGCATGAACACCTACTTCGTAGGGAGAATCCGGCTCTCTGGCCAGCCTGTATTTTAGTACAAAAGCAGTAATTCCAAACTTATTTAAATGCTCTTGAGCATAGGTGCCTTCAGCATCAATAACAAGCAGCCTATGTCCTCCACCAGGAAAAATCAAAACGGCAGTACCATTACTTTTACCTGAAGCCGGAAAGTAAGCAGTGAGCGTGGGATTATGAATATTCTTAACCCAATAATCCTCCGCCTCTTCTTCCTCTAGTTGTAGTTCCTCAAAATCGGGAGCCCCGTTTCCCCAAAGTGGTATTATCTGTGCTGAGTTTTGAGCTATTGATAATAAAGGAATAAGAAAGAGAAATGAGAATACTTTTTTCATCGGTGACAATTTGAATATGATTAGAACATTAAACATACAAAAAATGAGACAAGGCTCTTAAAAAATTACTTCAGCATAAGGTATGGACTTTCGAAACCTAACTTTTTTAGCCCATTTTGAATCTCTGGTATCTGCATGAACAAATTCCAGAAAAGCCCAGTTCTGTAGTTTTCTATCATGACCACAATAGGCCCTTGGTCTATTGCCAAATAGCCTTCGCTGTACCATTCTTCTGTTTCATTCATGGCGTCTTTAAATCCATAGTCTCCCCATAAATCTTCACCTTTTTCTTCATAAAAATATCTGAGAGCAGCCATGGATTCCTTTGGTGTATATGGAAAAGAGGCTAAAGCCGCCGTGGGACTTATCACACCCAAATCATTGGTAGGCGAATGTGCACTGTAACCATTATGATTATCGCTGGCCGTTAATCCCCAACATTTGGGACCATACCCCTTATGGTTTCGTGGATTTTCTACACAGTATAGATAATTAATCTGTGCATGATTGACATTCTGTTGCCAATAGTCGGCATGCATATCTTTTAAGCCTTTAGGGTTAAGGCCCAAAAATGAGTAGTGTGCAAAAAACAAAGGCCCACCGTACTCAAAGCCCAAGGGCAATGTGATACCATAATAGCTCTTACCATTTCCAAAATGGCTGCTTCTAGCCCAACATGAGTCATATACTTTTTTGTCAATGTTATGATTAGGAGAGGCTGCGGCCAATATGTAAGTAATTAGTGTTTCGTTATACCCGCGAAGCTCAAAATTCATTTCGAAATCATATTTTGGACTCCAGTGCCAGTAAAGAAGGCTATCTGTGTCATTTGTGTGATGCCCAAAATCTACGGCTTCCCAAAGTTCTATTATCATATTTCTTAGGGTTCTTTCTGTAGCATTGTCAGCATCAAAGTACGCTCTAGCACAAAGAAGCCCTTGGAATAAAAAAGCAGTTTCTACCAGATCTGCTCCATCATCTTTTTTACTAAAAGGAATAGTTGCTCCCGTTTTCCCATTTATCCAATGAGGAAAAACCCCATTATAGGAGGGTGTAGCATTCAAGAAGTCAACCATTTTCAACAACCTCAAAGCCGCCGAATCTCTCTTTATCCATTGTCGTTCTACGCCAGTAATAATGGCCATTACGCCAAATCCCGTCCCGCCCGAAGTACAGGTCTCATTTCCATAACCAAAAGAGGTATTACTTCTTTCTCTAGCCAATCCACTCACAGGATGTGCAAACTCCCAAAAGTATTTTATGGTCTGTTTTTGAACGGTATCTAAGAGTTTTTCATCATTCAAAGGGATAATGGTCTGAGCATTGATTTGAAAAAAAGAAAGGCCTGAAAAAATCATCAGGCCTATTTTTAAACAGTGTTTCATACGTCTATTCTTCTTCTACCAACAGTCTGATGCCATCCACTTTTCTGATTAGCACTGTGGCTCCTTTGGCTATGGCACTTTCAGATAATGCTTCGGCTATCCAGTCTGCACCTCTATAAAAGACCTTACCCTCCCCTCTGGCAGGAATAGCCACAGAGACTTTAGCCTTTTCATTAAGAAGGTCAGAATACTGCTCGCCTTTTTTACTAAAAGACTCCAAAATTTGTTTTCGGAATACTAATAGTGTCCCTATAGAAACCACTAGGAAGGTGATTGTTTGAGGCACAACTTCAGTGGTTAATCCGAAATAGGTAATGAGGGCAGTGACCAAGGCACCTACACCAAAAAATATAGCGAAAAAAGAGACAGAAAATATTTCTATAACGAGTAATGCTACTCCTAGAATTACCCAAATTTCAATGTGTGATAATTCCATACCATTATTTTTTAGGTGTTGTTTCTTTGATGACAGTCATGGCAGAAGCTACTATAGAGCCTACATCTGTTAAATTTGATGGCAAGATTAAGGTATTACCTTCTTTAGCCAATTTACCAAACTGCTCTATATACTGCTCGGCTACTTGAAGCTGGACAGCCTCCATTCCACCCTTCTGGCTAATGGCTGCAGCCACTAATCTTACAGATTCTGCGGTAGCCTGAGCAACTGACAAAATCGCAGCAGCTTCTCCTTCCGCCTGATTTATTTGCATGAGCTTTTCAGCCTCAGATTCTAGGACTACTCTGGATTTTTGTCCTTCAGCATTATTAATAGCACTCTGCTGCATACCTTCAGACTGTAAAATAACGGCTCTTTTTTCACGCTCCGCCTGCATCTGCTTTTCCATGGCCTGTAATACAGTTGCTGGAGGAGAAATGTTTTTAATCTCATAACGTAATACCTTCACCCCCCAGCTTATTGCGGCCTCGTCAATAGCAGAAACTACAGCCTGATTTATGGCCATCCTTTCCACAAACGTCTTGTCAAGGATTATTTTTCCTATTTCCGAACGCATGGTTGTTTGAGCCAACTGAGTTACGGCAAACACGTAATCATTCACCCCGTAAGATGCTTTATGTGCATCTATTACCTGAAGGAAAATAACGCCATCTACACGTACCTGCACATTATCTTTAGTGATACATACTTGCTCATGAATGTCATATGCCTGCTCTTTCAAACCATGCTTATAAGCTATTCTGTCTACCACAGGAATAATGAAATTAATTCCTGGCTGAAGGGTTGTTTGATATTTACCTAAACGCTCTAAAATAAAGGCTCTTTGCTGGGGCACTACTTTAACGCCCATCATAAAGATGACAAAAACTAAGAAAACGATTGCATATATTGCTATCATAGTAAAGGTATATTTATTATCAAGTCAATAGCTATTGACCTGATAGGGTTTAAAATGTTTTACCAAATTAACTCAAGACGCCTCAGTTTCCTATCAAAATGGGATAAACGCCACTCTTTTGATTTAAGAAGGGTTTGGAAAAAGGATAATCAGGAATTCAGCTTTAATGACCGTCACATAATTGACTTTTTACAAGGAAATTCATGTCAAAACCAATACTAGCCAGCGAATTACGAAAGATTAGATTTACCTTTGAGTGTATATTGTAGACTACATTTCTTAAAATCCAGTAGCGATACTGCATACTTCATAATTTTTATGGCAAACTTCAGAAAGTTCGATAAGTCGAACGACGAGCGTTCAAATTCTTCAAAGAACGAGCATCCAAAACCAAATCAAGATAGAAACTCAGAAAACAAAAGACCTCAAGGTGACCGTTCTTTCGGAAGGTCTGACCGTCAACGAGACGTGCGACCAAATAGAAACGACGACAGAAAACCTCAAGGTGACCGCTCTTTTGGAGCTTCTGACAGACAACGAGACAACAGACCAAACAGAAACGACGACAGAAGACCTCAAGGTGACCGCTCTTTTGGAAGGTCTGACCGTCAAAGAGACGACAGACCAAACAGAAACGACGACAGAAGACCTCAAGGTGACCGCTCTTTTGGAAGGTCTGACCGCCAAAGAGACGACAGACCAAATAGAAACGACGACAGAAGACCTCAAGGTGACCGCTCTTTTGGAGGTTCTGACCGCCAAAGAGACGACAGACCAAACAGAAACGACGACAGAAGACCTCAAGGTGACCGCTCTTTTAGAGGTTCTGACCGCCAAAGAGACGACAGACCAGATAGAAACGACGACAGAAAGCCTCAAGGTGACCGCTCTTTTGGAGGTTCTGACCGACCAAACGATGACCGAAATAGAGGTTCTAGAGAAAGTGGAGATAGAAATAGGCCAGAAAACAACGACCGTCAGTATAGAGGTAAGCCACAGGGCAGAGGAAAAACCGAAAGGTCTGGATTTTCTAAAGAAGAAAGGCCAAGAAATAACAGTCCAGAATTCAAAAAATTCAAACCTAATACGGATCGTCAAGTGGGTCCCCAAAATGCTCCAAGATATGATGAGGCCTCTTTAAGGGCTAAAATGCCAGAGCGTTTGAAGGAAAAAATTGAACCTTTTGAAGCTCCCGAAGAAATCAGATTGAATAAATACATTGCTAATTCCGGACTATGTAGTAGAAGAGAAGCAGATGAGCTTATAGGCTCTGGTATGATTAAAGTAAATGGTGATGTAATAACCGAAATGGGTTATAAAGTTAAAGACTCCGATACCGTAAAATATGGTAAAGACGTACTGAGCAGAGAGCGAATGATGTACATCTTGCTGAACAAGCCAAAGGATTTTATCACCACAATGGACGACCCTCAGGAACGCAAAACGGTGATAGACTTAGTAGGAGGAGCATGCAAAGAACGTGTTTATCCCGTAGGAAGATTGGACAGAAACACCACGGGCCTTTTACTCCTTACAAATGACGGGGAATTGACCAAAAAACTTACTCATCCTACCAGTGAAATTAAAAAGATTTATCAAGCCGAGCTAGACAAGCCTATTACTGCAGAACATTTTGAGTTGATAAAAGAGGGTTTAGAGTTAGAAGATGGGCTTGCTAAGCCTGACCAAATAGCCCTAGTAACGCCAGACGCTCACGTGGTGGGTATAGAAATACACTCAGGGAAAAACAGGATTGTCAGAAGGATGTTTGAACATTTGGGCTATGAGGTTACGAAATTAGACCGAACTACTTTTGCAGGGCTTACTAAAAAAGACCTACCTCGTGGTAAATGGCGTTTTCTTAATGAAAAAGAGCTTATACGATTAAAATATATGTTATAAGTCCTATTGGCAAAGCTGAATAATCCCGTAGATTTAAAGGTAAAACAAAACACTAAAACCAAATTTGAAATGGCAGAAAATAAAAAAAACTTAGATGATATAGTAGGAAAGGCCAAAGAAGAAGCAAGCGAACTGTCAGGTAAACTGAAGGGCGAAGCATCAGAGGCAGCAGCAAAAGCAAAAGATATGGCTGGCGATTTAGCAGGAAA
>Ga0075117_1001646_pt1 | contig 13599 bp, 4 predicted proteins | sample AntAceMetag02UKJ_FD_69789 | JGI IMG/M metagenome (GOLD analysis project Ga0075117, IMG submission 69789) | Saline lake microbial communities from Ace Lake, Antarctica - Antarctic Ace Lake Metagenome 02UKJ | ecosystem: Environmental > Aquatic > Non-marine Saline and Alkaline > Saline | place... | reverse complement strand
TCTACAGCAATGTGGTTTCCGAACGCGACATCACTGTTCAGGTGTCGTTTGCCGTCCCACACCTTGACAGGCGGAGTGCCCGAATTGACGGTCTTTCCAATGGAAGAATCGTCATCCTTGCTGGACGCACAGAAGCGACTTTCTCGTTCTATGCGATCGATGACTCTGTGGCAGAGTGGCACGATGACGTGTTGGTGGAGCTGGGAAATGTAACGAATGCATCAAGAGATCAGTCTTTGGCCGGACGACGCAAGTGGTTTTCAATTCCCGCCAACGACGGATATAAAACTACGACCTGCAAACGGGGCAGGTTCGGTAGCAGATACGGATGCACAACGACGACCTATAATGGCCGAATCATAGGCGGAGAAGTCTTCGTTGATGCAAACGCAAACCGTCTTCGCGATTTTGTGGACGTCAATGGTGACGGCCTCCAAAACTCAGATGAGCCTGGTGAAGCATTCGCCATTACCGATGCCGATGGAGCCTACAGTGAATTCGATTTCGACCAGCTCGACACGAATCTCGACGGGACACTCGACTACCGTGACGGGAGTCTGATTTCGACGGGCGGCGTTGATCAGTCGCTGAACGTGCCCCGCGTGGTGTTGTCCAGTACTCCGATTGGCGTCTCGACAATTACGCCGTTGACGACTCTGGCAGACAGCCTCATTCGAGAAAATGGGTTTTCGACAGAATCTGCTATGCTGCGAGTCGCGGAGGCTTTCGGTTTGTCGGGAGTCGATATCGCTGAGGACGATTTTATCGTTGGCACTACCACATCTGACGCCACGGCCGCCAAGGCCTACGCAACCCTTTCATCACTGCAGTCGACAGTGGTGGAACTAAGTGCCTTTCTGTCTGCCTTGTCTGGAGAGATCGTCAGTGAGCAACGCCTTGGAATCGCCATTTTCGACGAACTGGCCGCTCGTATTGCCGCGGACAGCAGTATTCTTAATTTGACGTCGTCCGCTGTGATCGCATCCGTTTTACAGGGCACGGCGAATGGACTGGCGATTCCAGGAGCAGAGGTATTTTCCGGAAACGCAGTTGTCGACACTGCCGTGATGGTCATCGCCGGACTCTCCGACAAAGCACTCGGTTTGCAGTTGTCAGACTTTGAAACGCCCGACGAATTTTTGGATGCAGTGGTGAAGCACAAGATCGTTGGCCAGGTTCAGGCGGGCTCACGCCTGCGTGAACTCGCGAGCGGGTCCGCCAACCCTGGCGACGTAATTGGGGAATTCACGGGCAGTGCACTGAACCAGAGACTGCTGGCCGCAGAACCTCACGTGATACTTCCGCCTCTGATTTCAGTAAGTGACACCGCCGTGCTGGAAGGGACAGATGGAATCACGTTTGCAGAGTTTGTCGTGAGTCTGAGCCGTGAGCACGACTCCGATGTAACGGTTTCTTACCTGACGCAGGACCAGAGTGCCCGGGCGGTGAATGGAGACTATGACGTCGTCAGTGGGACGCTGACATGGGTCGCAGGTGACAATTCGGATCGGATCGTGCAGATTCCGATCTATGGCGACGCAGAACTCGACCCGGACAAGGATTTCCAGTTGGTTCTGTCGGATCCGATCAATGCGGCCTTCGAAACACAGGGAGCGACCGCTCGAATCTTATCCGATGAACCGATCAACTTTGACGCTTCAATACTGCCGGGAAGTGAGACAATTCACCATCTCATCCTGGTGGATAGCACAACGCTGGTCGTCGGTGCAGACGAACACACCGTGTTCGTGGGAGAACATGCGAGCGACGCCGTGGTGTCGATCACTGGTACTCCGAATCGCGGTGATGAACTCACGATTGACTTCTCTGAAAACTCATTTCGTTCCGATTCATTTCACTTGAACGGCCACAGCAGTGATAATGATTCAGAAGTCGTTGCCGGAACATTTTCAGCGATCGACATTGCTCTTGGTGAATCCGGAACCGGCCAGAGTCAATTCCACCCTCATGATGGCGAGAGCAGCCCCGGCGTCTCGTGGGAGAACGTTGAAAGGCAAGAGCTGAGAGTCAGTGATGTCGATGTCGTCACCATTTCTTTGGGAGGAACGATTACGGGCGAGATGATTCTGGAAGACGCTGATCTCTTGGAATTCGGCCATGTGAGACTTCGCAGCCCAACCCACCAATTCGAACCACTTGTCTTTACGAATCCGAATGTGCAATTAAACATTGTAGGGCGCTCTGATTCCGCAAACCTGACGATTGGAACGCTGGACGAACGATTCTTGGCAATCGTGGTCTTCTCGATCGAGGTGGGTGGACAATCGCCGACCGATCTGAATGTGTCAGCAAGTTCCGTGAACGAAAACCTGCCTTCAGGCACGACGGTTGGCACTTTCAGCACGGCCGACCCAGACACAGGTGACTCGTTCTCTTATGCACTCGTGGCCGGGAGTGGAGATTCTGACAACAGCCTCTTCACGATTGTTGGGAATGAGCTGCGCACGGCAGCCAGTTTTGATTTTGAAACGAAGGCCAGCTACTCCATCCGTGTGCAGACGACGGATTCCGGTGGCCTGATGTTCGAGAAGGCGTTCACGATTACCGTGTCTGATGTCAATGAAAATCCGACAGCGTTGGCCCTTGATGCGGCCAGTGTTTCCGAGAACAGGACGTCCGGAACTTTGGTGGGAAGCTTCTCCACCACAGATGTTGATGCTGGAGAATCATTCTCATACTCGCTGATTGCCGGTGCGGGCGATACCGACAACAATTCGTTCAGCATCGTGGGTGACGAACTACAGACTGCAGAAAGCTTGGACTTTGAAAGCCAGTCCAGCTACTCCATCCGTGTTCAGACGATGGATTCCGGCGGACTGACCTTAGAGAAGTCGTTCGCGATTACCGTGACGGACCTAGATGAAACGGTTCCCACAGCGACCATTTCTCCACTTCCACTGACATGGTTGTCCGACTCGATCACGCTGGATGTCAATCTTACCGATCCAAACGGTCCGGTTGGAGAACCGGTGTCAGGCGTCGCTACCTATGATGTTTATGTCGCCATCGACAGCGGAAGCTGGGCTCTGTTCGCAGACGATGTTCCGGCAACTCAGACGCAGGTGACTTACACGCCGCAGAGTGACCATCGATACTGGTTCAGAGCGACTGCCACCGACGCGGCTGGCAACGTGGAGCTGGACCGCGGGACGGCCGAAACAAACACGCACACTCTTGATCTGGACGCGCCAGCGACCGAAGTGCAAACGGCTACTCCTGAACAAGCGACAGGCATAATCCGTCTGGACTTCAGTGGCACCGACACTGGTGGATCCGGACTGCGATATTTTGAGGCGTACGTCTCCCTCGATGATGGGGCACCTGAGCAGATTGTAGGTTCGCCGGTCAATGCGGGAGCGGCTAGCAATGGGCAGTACAGCGGAACGCTGTCGTATCAGGGACTGCGTGATGGCGCGGAACACACCTATCGTTTCTATACTCGTGGCGTCGATGGTCGTGGGAATCAGGAAGCAGCTCCCGATTCACCCAACGATGTCGCCCTGACTGCCACTTTTGCAGATCAGCCGAATACTGAAGCAACCGGAATTGATGTCCAACTGGGACAGACTCAGCGTTCCTATGTCCGCTACGTTGATGTGTTGTTCTCAAATACGTCCGGTTTACTCGACCTGTTCAATAACGGTCGAGTCGAACTGGAACGATTCGGCATCAATACAAGTAATCCCACAGCAGGTACGGGATCGGCTGTGACAGGATTCTCTGCTTCGTCGCTGGGGAATGCTCTGCGATTGGACTTCGGACAGAACGGCATCGGTGGTCGAGGTGCGGCCGGTGACGGATTTTATCGAATTTCACTCGACCTTGACGGTGACGGCCAGGCGGATGATGCCCACTACGAATTCTTCCGATTATGGGGCGATGCCACGGGCGATGGAAGCGTCACACGCAACGAACACCGCAGACTCTTCGAGGATTTGAACGGCGATGGCCGCATCGATTCTCGTGATCGTCGTGACGTCAGACGGCAGATCGGGCAGTCGCTGAACAGTCTGCTGCTACAGTTTGTGGACGATTAATCAGCCGCCGTCCAATTCTGTGCCAGAAGATGGGCTTCTCATCTTGTCGACGGATGAATCGCCCACAATGAGAACGAACACCTAACACAATTTACTGTTTTTGAAGTTTTCGCGTCCGGCTTTGGTCTCGATCTCGCCCCTTTCTATGGCGAGATTCCGGTTTACACGATGCGAGCTTTGTTATGGAAATCACAAACGCTGAGCTTGTTGCTCAACTGCAGAAAAGCGGTATTGTGTCGGCTGCTGAAGTTGCCGATCTACGTCAGCAGTCAGGGTTGACGGATGACCACCTGCCCGCGAAGGCTCTGGTGAAGCTGCTGGTCAAGCAGGGGAAGCTGACGAAGTTTCAGGCTCAGTTGGCGTACGGTGGCAAGGCGAAGAATCTTGTCATGGGCAGCTATGTCATTCTGGACAAGCTGGGCGAAGGCGGGATGGGGCAGGTTTATAAGGCGCGCCACAAACGCATGAAGCGGGAAGTGGCTCTGAAAATCCTGGCGCCGCAGTTTGTGAAGGATGAAGGCGCTCTGCTGCGATTTCATCGCGAGGTCGAAGCGGCCGCTCGGCTGACGCATCAGAACATTGTCACCGCGTACGATGCCGACGAAGTTCGGGGAACGCATTATCTGGTGATGGAATATGTCCGTGGGGAGGACCTCAGCAATCTGGTCAAACGAACAGGCCCGCTGCCTGTCGCTCAGGCGGTCAACTGTGTGCTGCAGGCGGCGATCGGACTGGCGTATGCTCATGAACAGAACGTTGTGCATCGAGACATCAAGCCATCGAACCTGCTGCTGGACGAAAGCGGCGTTGTCAAAATTCTGGACATGGGACTGGCTCGGTTTGATGAAGTTGCCGGAGACGCGGACGAGGCGGCCGCACTGACGGGCACCGGGATGCTGATGGGCACGGTGGACTACATGTCACCCGAACAGGCCATGGATTCCAAAACCGCCGATCATCGCAGCGACATTTACAGTCTGGGCTGCACACTGTATTTGCTGATCACCGGCACGCCGGTCTATACCGGTGACACGATGATGAAGCGCGTGATGGCTCATCAGACGACCGTCATTCCCACGTTGCCGATCGACGATGAGCTGCTGCAGAGCGTGTTTGAAAAGATGCTGGCGAAGCAGCCGGGCGATCGATATCAGTCGACCGGCGACGTTGTGATGGCTTTGGATGTGTGGCTGCAGGATCATCGCGATCAGGCATCGCTGACGGCCACTGTCGAAATGCCTTTGCATTCAGATGGTTCGTCGATCACGGCCATGCCCGGCATCATCCCGGAGTCTGCCGATGGTCGGGCAGCAGGGAAAGCCGTTCAGTCAAAAGTCGTGGCCACGGCGGAACCGGTTTCCGATACCAGTCCAACATCATCGGCCTTTGCCGCGACGGTTCTGCCTGGCAAAGGGCAGCCAGCCGACGCGCAACCTGCTTCTGCCGCCGCATCGCAGGAACCCGCTGCGGAAACGAATCCAGCGTTTGCCATCGAGACCGAACCGCAACCCGTGCTGCCGTCGCAACGTCGGGCTCGCCGCCAGAAAACGAAACGGACGAAAACGGCGGCCCAAACCACCGTTGGTGGAGGCCTGTTTGGCAACCGAAAATTGCTGTTGGCAGGCGGTGGCGGCGTTGATCCTGCTGGGTGCTTTGATCTTCCGATTCACGGGCAAAGACGGCACAGTGGTTGTGGAACTCGACGGCCCGCTGGAAGTCGCCACGGTTGAGATCGACGACAAGGAAGTCAGCTTCTCACCCGACGGCACCGACAAACGGCTGACGTTTAAAGTCGATCCCGGCAATCACAAATTGCCGGTTGAAGACATCGGTCCTTCAAAGGTGCCTGCCTTGACGGAAAATGATTCGACAGCGACTGGCACGCTCCCGCGTCCTGAATACGATCCGTTGTCGTTACCGAAGCTGGGGCTCCGCGAGCCAGTGGCCAAAGCAAACGTCATTCTGCCGCTGCCACTGTCCGATCCATCGAAAATGGCGGGCGGCAGTTTGAGCAGTCCGAAGCCAATAACACCGGAACCAAAGCCCAACGACACGCCACAAAAAAACGTCGCCACTCTGGCACCTCTGGAATTGCGCACTCAGGAACGCCGATCCGACCTGCCAAAATACGTGAACACTCTGCGAGGCGGTCAGCCGTTGGGGGAATTCGCGGCCGTCAGCAATCCCGGCAAGGTCAACGACATCATCAGTTGGTCGATTGAACCGGTCCTGCATCGCGGCAGCTTTCGTAGTATCGACATTCGCGACGATGGCACGATCGTCACCGGTGGGAATGATGGAGCGTTGCGAATCTGGACGAGCGAATGGAAGCTGATCAAGGTGCTTCCGGGGCATGCCAATTCCGTCGTTTCTGTGGAGTTTTCACCGGACGGACGAACGTTGGCATCGGTGTCTTCGGGGCTGCGGGACATGTTGGCTGTGTGGGACGTGGACAGCGGCCAGTTGCTGAAGTTTCACCACGTTAGCAATTGGCAGGGGCATCTGGCGTGGTCGCCCGATGGGAAGTACATCCTGCACGCTGGCGTTCAGAACCTCGAGTTAATCGAACCCTTGACCGGCCAAAAGATGGCTGCCGACAATACCGACAACAAATACCGCCTGGGACGAACGGTTGCGTTTTCACCGGACGGCGATCGATTTGTCACGGAAGGCGAAGCCGGGAATGTCCATGTCTTCCAAACGGAGTCGCTGAAGGTACTTAAGGACTTTGCTGGTGGCACCGCCCAATCGGTCGACTGGTCGGGAGACGGCAAGTGGATCGCTTTGGGCGGTTCCACCGTCAAGATTGTCGACACACGTTCTTTTCAGACTCGCCAGACGCTTGAGGCCGTTGGCAGTGCTAGGTTCTCCCCCCGACAGCACGGCGATTGCTGTCACTGCGAATGGAAATCTAACGGTCTATAGCACGTCCGATTGGACGCAACGGTTTCGGAATGCAGTGTCCGTCGGCCACTACGAATTTGCTTGGACTCCGGACAGCCGGTCGATTCTCACACCGACGGCGACCGTCGATGCGACAACTGGAAAACACACTCGCTCGCTCAATCATCTCGCCTTGCCGGAAGTCGCCACTGCCGTAAACGACAGTGGCACCCAATTCGCCACAGCCACCAGCGCGCGGATTCGGATCTGGGACGGTGACAAGGGGACTTTGCTGCGTGAATTTCCAATTCCGGAAATGAACAGCAATCAGCTAGTCTGGCAGCCGTCGGGCCAGTTATTGCTGCGAGTCGATCGTCGACGGGAAGAACACCCCGACCGGTTCAGCCTGATCGATTCTGAAACGGGGAAAACGGTCCACCAACTGGTCGGACACGAAGATCAGGTTTGGTGGGCCTGCTGGTCGCCGGATGGAAAGCAGGTTGTTTCAGCCGGCAACGATTGTTCGTGCCGTATCTGGGATGCGTCCACCGGAAAGGAAGTTCGCAAGCTGGTTCACGACGATCCGTTGTGGTGGGTTGTTTGTTCGGACGATGGATCGAAAATTGCCACTGGATCGGCGTTCAGTCAGATCACCGTGTGGAATGCCAACACCGGAAAGTCTCTGCGAGAATTCAAGACGCTGGGACATGAACTGCCACAGCCCGGAGTGCAGCGATCAACGGACACCCCGTTCGCTTTTTTGAAAAATCCGAATCAGATTTTCTATATGGCTGGACCAGCCTTCGAAATGCTGGACGTCAGCACAGGACAGATTACGTCGTTGGGCAAGGCCAGTATTCCGGGCGGCGATCGCCTGTCTATTGGCTGGACACCAGACAACAGCGTGATGGGCCTGTACTGCGGCTACGGGGAATTCCATTTGATCCGACAGGGCGAAGACAAGAGCTTCGATGTCCGCTACTTCACCTCGCCGCACTGGCTGGCCGATGGTCGTAGATTGCTGGGCGGCAACAATCGCCAATGTTGGGTGGGCGGTTATGACTTACAACGAAGGCGACGGCTGGGTGTGCTGATGCCGGAACTGCTCAACAATGCGTGGGCGATGTTGGGCAGTGACGGACAGTTTGTCGGTTCCGACGACATCGAAGACCACGTGGTTGTGGTGGCCCTTCACTCAGACGGTCGCCTGCTGACACTATCGCCGACCGAATTTCAGGAACACTTCGGCTGGAAGAACGATCCCGGCAAAGTGAACCTATGGCATTGACCGCCGGTTCGACGTGTGTTCAGTACCGCAGACTGCACTGTGCAGTTCGCCACCCTTGGCTCAAGGGTTCGTTGAAATTCGAGCTCATTGAGTGCCCGTTGCTTGGATTCGATGGCATTCAGCCGGAGGGCGAGTTCTCAGAAATCCACGGCAGGCAGGAGGAAAATACGGTTGTGTATCGGTCAGCTGAGTGTCTCCACGCCGCAAGGCGACATCTTTTCTGTTGAGCTGTAGACTGCGCTGTTTGTCTCACCTTTTTTGCTTGGCCGAACATTGCCACTTGAAACTCCCTTGATGCATCCGTTGATCCGGCGATTGCCGATTCTTATTCTGCTGTCGTTGCTGTTGCTTGTTGGCTGGTCATGGCAGGCAGAAGGGATCGTTTACGATCTGTTCGGCGGTGATGCCGACGCCATGACTCGCGTTGAGCGTCTGAAGCAGTACTTCCTGGGCTTCGGCGCATTCGCACCGCTGGCGTATGTGTTGTTTGTTGTGGTCGAAGTCGTTGTGGCACCGATTCCGGGGCTGATGTTGTACGCTCCTGGCGGAGTCGTGTTTGGCCCGGCACTCGGCGGCACGTTGTCGCTGATTGGTAACGTGCTGGGTGCTGGAATTGCCTGTGCTGTCACGCGATCACTGAGCAATAATTGGTTGACTCGATTGTTGGGGCCTGACCAGCTGGAAAGCGTTCAGCGAGAAATCGAAACACGCGGTACGATGCTGATTTTTGTGCTGCGACTGAATCCGCTGACATCATCGGACGTGGTTTCGTACGCCGCCGGGTTGACGCGAATTCCTGTCTGGAAAGTCATGCTGGCCACCGGCTGCGGAATGGCTCCGCTGTGTTTTGCGCAGGCTTGGCTGGCCGAAAACCTGTTGATCGCGTTTCCAGCGTTGGTCTATCCGCTGCTGATTGCGTGTGCGATTTATGTCATCTGTGTGGCATTGGTGGTTCGCCGGGTGTTGCGCATAAAAAAGTCGTCGTCACCGAGACAGTGACGACGACTTCTGATGTTACGTCCGCAAGCGGAAGGCCGTGCGGTTAGCCTTCCAGCCACTGACCTGAGGACAGCATGGCAATCATCAGATCGTCTGCATTCAGTGGCTCGGACACTTCTGCAGTCTGCTCAACCACGTCGCCTTGCTGTTGCGGCACGGATGGCACTAACGCGACTTCCGGTTCGACCGCTTCGACGCTGCTTAGCTGCTGACGAACGGAAGCGAGCAGGGTGGTTGGCGATTCAGACTGCAACTGTTGCGTCACCTCTACGGTGAAGTTCAGCGGCTGACTCCACGCACCGTCCGTGGAATTGCTGATGGCTCGCACCCACACGCGATAGTCGCCAGCGACCAACGGTGTTGTGGCTGTAAACGTTGTGGCTGTCAGATTGTCTTCACGAATGACGCGACTGGTCCCAGTGGTCACATTGTCAACCTGCAGGATATACCGCACAGCATCCGTGACCGGTTGCCAAGTGAATGTGGGTGTCGTTGTTGTTGGGGTGGCGGGAGTCAGCAGTGTGCTGCGGCCGCTGGTATTGAACGCGACCGAAGTGCTCCATGCTCCCACGCCAGCTCCATCGACGGGACGAATCGACCACGTCCACGGACCAGCGGCCAACGGGGCGGTGGGTGTGAAGGTTGTGCCTGTGAGACCGGTTTGCAGTTCTGATGTGACACCGTTGTGCAGATAGATATCGTAACTGGTGGCTCCTGTTGTGGCTTCCCAGACAAATTCAGGCGTTGTGTTGAAACCGGGTCCGGTCGGAGTTGTCGGAATTGTCTGCAGACCGGTCGTGGTGGCGTTGACTGTGAACGGGACTCCCGATCCCCAGACTGCCGTGCCATTGGATCGGGTGGTTCGCACCCACACGGTGTAGTTGCCGTTTTCCAGAACACGTGACGGATACGTATTGGCCGCGATCCCGGCATCTCGGAACAACGCGCCCGGTGTGCCTTCTCGCGAAACATAGATTTCGTAGGAGGTGGCATCGGGCACGGTCGACCATATCAGTTGTGGAGTGCTGGATGTCACGGTTTGACCAGGCGTGATCGACGTGACTTTTGAGCGACCGCCGGTGCTGAATGTGGTGGGGGTACTCCAGCTTCCCTGCCATCCGTTTTCCCGAATTCCTCGAATCCACCACTTGTAGTCCCCAGATGGCAGAGCGTTGGTTGGCGTGAAGGTCAACGGCGACGTGGCTGTTGGTGTGGCGTCGTTCACTGTGAATGTCACCGGACTCCCGGGTACGTTCACGTACAGTGTGTAGCTGGTGGCACCGGCCAGTCGATTCCACGAAAATTCGGGGGTGTTGCTGTCGAGTGAACTCGTTGGTGTCAATTTTTGCGGACTGGCACTGACGATAAAGGTATGCGGCGTTGCGGTTAATCGTGGTTCGCTGGCAAAGTTCGCGTACACGAAGACTCGATATCGGGCGAACTCCAGATCAACATCAGGCGTGATGGTGGTGGTGCCGCTGTCCACATTCAGTTGGCGGAAGACGGTTGTTCCGGCTCCATCCAGATTCAGATAGACATCATACGATACAGCGTCATCGACAGCAGTCCACGAAATCTGAGGGCGGAGATCCGTGATGATGCCCTGTGGGCTGATGACGCTAAACGTCGGGGCCACGTCGTCGTCGGTGACGTCAACCGTGTCGACACCGTCGGCGTGATTGGCTGCGGTGACTGTGATGTTAACGGTCTGAGTGCCATCGACGTCCGTGTCGTTGACGGCTGTGATCGCAAACGGGACCGAGTCTGTGGCTCCGGCGAGAATCACGATTGTCGTCGGGACCGTGGCTTCGCTGGAATCACCTGAGGTCACGGTGACCGTTAGGGCGTCTGTGGTGTCGGAATTACGAGTGACCGTCGCCATGGTGACGCCACCATTTTCGCTGATCGAAGCATCTGTGGTCGACAGCGTCAGCGTGGCCGCTTCATCATCCGTGACTTGCACGCTGCCAGTACCACTGGCCAGTCCGGTGGCAGCTGCGGTGATCACAACGGTTTGGCTGCCATCCACAAGCGCGTCGTCCACGGCTGTGATGGTGAACGTGGCCGAAGTCTGGCCGGCAAGAATCACCACGCTGGCAGGGACAGTCGCTTCGCCCGAGTCATCTGTGGTGAGAGTCACGGTGAGATCGTTTGTCGTGAGTGTGTTGCGTGTGACGGTGCCTGTTGTGGTTCCACCGTTTTCGCTGATCGAGGCATCAGCGATGCTGACGGACACTCCGGCCACGCCTTCATCGTCCGAAACATCGATTGTGTCCGTTCCGTCGGCAAAACCAGCGGCTGTGCCTGTGATGGTGACTGTCTGCGTGCCGTCCGCGAGGCTGTCGTCGACCCCGGTGATCTGGAAGCTGACCGAGTTTTGTCCGGTGGGAATCACGACACTGGTGGGCACGGTGGCTTCGCCGAGATCGTTGCTGGTCAGGTTGACCGTGAGGTCAGCGAGTGGCTCTGTGTTTCGGGTGACGGTGGCTGTGGCGGTGCCTCCGTTTTCACTGATCGTGACTTCTGAAATGGACACGCTGAGTGCGGCACCTCCTTCGTCGTCCGTCACATCGACCGTATCTGAACCGTTTGTATGTGAAGTCGCGGACGCGGTGATGGTTGCGGTTTGCAGGCCGTCTGCCAAAACATCGTTGACCGCGTCGATGAAGAAGGGAGCGGATTCCGTGACGCCAGCCGGTATGGTGATTGTTGTCTGATGCGGCACCGCTTCGCTGGCATCGCTGGTTTGCAGTGTGACAACCAGTGGTCCGCTGGTGTCGGAATTGCGGGTCACGACAGCCGTGGTGACACCGCCATTTTCGTCGATGGCAGCATCCATGATCACCAACGTGAGTGTGGCGACTTCGTCGTCCGTGACTTCGATGTCATCGCTGCCGCTGTCATGGCCGGTGGCTGTGGCGGTAATCGTCGCGGTCTGTGTGCCGTCAACGATCGCGTCGTCCACGGCTGTGATCGTGAAGGTGACGGAGGCTTGTCCGGCGGGGATGACGACGAACGTGGGAATGTCGATTTCTGAAGGATCGTCGTTAGCCAGCATGACCGTCAGTGCATCTGTGGCGACCGAGTTTCTGTGAACGGTGGCGATCGCTGTTCCGCCGAGTTCACTGATTGACATAGGAGCCACAGTGACGGTGAGTGCCTCAGAGCCTTCATCGTCTGTCACAATCACGGTGTCTGTGGCGGCGGCATATCCCGCACCAGTCGCCGTGATGGTTACGGTTTGGTCGCCGTCCGCGATCGCATCATCCACAGCACCGATCGCAAACGGTGCCGACGTGACTTGCCCGGCGATGATGATGATGGTGGCTCGAACCGTCGCTTCGCTGAGATCACTGCTGGACAACGTGACCACCAAGTCTTCGGCGACGTCAGCACTGCTGCGGCTGATCGTGGCGGTTGTTGCGCCGCCAGATTCACCGATTGATCCTCCCAAGATCACTAGCGACAGCGGTTCGTAATCCGTGACACTTAGCGGGGCACTGACCGCGACATATCCGGTGGCCGTACCACTGATGTTCGCGATTTGAGTGCCGTCCAGCACAGTATCGTCAACCGCATCGACGTCGAACGTGGTTGAGGCGAGGCCGGCAGGGATGGTCACCGTTAGTGGAACCGTCGCTGCTGATGTGTCGTCGCTATTTAGAGTGACAATCAATTCGAAGGTAGTGTCTGAATTGCTGCGGGTGACGGTGGCTGTCGAAGTGCCGCCATTTTCGTTAATGGAATCAGGGTTCAGAAAAATAGTCAGCGTTTCGTAGTCGTTGACGTTCAGGGTCTCAGAGACAGTCGCATATCCGGTGGTTGCGGCCGTGATGAGCACCGCTTGGGTTCCGTCCAGTAAGTCGTCGTCGACAGCACTGATGTCGAATGTGGCTGAGGTTTGCCCGATCGGAATGGTGACTTCCAGCGGAACTGTGGCTTCGCCGATGTCGTCGCTGGTCAAGGTGACAACCAAAGCACTGGCTGTGTCCGTATTGCTGCGGGTGATCGTGCCGGTCGTTGCTGTGGTTCCAGCGTTTTCAGCAATCGCACTGGTGCTGATGGTCAGAGTCAGGGATTCCTGATCCGTAACGTCAACGGTATCACTTCCGGCGACGTAGCCGGTGGCTGCAGCAGTGATCGTCGCGGTTTGTGTTCCATCCAGCAGACTGTCGTCAATCGCATTGATGTCGAATGTTGCCGACGTTTCCCCCGCCAGGATCGTGACCGTGGCGACGACGGTGGCTTCGCTGGTGTCATCACTGGCCAGCGAGACTGTCAGCGGGCCGCTGATGTCCGTGTTGCCGCGCGTGACGGTGGCCGTGGTGGCCGCAGCTCCGCCATTTTCGGCGACTGATGCCGCGACGATGG
>Ga0075117_1001632_pt1 | contig 13686 bp, 12 predicted proteins | sample AntAceMetag02UKJ_FD_69789 | JGI IMG/M metagenome (GOLD analysis project Ga0075117, IMG submission 69789) | Saline lake microbial communities from Ace Lake, Antarctica - Antarctic Ace Lake Metagenome 02UKJ | ecosystem: Environmental > Aquatic > Non-marine Saline and Alkaline > Saline | place... | reverse complement strand
ACTTGTTAGATGGAAAAATCAATTGAAAGCATTTGGAAAGAAGGTTTTCTTAAAAGTGATGCACTAGTCGCACCAAAAGTAAATAACCTCTACACCCAAAAATCAATTCATGTGATTGATAAATTTAAACGGATGTTTAGGATAAATTTGATTGCCATCGTTGTATTCTCGTTTGTCTTTTTAATTATATCCTAATTCATCGGCATACCTATAACGGGTGCCCTATTTTTTGTAATGCTCTCAGCATTGGTTATTATAAATAAGAGGCTATTGGAAGGATTAGAAAAAATAGACAAGGGTGTAAGTAGCTATGAATACCTGAAAGCATTCAATGAATGGATAAAACAGCAGGTCTCTGTCAACGAAAGGTTTGCAGCGTTTTTGTACCCTATAATATTCCTTTCAATGATCATTGGCTTTTGGTTTAAAGATGCAGAGGGTATTCCCTTAGGTGAAAGACTGGTCGGCGAGGTACTTTCTGGTTTTCCAGATACCTATCTGATACAAGGAATCCCTCTCATAGCCATTGTCGTCATAATTTTCATTGTGGCTTTGTTAGCAATTTTCGGTGGGCGGATTTACCAATGGGATCTAAACATAGTTTATGGCAGGGTATTCAAAAAACTAGAAGAATTAATGGCTGACCTGGAAGAACTAAGCACACCTTAAAACCCCCAGCTAAAAAAAGCAAGAATAAATGTAAGATTTTCTAATTTCTAGCGACTAACCAAGAAAACATTAAAAATTATGACATTAAATAAAGCATATAACTTATTTGAAAGTTTGGCATCTGAGTCGGATAAAAATTCTGAGAAGAAGGTCTATCAGGAATTCATTCAAATTCTTGGCAGTTTAGAAAATAGAGATTTCTCCGAAAGTGACATTCAATCCATTGAACAAAAGCTTGATGCCTTAGATTTAAACTCAAATAGTAAAAAGAGTAAAAGGTATTTCAGTAAAGCATTAAACAAGTTTAAGGAGTATCTAAAGGCTGAATTTTCTTTAATTACAAAAGGACATTATACTGCATTGGGAATGGCCTTAGGAATGTGTTTCGGAGTGGCCGCAGGCTCTTTAATTGATAGAGGAATGGGGACTTCGTTAGGACTAGCCATCGGAATGGCCATAGGCGTGGTAGTTGGTCGATATATGGACAATGAAGCCAATAAGCAGGGAAAAGTAATCTAGTAAAAACATTCAGTCAGCTACAATCTTAATGCTATGCAATATTCCAATAAAATCAGAAATGGGTATATTACATAAAAGTATAAGCTGGCTCTATTCAGTCTAGATGCACTTTGCTTACACTCGATTGAGCGAATAAATAACCCTTTTACTTTATGGAAAAATTAAGGAAATCCATCCTCATTATTTTATCAATTCTTCTATTTATCTCTTTTAATAGTTTTAGTCAAAGCGTCACTCAAACAGATTCAACAAGAAATAAATTATTAGATGCTGCCAGAGAGCTTATTGCAGCTGCAAAAAATTGTGCTTTAATTACTCAAGATGAGGAAGGCAGATCTAGAGTAAGAGTCATGGACCCTTTCCTTCCAGATAACGACTTCGCTGTTTGGTTTGGAACAAATCCCAAAAGTAGAAAAGTAGCACAGATTAAAAACGACCCTAGGGTGACTTTATATTATTTTGACCCTGCTGGTATTGGGTATGTGATGATTCATGGAATAGCCGAATTGGTAGAAGACCAAAAAGAAAAAGATGAGCATTTCAAAAAGGAATGGATATCATTCTATCCAGACAAGGCTGACAGCTACCTCTCTATTAAAGTTTCTCCAGAGTGGTTAGAAGTAGTTAGTTATACCCATGGCATTCTTGGTGACCCCATCACTTGGAAACCGGCTATTGTATTATTTAATGCCGAAGAATAGTATAGAATAGACTTACTAAGGCTAAATTGAAGCTCCTACGTCGCTAAATCTTCAGATACAGTTAAAGAGGGCCTTTCTCAAAAAAAAGCATCAAGTGAAAACTAAAACTTTAGGACTATTTATTCTTATTTGCTCGTGGACTTATGTGGCAAAAGCTCAAGAATCTGAAACCTTAATGCCCACTCCAAATGCACAACAATTAGCCTGGCAACAAGCAGAAATGGGTGCTATTTTCGATTACGATCTTCATGTGTTTGATGGAAAAAAGTATAGCCAAAATGGAATATCAGGAAACCGTACCAATCCGGTGTATGATTATCAGATTTTTAATCCTGAAAATTTGGATACGGACCAATGGATTAAAGCCGCCAAAGATGCTGGTTTCAAGTTTGCGATTCTTACAGCAACACATGAAACAGGATTTGCCCTTTTTCCATCCGATGTAAATCCATTTAGTGTAAAAGCTTTAAAGTGGAGAAATGGCCAAGGTGATATTGTCCGCGACTTTGTCAATTCATGTCGCAAATACGGAATCAAACCCGGTATTTATTTGGGAATCCGCTGGAACTCTTTTATGGGTGTCCACGATTTTAAAGTCAATGGCGAAGGTGAATTTCAAAAAAATCGTCAGGCATATTACAATAGCATGGTCGAAGGTATGGTTACAGAAATTTGCACACGATATGGTGAGTTATTTGAAATCTGGTTTGACGGTGGAGCCAGTCACCCAGATTTAGGGGCCCCCGATGTGCTCCCAATTATTCAAAGATACCAACCAAATACTATTTTCTATCATAACAATCAGCTAGCCCATGTAAGGTGGGGCGGTTCTGAATCTGGGACGGTTCCATATCCATCTTGGGCTACTTACCCTAGTTCTTATTCGCATGCGGGAGACACGAATGCAGAAAAAATCAAATTGCTCAAGCAAGGTGACCCCGACGGAAATTACTGGATGCCAGCCATGAGTGATGCACCCTTAAGAGGCTATAATGGTCGCCATGAATGGTTCTGGGAGCCTGGAGATGAGGAAGCTATTTTCCCTTTGGAAAACCTGATGAATATGTATTACAAATCAGTTGGACATAATTCTACCCTAATAATGGGCTTAACACCTGACCCCAATGGACTAATACCTACACCAGATGTGAAACGTCTAAAAGAGTGGGGAGATGAGATAAAAAATCGTTTTGAAAACCCTATAGCATCTACTCATGATGAGGGGCAAAACCTAGAGATTGTATTAGATAAAGCGACTAAAGTAAATCATATCATACTCCAAGAAGCCATTTCAAAAGGAGAGCGTGTGAGGCGATATAAAATTGAGGCTTTTATAAAGGGTCAGTGGAAAGAAGTGGGCAATGGTGAATGTATTGGCCACAAAAGAATCCAAGTCATAGAAACTGTAGAAACTTCAAGAATCAGGATAAAAATCTTAGAATCAAGAGCAGAACCTATCTTGAAGAATTTCAGTGTTTATTATATTCATTAGACGCATTCAGTAAAGGTTAATAAACTTCAAAAGGTTGGTCAAATGATTTGGCTATTTTTAAAACAAACAGAAAAGTGATTTCTACTATGAAATATTTGAATCTATACTTAAGCACAGCAATAATTTCATTTTTTTTCAATCTTGCTTCTTGCAGTTCTGTTCCAGAGAAAAGCCCTTTTATTCATCAAAAAGTATTCAACTACCCCGTTCTAAAAGGCAAACCAAATAACCCCTTGATTAGAATCGAAATTGAGGGTTCTGAAACCCTAAAAACAGCGACAGCCTTTAAACTTAACTTGGGAAATACGCCTCTTTCTAACTTGAAAACTGTTCATATTTTCTATTCAGGCCCTGATTCCACATTTGTAGACACTCTACAGTTTGGAAAATCAATGAACCCAGGGAAACTTATAAGCGTAAAAGGTATACAAGAATTAAGCAAAGTCAAAAACTACTTTTGGATTTCCTGCGAGCTATCAGAGCAAGTAGACATGCTATCAAAAGTAAATGTATCATTGGAGTACGTCGAAATTGACCATCAAAAATTAACACCACTTAACATAGCCGCCAATAATGAATTCAGATTGGGGGTAGCCGTACGCCAACAAGGCGAAGATGATGTACATACCTATCGAATTCCTGGCTTAACCAGCACTAAAAAGGGAACACTATTGGCGGTATACGATGTCCGCCGTGATTCTGGGCGTGACCTGCAAGGTAACATGGACATTGGACTTAGTCGTTCTATTGATGGAGGAGCTAACTGGGAACCTATGAAAATCGTCCTCGACATGGGAGAATGGGGAGGATTACCTCAAAAATTTAATGGTGTAAGTGACGCATGTATTCTAGTGGATGATAATTCTGGCGACATATATATTGCCGGACTTTGGATGCACGGGGTTATTAACGAACACGGTATTTGGCAGGAAAACCTAACAAAGGAAAGTAAGGCCTGGAATCATCAGTGGAGAAACAAAGGTTCACAACCCGGCTCAGGCGTAAAAGAAACTAGCCAGTTCCTTATTGTCAAAAGTACTGATGACGGAAAAACATGGGGAGACCCAATTAATTTGACCAGCATGTGTAAAGACCCAAAGTGGTGGTTATGGGCACCTGCACCGGGTCATGGCATCACCTTAGAAGATGGCACGTTGGTTTTTCCTACTCAGGGTAGAGATGAAAATGGCCTGCCGTTTTCGAATATCACCTACAGTAAAGATGAAGGAAAAACGTGGAAAACCAGCAATCCCGCCTATGAAAATACGACCGAGTGTATAGCAGTACAGCTCAATGACGGAAGTATAATGCTCAACATGCGTAACAATCGTAACCGTGATGAAAAGGGAAACAAAAACGGACGTGCCATAGCCGTAACCTCTGATTTAGGCGAAACTTGGACCGAGCATGAAACATCTTGTAATGCCTTAATTGAACCGGTTTGTATGGCAAGCATTCATAAACATGAATTCAATGATGACCAAGGAAACAAAAAGAAGGTGCTCTTCTTTTCCAATCCAAATTCAAAACATGCTAGACACAAACAAACTATCAAAGTAAGTTTTGACGACGGCCTAACCTGGCCATCCAACTATTGGATAGAGTTAGACGAAGGACACGGGGCTGGTTATTCCTGTATAACGTCGATAGATAAAACCACAATAGGTATTTTGTACGAAGGCAGTCAGGCACAAATGACATTTCAGAAAGTTGATATTTCAAGTATCGTAAAGGCTTTATAATTTCTATTTTTAGAACTAAACGATCCTCAACGAAAATCAGAATATTAAATCAAAGGAGGATTAGGTGTGAAAAATGGCCTGAAATTTTAGTAATTACATAACATACTGTAATGATTAAAAGAGAAAATATGCAATTGAATAAAAGCCTATTAATCGTTTTATCCTCCCTCCTATTTATGGGTTGCAGTGCTCCAGAAGCTACTTCCCTCAAAGTAATGACTTGGAATATTTGGCATGGAGGGCTTCATGGAGACAAAGCCAGTGATTTCGTAAAAGACACCGTTAGTACAGTCAATGTCTTGAAGGTTATAGAAGAAGAGACTCCAGATATTCTCTTTATGCAAGAGACTTATTGTTGCGGAATGGATGTTGCAAATCAGGCTGGTTATCCTTATTCGTGGAGAGGAAGTTCTAATTTATCCATGCATAGCAAATACCCGTTCATTGATACGATTGAAATATTCAAATCCTTTAATTCTCATGCTGCCGTCATTGATGTAAATGGACAACACATATTGTGTGTTAATATATGGCTACATTATCTTCCTGACACTTTTGAAGACATTAAAGAGTTATCACCAGATTCCTTAATAAAAGGAGAAGGAACCACTCGGCTTAAAGAAATAAAGGCTATTCTACATTCCGTGGATAGCTTGGAGAGAATCTTAAATATGCCAATTATTTTAGGAGGCGACTTTAATTCGGGTTCTCACTTAGACTGGGGAGAAAACACCAAGCAATCACATTATGACAAAGTGGTAGAATGGCCAGTGAGTAAATTGATGATAGACCGAGGTTATATGGATTCCTTTAGGGAGGTGAATACCGACCCTCTAAAATCCTTAGACGGAACTTGGGGATTTCTTTCAGATGACATCATTTCAGACAGAATTGATTTCATTTATTTCAAAGGAGATGGAATAGGTATTAAGACTTCTAAAATTGTTCAAGATGACCCAGTTGATGGATTTTTCAACTCCGATCATAGAGCCATTTTATCAGTATTTAAAATTGGGATCTAACAAATTCCTGCTTAGCGTAAACACTAATAAAAAGCTACTTCCAATAACCCGACTCAGTACCAAATGAAAAAGAAACTACTGATCGCTTTAGCGATAATTACGATTATTCTAATTGCTTTATATCAAATCCCTAGGCCTAAAGCTGACTTTTTCGAGAACTATAAAGGAGAAGATAAGGCTTCTGATAGTTTAAAAGAGTTTCAGTCCCGGAGTTTAGAAAGCATTTCTGTAGATGGCCTTGTGTGGAATTACTTTAGCGGCGGGCAAGGGACCAAAACCATTCTATTTATGCACGGCATGGGTGGTGCATATGATTTATGGTGGCAGCAGATTAATGCTTTAGTGAGCAATTATAAAATCATCACCTATTCTTTACCAGAAGAGATTGATAATTTAGCGGCTACACAAAAGGGAATAGAAGCCATTTTGGCAAAAGAGAACGTAGACCATTTTTATGCCATAGGTACTTCTATGGGCGGCTATATAGGCCAGTACCTACTCCGAAACATGCCAGAACGTATAGATAAATTAATACTTGGGAATACCTTTCCACCTAATGATTTGCAAAGAGCCAAGAACGCGAAAACCGCCAAACTAGTCGCATGGCTTCCAGAAATTTTAGTTGCTAAATCTAGAGATAAAAAAGCAGAAACTGACCTCTTCCCTGCCGGTAAAAACCATGCATTATTAAGAGCCTTTCTACCAAGTTTACCATTCAGCAAGAAGGGATTTATAGGGCGTTATAATGTGGTGGTGGATAACTTCACAACTAATGCCAGCACTTATCAGTCTAAGAGAATACCTAAACTTATCATAGAATCTGATAATGATCCATTGGTGGAGCCCGAGCTTCGTGCTGCTCTTAAAAGTACATATCCTGAGGCTGAAGTCTTCACTTTTCATAATGAAGGGCATTTTCCATATATAAATGCCGCTGAGGAGTATAATACTGTCATTTCAGCGTTCTTTGCAGCTGAAAGCGAGGTGCTTAATATAGAAAATGTAGTGCTAAACGGGTATTTTGAAGCCCGCAGGGCCGCTGACATTCCTACTTTGAAAAAAGCTTTTTATACCAATGCGAAACTCTATACACAGAAAGAAAAAGAAGTCTTAGAAATCAGTTTGACTCAGTACCTAAACACAGTTCAGAAAGGTGGCCCTCAAGAGGTTAAAACCTCGATTTTGGACATTGATATAGTTAATAATATAGCTCACTGCAAAACCAAATTTGAGTATTCGGATCTAACTTACATAGATTATTTAATGCTAGTTAAGAATGACCAAGAGTGGAAAATAGTGAGCAAGTCATTCAGCAAGCTTTAGCTTATTAAACATCATCAAATTAAGCCTTATGAAACTTGGATTAACTTTAACAGCGTTTCTTTTTCTTTCTAAACTTGGATATGGTCAGCAAAACTCAAAATCAACGCATGATAAGTATTTCAAAATAGAAAAGAGCTCCATTACATCTAATGCCTACCGGACTATCATTTCATCCGATATTGACAGCACCTGGGCTAAGTGGAAGCTAAAGGGATATCATTTCGGGTTTGACCCAAAACTCACGCCCATGTATACTACTGTTGATGGTATTTTAAGCACCCCATATATGGTGCAAGTGAGAGGTAATAGCAGTGAGAAAAACAAAAAGCGTTGGGGCTTTCATGTTTTTGAAGGATATGCGAGTGACGATAAATCAAGAATCACAATGCTCGTAAATAAGCATACGGAAGAAGGAAGACCCGTGGCTGAAATGTATTATTACAGCCCTTTATGGGGACATTCAAATAAGACTTATAATTGGTTTCGTATTGGCTCTGATGTAAGGCAACATTCTTTTCTATTTAGCAGAGATAAGGCACTGTTTTATGGTTCCTTACAATTAACAAATACCCTATCCTTAGGGAAAATTGGCAAGGATAATATTAGAGCGGACGAGCCAAAAGGTGATGATGAGCAGAATTATAGTGAGAGTGCTAAGCACGTGAACTATCAATCACTAAAGAACAGTGATGATGGGACTATTTTCTACGATAAGGATAATCACATTGTTGTCATTAAAGTAGAAGGAGAATGGATGAAGCTAAAAGTCGAATCCTTACCTAAAGGAATCAAATACGATTTTTAAGGCATTAGTCAAAATCAAATTGCCGTATTCACAGAGCAAAAAAAACAACCTATTCTACAAAACATGTTTACTATGAATGAGGAAATCAGACAAAAAATAACAGCCGTTTGTAATGAGAAGATCGAGAAAAAGGGAGCAAGTGTTGGACTTTCTTTTTATGCCTTTTTTAGTAACAAAAACGATAATCCCAAATTACTCATGGAAGTAGCCGAATGGTGGATAATGACACATAAACTCGATCATTTCGAAAAAGCTGTTAAAATCAGGGGCATGATCAAAAATGGATTGTAATAAAGACCAAATAATATACGTAACTCTAAAATATCTATTCGCTAAGGTTTCAATGATAAAAACAGGAATTCGAAAAATTGGTTGGTTGGACAAACTAAATCTTGCCACGAAACCATTTCAACAAAAGCTAAATATGAAATTAAACAGACCTTATTTCTCAGCAATTCCCCTACTCTTAATCCTAGGATGTCAAAATAATCCTCAAGAGCAAAGACGTCCGAACATACTGTTTGCCATTAGTGACGACCAGTCCTTTGCCCATACCAGCTTTAATGGATCTGAGTTTGTGAAAACACCAGCATTTGACAGAGTAGCTCGAGAAGGAATCTATTTCACAAACTGTTATGCTGGCTCGCCTGGGTGTGCCCCTTCTAGAAGTTCTATTGTAACGGGTCGACACCATTGGCAAAATGAACAATCTGGCCAGCATGCTTCTGCCTGGTTAAAGAAGTATGTTCCTTTTGTGGATTTAATTGAGAAAAATGGGTACAGCATTGGAAGGACAGGAAAAGGAGTCGGCCCTTTCCAATATGCACGCACCGCTGAAGATTCTCTTTGGCGAACATCAGATGCCGCTGGAGTTAGCCATAGTAATTTGACCTACGGAGACAATGATGATGAACGATTTGCGGCAGGCATTAGCAACACCAACTATTTTGGGAATTTCAGACATTTTCTTGACCAAAAAGAAAAAGAGAAACCATTCTTCTTCTGGTTTGGAGGCAAAGAACCACACAGAGCTTACGAAAAAGGTTCATGGAAAAAAATGGGTAAAAAGTTAGATGATGCAGAAGTCCCTGGCTTTCTTCCTGATGTAGCAGAAGTGCGAGGTGATATGCTGGACTACGCCGTAGAAATTGAGTGGTTTGACCTTCATTTACAAAGAATGCTTGAACACCTAGACGCTATTGGAGAACTTGAAAACACCATCGTTATCGTGACTTCTGACAATGGAATGCCATTCCCTAGTGCCAAAGCCAATAGTTATGAATACGGAGTTCATGTGCCTATGGCCATTCGATATCCAAAAGGGTTTGCAGAAAACACAAGAATAAATACACCTGTTAGTTTTGTGGACATAGCACCTACAATTCTCGACATAACCAATACGCCTTCAAAAGGAATGCTTCCTATAACCGGGATTAGTATGTTGGAAATCTTAGAAGGTAGCGAAACTCCGAAGAAGGACAAGGCCGTATTCTCTGGCAGAGAACGCCACTCCTCTTCACGCTATCTGAATTGGGGCTATCCTCAAAGATCTATCCGAAAAGGAGACTATCTTCTGGTTTGGAATATAAGACCAGAACGATGGCCGGCGGGTGCTCCGCAAAAGTTTGATGCAAACGATTCAAATAAACTACTCCCAATGTATGGTTTGGATAAATTTGGGAAATATATTCCTCAAGGGTCTTTTACCGACATAGACGACTGTCCCACAAAAACGTACCTCGTTGAAAATCATAAAGAAGAAACCGTTGAAAAATACTTTAATTTAGCCGTGGGTAAACGTCCAGAATTTCAACTTTTCAATATAGCCGATGACCCCTATTGTATGGAAAACCTGTCAGGATTGTCAGCTAATAAAGCAATAGAAGAAGCCTTAAAGACGGACTTGATAAATGAATTAACGAAATCAAATGATCCACGCTTAGTGGGTCCAGATAAAGCCATATTTGATACTTATAAAAGATATTCGTCAATGAGAAAATTCCCAAATACAGAAAATATGAATTGAGAACTGTATCATCTCAGTAGCCTAGATTCTTTATAATCATGGGCTAAGAATTTTAACTTAAAATAGACCCAATCGATAGCTGAGACTTGAAAAATGTATGGTTTGAGATGTTGGGTACAAACTAGAAATCAGTCTTTAATGCGTAAACCATGAAAACAAACATGATACTCCATGATTAGGACTCGGTCCAATCAATAAGTTAAAGGGAAAGAATATACTTTCAAATCCAATTTCAAAAGTCAACAATAGACTTAAAGTCGCTTCAGTAAATACAGAAAATTCACTTGGTAAATGAAACAATCAGGCATAAGCAGCTTCTTTAACCCGAATTGCTTTCAAAAAAAAAGAAGACAGTAACAATTTTAAATTCAAAAGGAAAGATGACAGTAACAGTATTACAGCGTTCCTACGGAACTAAATGTTGACTAACAAGGAATATGCTTCTAAAAAAGCTTAAATATTCCATGACGAAAAGAGAAAAAAAACACGCTCTTATAAGAAATAAAATTGCTAAATTTGGTACGGTTTTGTATGACTTAGGTAACTTTTAAAGCGAGATATAGAGAAAATTATAACTTTGAAAAGGCTAATAATTAGGCAACAACTTCACGTAAGTGAGAAAAAAAAGAAAATAAATGAATAGCCAGAATATGATAAAAAAAAGTTTCGATATTTTATTGTCTTCCAAAATAAAATACCGGATCGAAAAAATTATACTAATCATTGCCATTTTTAGTTATCTCACACACCTTCTATTAATTCTACTTAATATTCAGGGTTTCATACAATTGGAAGAAAAGTTTTTCAAAAACCCAATTGCAGCAATTTATACCCCCTTCTCTTTCATATTACTTTATGAGGTTTATTTATTAATTTATTTCTTACCAAAATCAATTACTGTATATATTGGTAAGCAATATGAAATAATCACCCTCATTGCCATTAGGCGAATTTTCAAGGATATCGCTTATGTCGAACTAACCTCTGATTGGTTTCAGGATAAAAATGATTTACAGTTCACTTTCGATGTTTTCACGTCATTGATTCTGTTTTTTCTGATATTCTTATTTTATAGAAATATCAAAAAGAAAGATTACGAATTAATTGATAAGCCTAACAAAGAAGGCTTAAACATCCGAAGGTTTGTCCTCCTAAAGCAGGCTCTTGCGATAATGCTCGTACCGATTTTCGCTCTTTTGGCTTTTTACACCCTTATACATTGGGGCTCAACAACATTCAGTAATTATGGTAATGGCATAATGGAGTTTAAGAAAATAAATAATATTTTCTTTGACGAATTCTTTACGGTGTTGATAATTGTTGATGTATTGTTACTTCTATTTACGTTTTTTTACTCTGACAAATTTCACACAATTATTAGGAACTCAGGTTTTGTTATTTCAACCATACTAATTAAAATTTCCTTTCTATCTCAAGGCATAATTAATAATATGCTTATAATTAGTGCTGTTTTCTTTGGTTATATAATTCTAATCATTCACAATTTGTACGAGAAAGATGCTATGTCAAATCAAAAAGATACCGAGTAAGTACTAAAGTCTACGGACTATTTCTAGCATCCTAATTCCATTGCGATCTAGGCACAGAGTAATAACAAAATTGAGGATTTTGCCTTTATCATTGACGATTATGTGAAGTTTAAAGCCCTAGAAGCGTTGGACACGCCTAATCCCATCGTCGATTTACCTATCGTAGCCATATTTTTGAACCCTTCATTGTTATGTATTCGCTTGTTTTTACAAGTTCGAATTGATGTGGAATCAACAAAAGAAATACCGCTACATTCACCCAAGCAGCGGATCTTTAAAAACGGAGTTATGGGCTACACTTTCGACTGCATTAATAAAACAAAAGGATTATAAGAAACAGTACGTGGGAATTAACTTTTTAAATGCCCTTGAACATTCAAAACATAGAAATGTTTGATACACCTGATACCGCTTGTGTGACAAAATTATAAAAGTGAGAATGTCACTCATGGGCATAGAACTCTTTTTCTTTCTTCTCATTCTTCCAGAGCAGAGAATTCTTTTGCGAAAAGCGGCCTCAAAAACGAGACAAAAGTCATCAATTGAACAGAATGTTTAGGTGATTTTATTGGTAGGAATAATAAAAACAGAGTCTTTATTATCTTGATATTTAGGATATTAGTGTACTAAATACGCTCCTTATTTTTCCTGAACCTTAGCCTTTTCTTACATCGGACTTAGGGTTTAAGCTTTCTGGATTGTTTACCCATCGACGGCATTGCCATTCATGAAGTTTATTTCTACAATACTTTCCACTCCCCAAATGATTTACTTGCTCATCTAGCATCGCGTTGACCGTCATTTTTATCAAGTCCAAATGTTGATTAAATATATTCACTTTTGTATCAATCCCGACTTGATAAATCTTTCACGTGTTTCCCGATTAACTTCTCCAATAATACTCATTGGTTCTTTCACTTGTTTATTTTTCTTTCGCCTATTCAAAATTAAACCTTGCACGAAGAATCTCTTTTTTCATCATAAACTACTTAGCAATTTCAACTAACTATTGAACATCATCTGGTGAGCTACACAGGTTATGAGTTTAATGATAGGCTAATTGAAGGTTGATATAAGACTTACAGAGACTCAATTCTCCTGAGAATCCCATAATTATAAAAGTATCAGTCTACATAAGATTGATCACTACTGAGTCTAAAGATCTCTGACAGTTGTAAGAAATAAACAGGCTATGGAAGGTATCCTAGAAATAGGTTTAAAGTGTTACTTGAACTATAAATCCCCTAGCTTTGCAGTATGAATTGGATTCCTTGGGTAGACTTTATGGGTACGTTTGTTTTTGCTATTAGTGGAGCTACGGCCGCTATAGAAAAGAAGTTTGATGTTTTTGGTGTGCTTATTCTTGCTTTGGTTACAGCAATTGGCGGTGGAACACTTAGAGATTTACTTATTGGAAGTACGCCAGTTGCTTGGCTTACAAATAACGTCTATGTTTATATAGTTCTTATTGCAGTGCCAGTTGCTTTTCTATTTGAAGCTCAAATTAAGAGCCTCAGGAAAGGGATTTTCTTATTCGACACCCTCGGGATAGGTCTTTTTACAATATTAGGTATCGAGAAAACATTAAACGTAGGCTTATCTCCTATTGCCGCAGTTATGATGGGCGTATTTTCCGCTGTATTTGGAGGAGTTATTCGTGACGTATTATCCAATGAAGTTCCACTTATCTTTAGAGGAGAAATCTATGCTTCAGCTTGCTTGGCAGGTGCAATGACATACTTAGCCATTAAAGGACTAGGGAATGAGCAAATTGCCATGTATGTCTCCATTATAACAGTCATCGCTATTCGTATTTTGTCTATTCGGTTTAATTGGT
>Ga0075117_1001631_pt1 | contig 13687 bp, 8 predicted proteins | sample AntAceMetag02UKJ_FD_69789 | JGI IMG/M metagenome (GOLD analysis project Ga0075117, IMG submission 69789) | Saline lake microbial communities from Ace Lake, Antarctica - Antarctic Ace Lake Metagenome 02UKJ | ecosystem: Environmental > Aquatic > Non-marine Saline and Alkaline > Saline | place... | reverse complement strand
AGGTCGCAGTTGCAGCCTAGTCCATTTCAAAAAACCGATACTTATAAGGTACCGGTTTTTTGTATGGTGCTGGTCTGTATCAGAGAAATATTTATGTACAGGAGCTTTTTGGCAGTCCAGAATGCAGAAATACGAATCGCCCGGCACAGAGTAGTGCCGGGCGGTCTGTTATGGCGGATTTCGCGGTAATCCATGTGCAATCGCCGCTCTCATTGTGATGTTGTTCCAGCTCCCCCCTATAATTAAGCATGTATCTGCAATCAGAAATGTAAAAACATCTGAAGAACCATCATCAAGTTGTATATTGCCACTGATCTCAAAGTATCCCCTCATGGGCTTTATGTATCTATTTAGATGTACTGCATCAGGGTCAATTTCTGAGAGCGTCGAAGGTTTACTGAGCCATTGACGAACACTCTCCCTGAGGAATGATTTATGATCCTCGCTGAGATCATTCCATCGCACTCTCCACGCTTGCCAGCCAACGCGGTTGGCAACTGTTGATATATGAACACGTTCGTGTATGAACGCATCGAGTGATGTTGCTTGACGAGATTCTTTCAGTCCGTCAAGGAAGCATTGGCGGGCATCTCCTTCTGAGAAGGCCGAAGCTGTCCCCGGCAGTAACACACAAAGCCCTATAGTCAGTATACTTATGAACTTTTTCATAGCATAGTCCTTTCTTTTACAAGCTCTCAAACCAGTATGTCAGATATGTACCTGTATGTCACTATATCTCATGCTAGGAAAAATAGTAATTACAACAGAGTACCTTTTTGTAAAGGCATAGAAAAACACCTGACAGACTAATCTGTCAGGTGTTTTTTGTTTGCCTGGAGAGTTCTACGGAGCAGTTACAGTAATTACTTTCTCACGTGTGATATCACCTGAGCTACATTGGATTTTGTATTCTTGTGTCAGTGTACGTAAGTCTATACCAAGTGTTTCGGTATTGCCCGTAACTGAGGTTATCCCTGAGTCAAATACATATCTTTCAGGGTACAGAAATACCAGACATTGACGATAGCCACTTGCATCCCATCTAAATGCAAGTTGCTCATCTGAAGCAAGGCTAATAGTATTTGTTGACCAGTCTTGCGTGGTAATTCTTGTTTGCACCCCACTAGCAGTTGTGTCTGAAAGGGTATAGGCCTTTACTTCAAACATGATCTCGTCTCCAGAAATTGGTGCAGTGGTATTTGATGCAGTAGCAATACATTGGGGTGCAGCACGACACCCGTTTTCTAGCATGCTACCAGAGACTAATGTTTCATTCTCTTGGCACTCTTGAGGCAAGATGATTGGACAATTTGGAGCGGGGTCTACTCCACCCCTTGAAGACACCACACTGAAATTATGCCACTGAGTTACATTATTATTTTCGTTTGTTTCTCGTACAGTATTTGTTGTATCGACTTTAAATGCAAAGCAATGATTACCCTCATTCCCAGTTTCCATTCGTACAGACAAAGGGATGATTTGGTTGTTCCCACTACGTAGTGTGTTGTACGGTGTGCTGAATTCCTTCGTTTGGTCTACCGATGTGTCACACCCGTAGTCTATTAGTAGCTGATTTGTAATTCCAGGTGCTTGCTCTCTGGAGCTATTTCCGAATGTGCCAGGCTGATTTGATCCATGTATAGCTCTAGGTTCGTCTCTGTATCCGAAGCTGTCTGAAGCTCGCGCAACAGCGGCTCCGTTTTGGTTTGAGGTTATGTCTACACAGGTATAGATTGGGCAACCATTACTATTAGTACCATCGGAAACTACTGATTGTCCAGTAGAGCAAGAAGGATAATAGGCAGGACAATTAGGTGGGATACCTACTGTCACAATCATGCTAGCAAGCACTGTTTCAGGACATCCTGGGGCCACGCAAAAGCCTCCTGCACGTACTAACTTGGCCGTGTATGTACCATCTTTTTGATACGTGTGTGAGAACTGCTGTGGTGTCATACATAATCCATTTGAGATGGAATTAGTTACTTCAGGTGCACATTGAACCCATTGTCTAGCTGAGTCATCGTCAAAGTCAATCAGTGTATCTTGACCATCAGCAAAACTTGGTTGGGATAAACCATGGTCACCATGCGAAGAAGTGAAAGTTACACTGAGGGGTGCCTGACCAGACTGAGGTCGTGCAGAAAGTTCGTGTGTTGTGTCAGAGTCAGTATCTGAACACTTTGTTTGCCAGGCTAATGATTCTGGACCCATTGTCACAGGCGGGTTATCACAATTAATCACTACGTCTTCACAGGTACCTTGACGTAGTAGGGTGGCTCCAGCAGCTTTTTGTTCACAGCTGTTACTGTAGGTTTTTTGCACCTTTGTTGCAGGTAGGTCACATCCACCTATTGCTTTAGTAACGTCACATGTTTCCTGTAGATATTCACCGCATACTGGCATGTACTCCTGGGTGCAGGCTATTGGCTCCTCTGGAGCCGGTAGTTCTTCCTCATTTACCCATTCACCTTTATAACAAACAAACGTAGCTCCAGGTATATATGGCTGTGTATCGTCATCGCTTGTAAATGATTCGATTGACGCCCCTTCAAAGTATTCTTGTCGGTTGTTAGTGCAACTTCTTCCTCTTTCATCAGTGACCAAGATTTGTCCTGAAAATACAGTGGTTGCTTCTGAGACAACTATGTTAGTTTTTCCAGGAATAAGGTCGACAGAGCCTCCAGCGGAGCTCCTTCCAATGAAGTCATCACGGTCACCCCCAGGGAATTCGCTTATTGACCATTCACCACCACCACTTCTTCCACTGAAGATATTTTTAAAGAAATCTCCTATGCCACCCGACGTTCTTCCTTCGCTTGAAGCAGAATTCCCGCTTGCACCCGGCCCTCCACCGTCAAACATATCCCGTAGTCCAGTATATCCACTAGAACTATTTCCTGAATTATTCTCTGTACCACCACTTGAAGCAGAGTTTCCACTTGCACCCGGCCCTCCACCGTCGAACGCGTCACGCACACTGTCAAAACCGAACAAACCTGCCTGTGCATTTTGCGCAGAACCAATGAAGAAGAGAGATACAAAAAAAAGACTAATAAAAAAAGTATACACTGAAGGACGACGTAAAATATTCATATAATAAACAACACTAGTAATATGATTTTATTCTACACTTTATACAGGTAGAAGGTGGCGGGGGTGTGTATAAAGGTACACAGGACTATAACCGAACATTCCACAATATCCTGAATTGCTTTGTATAAATTTTGGATGTCTGTACTTTGTACAGAGTGGGGAAGAGAAAATATAAAAAGAGACGCCCCATGGTGGATACCGTGGGGCGCCGTTGTGTGTGAAGGACGAGGATTTATTCTTCCCATTCCCAGTTCTTTAATTTCATCTCCATCTCGAACTTCTCCTTAGACAAAAGTTGTCTGTCTAAGGAGATCAGTCCGGCTTGTTTCTGACCGTCCAACCCTCTTCGTTGCTCGGTGGTTGGATCGTCAAGCATGATCGCGTAACAGGTGTGATGATTGCCGACAAGTTCGATCACTTGCCAGAGTCTTTGGCCTAGCTCACCCGTAAGTGAAATGATTTGTTCATCATACTGGTAGATGGCAACTGTGCCATCACAGCCTTCCTTATGGAAGTTATCCAGAATGCCGGCTGCGTTCAGCCAACGTGGCAACTGGTTCTCAGTCGCTGAGGCAGAATAGGTAATGAACAGTAAAAGAGCCGTGCTGACAAAACTCAATAAAATAGTCATTAGTAGCCCTCCCAGGTAATATTGCATCTGGAAAAACTATACCAAAAAACAAGTATTTTCCTGAAATATAGCTAAGAAACAAGTTAATTAAGGCCTATCGACTGGGTTGATGGTCACTGAGATTGATTCGGTAATCTCAGTGCCGGTAGATGTGGTGCAAGTCAAACTATATTCTCCAGTTTTTTCCTGTATATCTATTTGGTCGTTGATGGTATTGCCTTTTGTTTGATTAAGTTTTGCTTGATCGCTTGGCTTGGTTGGGTGTAGATTGGCAGTACAGCTGTTGAATTGACTCTCCCCAAACCAAGTAAAGGCGATTTCTTCATCAGGCTGCAGGGTGATTGGTCCGACAGTCCAAGGTGTGATGGTTGCCCCATTTTGGGTTACTACTTGCACTTTAAGGTAAACACTACTTAGTAAAGGGTCCTTATCCTCACCTTGACGCTCTGGCCAGTTTGGAATTTGATTGTTGTTGTTTCTGCCAAAGAGTTCTTTAAATAGATTCCCAACTTTGTTAACGACATTTACCACCTGGCTAGTTACGCCAGCAGTCACTTTTCCAACAAACGTCGTTGGTGCTGGTCGGGGACTGGTCGCTGGAACTAGTTCAACTGTTTCTTGTCCAGGTATGTTATTAAACTCAACTATTTCACCGTCAGCTAGCTGAATTTTGCTGTCTTTAGTGCCTACAATAACTTCAACTACCTTTCCATCAGAATCAAGTAAACGTGCAGTTAGTACACCACTAGTATCAACTTCTGCTTGTATTTCTGTAACTTCCATTGCAGCTTTGTGCATTGTCGGAGGTTGGGTGGTTGCAGGCAGCGTGTCTCCAACTGACACTTCGTTTTTAGTTGAGAAGCGAACTGTGTCGTCTGGCTTGAGTGAATTAGGCAACTCCGACGGCAGGGTATCTACTCCATTGTTAGGTTCAACTGTTGTGGTTTCAGCTGTACCACTACCTGGAAGGCCAGTAAAGTCTGGCGAACTAAACGTGTCTGGTACTGCGGTTTCAGAAATTTTAGGCACTGCTGTTGGTTCTACGTTGAGATTTGGTTGCGATTTTGGATTGAAAAAACTGGTAAAAAATGACTTGAATTTTCCGACCAATGATGAGTCTGCAGGTAGAATAGGATTATCTGGTACAGGTCGTGTCAAACCAAGGTCAATTCCAAGGCTTTGAGCTCGTGTATTTGCCTGTGAAAGTTCAGTTCGTGCTTCATTTAATCGACGTGCTACATCAGCAGGATTTGTTAATTCTCTTGCCTGGTCAATTTTATTGTAGCTAGTCTTAATATCGTTTACAGTTTGTTTGTAGGTTTCAGAGTTTGGATCAATTTCACCATTTACTACCGCGTCTCGTAAAGCATTTGAGGCTACGTTAGTTACTTCTTGCAGTTCAGAGCCGGTGAGGTCAGGTATCCTTGATGATTCAGTAAAAATATCAACGTATTCCTCTGGAGGACTAAATGAGTCACCGTACCAGGGTGATTTTGTGGTAGATGGCAGTAAATCAGTTCGACTAGGATCTAAAGGGACACCACTGTTTGATGATGGTGTAGGTGCTCCATATCTGATTGGTGTTCCGTTTTGACCAGCGGTGTAAGTAGTACCAGGTATAAGCTCCCCTAATTTCACAAATACATCTTGGCCATTAATTTCATATGTTACCGTTCCGGTTAGTTGATTGGTGTCAGGGTCAACCGGTCCGTATTCAATCAACCGAACAACCGGCTTGGTAGCTGAAGAAGCATCTTCCACAGTGACAATCTCACCATCTGGTTTTGCCGAACCAAGTGGCACTGGTGGGGTAGGGATACTGCCAAATAGATTATCGATAGTATTGGTAATACTGCCGCTGATTTTATCCCAGACGGATGGAGCTTCAGGGCTTGCAACAGTTGGTCTTTCAGTTGGGGTTGGGGAGGTACGCGGAGCGTTTATTGCTCTTGGACGTGTCGTCGGAGTAGGGGATGTTTCTGGGGCGCCTCCCTCCGTGTCATAATTACTTGTTGACAACACAATATTATTGTCTTGTACTTGTATCTTGTCATCAGAAGTAATTTCAAGTGTGGGTGAAAGAGCTCTGTACACGCGACTTGGAATCTTTGCTAACTTATCAAAGAAATTAGCATTTTGCCCCAAATTTGGATCACCCGGCTGGTACCACCCGTCGTAGGCGATATGACCGCTATTAAAAACGCCAATTGTTTTCATATTGGCTGCCCAGGTGTCGCTAGCAGAGCTACTAAGACCTGGTACACGATAGTGGTCAACTTTGTCCAGCGGATTAATGGTGTCCAAGCCGTAGGTAGCTGCAAAGGTTCCATCTAAGTATGCAGTAGCAATTACCTTCCAAGCTTCAGGGTTAAGGTTGTATGAAGCTATAGTGTTGTCTATATTGCTGTTATTGAATGCAGAAAATTGATCTTTCCGAAGAAATTCAGATTCGATTGAGGTACCACGATGAGCTGCCCGGTTGATTGATGAAGTGATCACAATTCCAGCTTCACCAAGTGCATCTGCTAGTGCAGGAGTTATTTCTGGCCATGTTCCAGTTTCTGCGTAAGCTTTATAAGCCGCCAGTAGTTCTGGTTTATCTTTTGTATAATCAAGCTCTCCAGCAAATGTTACACCAGCTGTTTCTATGTCAATTACGCTCACTGGGAAAGTAGCTAGGCCAGACAAGACTGCATCGCTAAATGCAACCTGTTGGGTTTTCAATATTTGGTTAAGGTTAGTAAGTCGGTTTTCAGTGAGAGGTTCAATTGGCCGGTACGGTGTTTCGCTCACGTAGTCTGCTGTTATAGCATTGAGTTCTTTTGTATGTTCGTTGATGCGCTCGACAGCTTCGAAACTGGTACTTTCGTCAAGTACAGCATTCACTTGCGCACTGATTGCATGAGCTTGTGCCGTACGTACATCTCCTTGTTTGGCAAATTCTTTTCCAAGCATCGCATCAATTTCAGCTACCTTATACTCAACCTCAGGAGCAGTTTCCATTTCTTTGGCGACAGCAAAAGCTGCTTCAGTCATTCTGAAATCATCAACTACTGTAATCTCTGTGCCGGCCACTTCGTCGTTGAATGTGCCAACTGATTTGTTCAGTATCTTTCTAATCTCTTCGCGAGGATTCTGAGGAATAGTAATCTCGAAGTTGTTGGAATTTTGCACTGGGGTTTTATACTTGTCCTTTTCGCCTGGTAACGAATCATTTCTACTTAGATCAAGTGATGTTTCAGGCTTTCCAAGACCAAGTGCTCGTATGCCCTTGGAAATAAATTCCCTGGGGTTGGTAAATGCATTCGTAACAGCCGAGACAATAGTACTCACTCTTTCAAAAGGAGATGGAGCTTCTGGAGAAACGACTTCTGTCTCTCTAAAACTCAGGTTTCCTTGGGATATCTGAGCCGCTACTTTGGTGGCTTCTAATGAAGTAGCGTCTTGGGCTGCATTGCGAGCTGTACGTTGCTCGGATGTTAACGGACTTTGCTCTATGATACCCCTTTCTGCCATTACCTTTGACAGGTTTTTTTCAACCATAGTCGCAATTTCATCAGCTCCGGCTCCACTTTTACCTACTTTACTGTCACAGTCACCACCACGCTTGCAATTACTGTCACCAACCACTACCACTCTTTCTCCTGGCGCAACAGTCGGCAACTTTGTTGTATCTAGGTGGACATATTCCCAAGCTGCGGTGCCCTTGTTTTGAACGATATATGAACCCTCAACCACCTCGACCACGTGTCCCTCAGCGCGTAATTTTGTTGCAATTTCTTGGATATAGGCACGGTTTTGGTTTAGGTAAGCCAATGATGTAACTATGCTTTGAGGTGTGCTGTTGGGGAGAGTTGCTGTGTCACGAGGCAGAACAAAACGAATTTTACCAGCGTATTTTAGTGATTCACGAGCAATTCTTTCCAGACTTGTTAGATCGTTTGTGTCATTGTTGCTACCAGCTCTAATTTCCACTATTGTATTTGATTGATTCGGTGTGTTAGTTTCGTCTGCAGATGCAACAGAAGTCTCACTTGTATCAATAGAATCACCAAACGATAATTTTTCAGTGTTTTCAACCTTACCCAAAGAGATTTTTTCGGCAGTAGTCAATCCAGAGTTTGTAACCCTTTCTTTAAAAGCGCCAGTTTGTTGGCCCCAAAGCTCTGCTGCCTCTTCTTTTGTCCTGGTGGTCTCTGCTGCCTTCTTAAAATCAGAAGGTGCTTCTGCTTGATAATTTTTATAGTTGTCAATTTTTTCTGCGAACACAGTGTTGTCAGTGATGCTAGTTGGTCTGGCTGTAGGAGTTGGAGAGGTTTCTGGAGCAGAAGGTATTGATACGGAATTACCACTAGAATTTGATAACGTGGGAGTTCCGTCTAAAGCAACACCCTCGTATTGTTTGAGAGCATACTCTTCACCCTCGGCCATTACTTTAACGCCAGTCGATTCAAATGTAAGTACTCCCAAACTGTCTTTGGTAAAGTTCTGAATTTCGGTGACAATGACTTCCGTTTCACCTATTTTTTCACCAACTTTCACATCAGTTATATCAGTTGTTGTGCATTGACCAGCGGTACACTCTTTGACTCTAAACGATGAACTAAACGTTGAACCCTTTCCTTTAACACCAAGCAAGCGCACTTCTGTTACTACTTCAGCCGGCTTACTTGGTGGTAACAAATCATTTTGATTTGGATCAAGTGGTGTACCGGTGTCTACACTAAGTGATGTTGGTGATCCAGAAAAGATTCCTCTGACACCTCGGTAGGCTTTGGTCACGCTTTTCATAACGCCAGCTGCTAAATTGGCGATAGTGCCAAGCGGACTGCGCGTACTGGCTGGCACAGTCTCGATGCCTAGCGCTGCAGCATCTGCGGCTAACTTCGCCTCTGAATCGACAGGCGCCACAGTGTCCACTTCATAACTGATTTTGGTAGGTGCTTCCTCTGTTTGAATTTCGGTCCGGGTGTCTTGTTCGTTGTAAAACTTTTTTAAATTTGGCGATAGGCTTTCCCAAGATCTCGTAAGTGAACCTTCACTCAACGCTCCTCGACCGACTTTGTAGGAGAGGGCCACAGGTGAATCAGGATTATACGCTTGGGGGCTTGTTAGGTCAGCTGGATCGAATGTCGGAGGGGCATCGGCACTTGTTGGGAGGCCTAATGATTGGGCGGTCCGGGTATCGACTGGTTCAATATCAGTCGCAACAGTGCCAACGGTTTCGGTGGTCGGACTAGTGAGTGTATCAACAGCTGTTTGTGCGTTAATCGGATTTGGTAGGTGTTGTTCTAGTAGCTCAGTTGACCGTTGTGCAACGGCGACTGCTTCAGCCTGGATGATTCTGTAGTCGATTACTCCGGGAGAATCCATTTCACGCTTTAATGCAAGTTGGGCTAGTATTGCCTTCCTGTAATCCGGGTTTTCCATGGCACTTGGGCTGGCGGCCTCAAGGATTTTATCCGTCGCGTCGAGTGTCGCCCGTACTGCCTCAGCCGTTGTGTTGGGGACAGTGCCTGCCGGGTTTTGACCGTAAGGGTTGTTAGCGACCACGTCATTACTGTATGGATCGACTGGTTTTGTATAGGTGTTATCAGCTTCCTTTTTTGCCCCTGATGGACCAATTGGGGGTTTCCCGTCAAATCTTATTTCCACGTATTGACGATCTTGATCACCTTTGTTGTTTGCCGTTGAAGCACCAATCACTGTACTTTTGTTAATTGGACTTGAGTAATCAATACTTTTCTTACCAGCATTGGCTAAATCTTTCGATAAATTTCCTGTTTCAAACAAAGCAGGATCACTGGTTTCGATGACAATTTCCACGGTCACGTTTTGAGCTCCTTCTGGCACGTTTATTACTGGCACGCCTTTAGCATCTATTGGAACTTTTTTAATAACTGAGTGAAATTCCAACTCGAATTTGACAACAACCTCACCAATTACTTTAGGTAGTGGTTCAGATGTAGTTATCCCACCTGAGCTTGTTTTGCTTGACTTATTGGTCTCAGGTATTATCCCTCCTGAGCTTATTTGTGATAACCCTCTAAGCTCGGCTGCTGCATCTGAGTTTATTTTTCTTTGCTGTGTAAGATCATTCAAATATGCGTCAACCCTAGCAGCGTCGTTATTGGTAGGTTCGGTTTTTGCCGATGGAGTAGCTCCAGAGCTAGGTAGTGTAGTAATAAAAGTATCAGAACTACCGCCATTAGAACTACCGCCAAAGAAGCTGTCGTACATGGCACTCATGCTACTTTTTATTGCATTCACAGAATTCTGCACCCCAGCATACGCTCTGCTAGCAGTCGCTTTAGCCTTGCTTAAAAAGCTGGGTTCTGTGTTTCCACCACCAGAACCTTGGTCATTTCCACCACCATAACCATTGCCACCTCCAGCTCCACCTGGACCACCACCATTTCCGTTGCTCTCACGGTCACTACTACCGCCAGCTGGACCAGTGTTCCCATTGTTGTTGTTGCCTTTAGTAGCATCACCGCTGGAGTTACCTCCAGAACCAGAAGAGCTGCCTCCAGTACTTTGACTGCCTTTATTTGAACTACCACCAGTACTTTGACTGCTTTTACTGCCAGCACTTGAGTCATTACCTCTTGATCCATCACCAGCTGATCCAGATCGAGTAGCCCCTTCATTACCTCCACTTTGTGAGTTTCCTGACTGACTGCCACTGCCTGGGTCTACTTCAGTATCTGCGGAAACAGGAATACACAATATGAGTCCTAAAGATATTACAGCGCTAAGGATAGCCAGTTTGACCCAGGAATTTCTCTTTCCAGTGAGGTGATGATTTAGAAATAACATGTGTAAAAATATAATTAGACTATAATTCCAGTCTGACCACCAATAATGGTAGTAAGTGGATATATGTCACTTCATTTTACTAAGGAAATCATTTTTTTGTTGGTGATTGTCCCCAGGTTGTACACAGTTAATCAACAGATTAATTTGGTCTTCATAGACCGTTATTTGCAGGAGTTCATTTTTCTACGTTCGCGTGTGATATAAACAGCGTCTGTAGCATGCAGTATATTTGGCTGCATATAGGGGCTGTTCTTAGAGTGTCTAGATTCGTTCGATACAGCCTAACCCTCTGCTAGCAACACATCAGTCAACTCCTGAACACCAGCTTTTGTCTTAGAAGAGTAGGGGATGAGGGTGTGACCAGGAAATTGTTCTTTGAGCTGCTTGATGTGGTTGAGGTAGTGTGACTTCTTTACCTTGTCTACCTTGTTGGCAACAATCACGATAGTGCGCCCGTTTCGTTCTAGCTCTTGGAGCATACCTAGGTCATCCTTGGTCGGTCCTACAATCGAGTCAATGAGTAATACGACTGTGGGATTGGTATTTGATTCAAACAAGTACCAGAAAATAAGGTCACTGAGCTTCTGCAACGTTGCACCACTGGCTTTGGCGTAGCCATATCCAGGTAAGTCCATGAAGTAATGACTTTCATTGATTAAGAACACGTTGATCTCTTGGGTTCGCCCCGGTGTCTTACTAGTAATCGCCAACTTCTTAGAGTTGGTAAGGGAATTAAGTAGGCTTGACTTTCCAGCATTGGAACGACCAATAAACGCCACTTGAGGCGTATCATTGTGGAGTATTTCAATATCACTAATCATTCCAGTGATAAATTTTGCTGAAGTTATTTTCATGGTTTGAATCGTAGCAGATTGCAGTAGCAATTGCGATGTTTATAGGTCTGTATCAGCACCAACAGATGTGGGGAGTGCTACTACTTATTTCTCTTGCTGTAGGGTAATAGACCGGTAGTACTGTGGGAGCCAGTCCATGCATTTCTTCCGGTGCTTATCAAGTGACCATGAAGTAGTGCCTTTAAAGAGGGATTTATTTTCTTTTTTAAACTGTAGCAGAGCAGATTGCGTAGCAGACGGGAACGTTGCAGGAAGACTCTCGTTGTACGAGTTCAAGAAATCAGCCATTGAGCGTTCTCGTAGAGAACGCTCAAGTACTAGATCAGGTAGCTTTATTGGGGTTAAAACCTTCATATTTTGGCTGATTATAACACATATTCACTATAAATCAATATAAAATACCGTTATTATGTTGCATAGCATAATACCCCCTTGCTTTGTTGCTAGATTGCTTCATTATGTGTGTATTATAGGTAATTAACCACTTCCACATGTCAAAACGAAATAAGCGAAAAAATCACCACAAATTTCAGTCAGCAAATAAGGAAGAATGGCAGGAATCCAAGGATGCAGTAGAGACACAGCCAGTAGTATCCAATAGTCACTATCACAATCATGATTCTCAAGCTAGTGCAGAGCCAAGCACTGACGCTGTAGAAGCTAGTAGTGCTCCAGCTGGTGTCGGTATTCCTATTGAGGTTGTACCAGAAGAAAAGCCAGCTCAAACAGTAACCGTTGCCAGTCCAGTAGTCGCAGGTCAACAGAAATCTAAAAAAATGGCAAAGGCGTTTGTGTGGGGGTTGTTGGTAGGGGCGCTTATCGTCTCAGTCCTCTTCTAGAGAATTCCCTCAATTTAGGCACATTTCTTCAACAAATGTGAACCTGGGGCGCTCATCGTACACCGGTACGCCTCTCGTCCAAGGCTCACATTTTCCTCGAACTGCACTCAAAATAGAGAGAATTATAAAACTCCAGAAGTCAGCCAATCTACTTCGGCAGACTACGAAAAAAGACCCTCTTGGTACGCTTGTACCGCTCGGGTCTTTTTCCTTGTCTTTCTCGTACCTCACTCATTCTTGAGATTTAGTGGATGAATCAGTTTCTGGAAGTTTTGGAGAGTGGCAGAAATGAATCGTGGTATGTATGATAATATTGGTATTCAATGAGCAATATCGCATTTATTGATGGACAGAATCTACACTTAGGAACCAAAACATCTGGTTGGGTTGTTGATAGCGTTAAGTTTCGTAGATACCTGCAAGAAAAATACAATATTGCAGAAGCATATTATTTCTTAGGGTTTGTTTCTGAAGAGGAGCAAGATCTATATGACTCTCTACAAAGAGCAGGGTTTATTTTATCATTCCGTGAGCACTCGTCTGTGTTGAAAGGTAAAAAGAAAGGAAATGTTGATTGCGATATTGTATTTGCAGTAATGAAAAAATTAGTTGAAGGAGAAGATGTTAATAATTTTTTTATCGTCTCAGGCGATGGTGATTATAAGAAGTTAGTTGATTATCTGGTTAAAAAGAGTGTATTTGGAAAGATGTTGTTCCCAAATACCAAGTTTGCTTCATCGTTATATAAGAAATTAGGTAGTGAGTACTACGACAGTTTAGATAATCCTGGGGTTAAAGCGAAAATTGAATACAAGAAATAAAAAAGCCCCTTAGGCACTAACACCGTTCGGGTCTTTTTCGTATTGATTTAGTTAAATAATACTCTTTTTCATTAAAAAGTAAAGTGCATAATGCCATCTTGAGAGTAGTGTATTTTGATGGCACACACTGTAAGTGGTGTGATATTCTATAGTTCTATGGAGTTACTAATCGTGCAGTACCAGCAAATCCTTATGGGTGTATTGGTGGCCATCAACCTATTCTCCTTCTGCGTCATGGGGTATGACAAGCGTAAAGCGATGAAAAGAAACGACACCAAACGCACTCCTGAAGGAGTCATGTTCTTCCTAGCGACCATGTTCGGCAGCATCGGCATCTACACCGGCATGTTCATCTTCCGCCACAAGATCCGTAAGTGGTACTTCCAACTAGGAATTCCGTTGCTGATGCTGCAGAATGCGGCTACCTTCTACCTAATCAGAGAGCTATTTATGTAAGAAAGTGGGCTATAATGAATGTATGAAAATCTACCTCGATATAGACGGGACAATGATTCATGAAGATCTTGCCCGGTCTGGCCAGCCTGCTGCTGGCTTGGAGGAGTTTCTCATTGCCCTCCGTCCCTACGAAACATACTGGCTTACCACCCACTGCATGAACGGTGACCC
>Ga0075117_1001626_pt1 | contig 13703 bp, 8 predicted proteins | sample AntAceMetag02UKJ_FD_69789 | JGI IMG/M metagenome (GOLD analysis project Ga0075117, IMG submission 69789) | Saline lake microbial communities from Ace Lake, Antarctica - Antarctic Ace Lake Metagenome 02UKJ | ecosystem: Environmental > Aquatic > Non-marine Saline and Alkaline > Saline | place... | reverse complement strand
TAGCAAATGGCTAGCTCATACCTTGCTACACATGATGGACACCAAAGTAAACCAGCTAGAATCATTGCTCCCTAAAAACTTCACTATAACATCCTAGATGTACTTGCTCAGGGGGATACATTGATAGTAGTGTGTAAGGATCGAACGGGTGACTTAGAGATTGACCCCGTAACAGATAAAGCTCATAAAGGGGCTCTTTTAACCATTAATGATAGAGCACTTTGTTTATTAGCAAAGTAGAAAGAAAGGAAGGAAGCCCGCATAATTGAAGCTAAAGCATTGGAACTATTACAAGACTTGAAGCCAATGTTGCATGCAATGACCTCAGACAATGGTAAGGAATTCGTAAACCATTAAGAGATAGCAAATACACTTGGAATAGACTTCTTTTTTACCAAACTCTACCACAGTTGGGAGAGAGGTGCCAACGAAAATTTGGATGCATTACTAAAGCAAAATTTCACGAAACAATGCAATTTTTCATGAGTAGCTGAAATAAATCAAGTCGCACATATTTTAAACAACAGAACCCAGAAAGATTTGGGTATGAAACCCCCAAAGAAGTTTTCGTCGAAAAATTAGATGAAAATCCAGTTGTTGCAAGTATTACTTGAATCCACATTAACTAAAACTAGGCTTGTGCCAAAAAATAAAGCCGAGGAATTTCCTCAGCTCTAAATGATGTTTTTGTAATTATTCAAAAACCTTAAAAGGATATGAACCTTCTTAAGTTTCTCTAAAACAAATGAAGTTAAAATATTACTTAACCTGAGATTGATTTTATAAATAAGAATGATTTATTCGTAAATTGACTACTCACTCATGGCTTCATCGCGGTAATTAGAAGGCGTTTTGCCTGTAGCTTTCTTGAATGCCAAATTGAATGATGATAACGTGTTAAAACCACAATCCATAGCCACACTTGATATTTTTAAGTTATTATCTGTCAGTAACTTTTTAGCCTCATTTATTCTAAACGTATTAATATAGTCTGGGTAAGATTGGCCAAAGTGGGCATTAATTATTTGACTTAATAAGTACGGCTGAATCTGGATTTTGTCCGCCATCTTAGGAATCGTTAGATTAGGATCAAAGTAGACCTTATCCTCGTCCATTAGCTTGGTGAGTTTATTTATAAAGAACAAGCTATTCTCAGGAAGGTCTATTTTAGATTTGCTACTTTTAGATTTGGTATCTTTTGAATAGGAACTAGACTGGAATCCTCTGAACTTGAAATAGTAGAAAACCTTAGTCAATGCGATAACAAAAAAGCCTACAATGTAAAATAACTGAAGCGATTCCCCAATGAGATAAAGGAGACTATGCAATATCCACATCGCTACGTTTAAAACGAAAAAGGTAAGAATCCAATTACTTTCATAAGTTTTAAGCCTGTTTATCTTCTCCCGATTACTCAACATCCAAACACCACAGAACAGCAAAAACAAGCCCCAATGGAATACCACAATCATGATGGCTAAGAACCTGAAATCTCGATAATAGAAATCTGGGACGAATGGAAGAGCAAGAATGGTAAAGAATGGAATGAAACTCAAAAAGTCTGAAAACTGACTTTTATTATTCCGTGTCACTTTATTTTGAATGTAGAAAAATACTAGTGGACCCAGAAGAGTGGGTATACCCATAAGCATATGCTCGACAATGCCCGGTAAATAGCTATGGAAAACGAGGTAAAAAGTCTGAGCCGCCGTAGCTAGTGTGACACCGAACAATGTTTTTTTTATCACACCTCCTTTATAAGAGGAGTGAGAAAGGATAAACAATGCCAAGAATACTAAAAGGGAAGCTGCAATTACACACCCCCATTTAAATTCTGGCTCAAACAAATCTGGATACATAGTCTTAGTTTTTTTAGTGTCTTATAAATTCTAGTCAGACTTCTCAGTACTCGTCATATTCGCTTATCATTACCTCTAAACATTTAATAACTTAACTCTGTGCTAAACGTTTAAAAGTATCTACGATACAAATACTATTTAAAATTTCTGAGAACTCCTCATAAAATCAATACAGCTTGTTAATTAATATTAATAAAAACTAGTTTAAACCTTCGGAACATTTCCTGCGATCTTAATGATCGTTCGTAGTTCGGTCGGAGAATAATACTTTTCAATAGGCATTATAAACACAAAAAAATACCAAAGCTTTGAATATATTTCCATAATTCTAACTGTAATAGATTTATGGTAACTGATGTCCCTTTATAAAAGTATTGGAATCACAAGAAATGACCATTTATTGTTTATTTAGTTGCTAAAAATCTTTCATTTAACATTTATTTTAGTTGTTACTTAACTTGGCTGAACTATTCACATCTTATTAAAGAAACATGCTCTTCATAATAACACATTTACAAATAACTAACTAAATTTCTATTAAAAGCTATTTAATAGCCGTTTTACTGCTATTAAAAGGTCATCTCCTCCATCATTCAAATCTGACCAATAGAATATTTCAAGAAGCTGTTTTACAAATAACTCATATCAATATTGAAATTAACACAGTAAAGTGCCCACATCTTGTATTGATTTGTTTTTTAACTCGAAAGGATCATTATGTCGTGACTAGCTCCCTGTAGAATTTAAAGACGCCAAATAAGTTTTATTTCGAGCAGATCCCGGTTTAATTAGAAAGTCGAGTTAACCATTAACAAATTTTTAATCCTTAAAAATTAAACTGTATGAAGAAATTTTTATTAACCATGTGCTTGGCCAGCTTGAGTGTTTTCACTTTCGCCCAATCCATGGAAGTATCAGGTAAGATTACCTCGGCTGATGATGGCATCGGTCTTCCAGGTGTGTCCGTTACCATACAAGGAACTACAAGTGGTACAACATCTAATGCGGATGGTGTCTACAAAATTGAAACCGAGAAAGGTGCTACACTAGTGTACTCCTTTGTTGGTATGAATAGCCAATCTCTTGTGATTGGAAATCAAAGTGTTATTAATCTCGCTTTAACTTCTGATGCTAACCAACTTTCTGAAGTTGTGGTTACTGCGTTAGGTGTATCTCGTGAGAAAAAATCTCTTGGTTATGCTGTCCAGACAGTTGGCGGTGACGAAGTTTCAAATAACAAGCAGCAAAACTTTGTTAACTCACTTAACGGTAAAGTTGCTGGCCTTACTATTACTCCTAATACGAGTATGGGTGGTTCTACCAACATTTTGATTCGTGGAAACAACTCTTTAGCTTCGAATAACCAACCACTATTTGTAGTAGACGGTGTACCTGTTTCTAACTATCAGGGAAATACGAGTGACCAGAGAACTGGTCGTCGTGGTTTTGACTATGGTAACGCAGCTTCTGATATTAACCCTGAAGATGTAGCCTCTATCTCTGTATTGAAAGGTGCTGCTGCAACTGCACTTTATGGTTCTCGTGGAGCCAATGGTGTAATCATGGTAACAATGAAGAAAGGAAAGGTTCAGAAAGGAATCGGTGTAAGTATTTCTAGTACGGTAACTACCGGTGCTATTGATAAGACTACGTTTGTAGACTATCAAGACAAGTATGGAGCGGGATATTCAAATTACTATTATAGTAATGAGGATGGTAGCTTTGATGCTGCTGATATTAACGGTGACGGAATCATTGACGATGTAGCTCCTACAGCTGAAGATGGCTCTTATGGTCAAGCTTTTGATCCTAACAGAATGGTATATCAGTGGGAAGCATTCGTTCCTGAGTCTGAGAACTTTGGCAAGCCACAGCCGTGGGTAGCTTCTGAGAACACGCCTGCTAATACTTTCTTTGAGCAGCAGACTACTTGGAATAACACTATTGCATTAGACGGTGGAAATGAGAACGGTACTTTCCGTTTAGGTTATACTAACTATGACGATAAAGGCATTCTTCCAAACTCTACTCAAAAGAGACATAATGTTACTTTAAATACGTCTTACAAATTTGGGGATCGTTTAACAGCTACTACAGCTGTTAACTATTCTAAGCAAGCGACTGTTGGTAGATTTGGAACAGGGTATTCTGGTATTAACCCAATGCAGTCTATGCGTCAGTGGTGGCAGACAAATGTTGATGTTGAAAGACAGGAGTACTTCTACAAACTAACTGGTAGAAATGTTACTTACAATATGAAAAACCCAATAGGTGGTGACACGACCCCTATCTATGCAGATAATCCTTACTGGAATCGTTATGAGAATTATAATTCAGATAATAGAAATAGATTATTCGGTAATGTAAACCTTAACTATAAGGTAACTGATTGGTTTAATATAACTGGTCGTGTATCAACAGATACATATACTGAACTTCGTGAAGAACGTCTAAGAGAAGGTTCAGGTGCTGCTGGTTTCGGTATCACTGGTGCTAATGAATTATCTGGCTACCAAAGAACTGACATCAGCTTCACTGAAATGAACTATGATGTTATGGGTAACTTTAACCATAGATTCAATGATGACTTTAGCTTTTCTGGTATCGTAGGTACTAACATCCGTACTGAGTTCAGAGAAAGAAATACACAGTCTTCTGCTGGTGGACTAGCGGTTCCTGGAATATGGTCTATTGGTAACTCTATCAATACCCCTCCTATTCCAGTTGAGTCTCTTGTTGAGAAGCAAGTCAATGGATACTATGCTAGTGCCTCTTTGGGATATAAGGATACGTATTTCTTAGATATATCTGACCGTTATGATGTGTCTTCTGCACTTCCTAGTGACAACAACTCTTACAACTATTATGCTGCTTCTGGTAGTTTTGTATTCTCTAATTTAGTTGATGCAAACTGGTTGAGATTTGGTAAGTTAAGACTTGGATACGCTGAGGTTGGAAACGACACTGGTGCTTTGAATGTGAATGATGTTTATTCTAGGTATGATAACCTTGGAGGGTCTGTATTAACTTCTCTTCCTGGAACTAAAAACAATGCTTTCCTTAAGCCTGAAAGAACTAAGTCTTGGGAAGCTGGTTTAGAATTAAACACATTAGGAGGCCGTTTAGGCTTAGACATGAGTGTTTACAAGGTAAATACTATCGATCAAATCTTAAGAGTATCTCAAACGACTGCTACTGGATATAGTTCTAGATATGTAAATGCTGGTGACTTGTCTAATAGAGGTATAGAGATTGCATTATCAGGTACTCCTGTTCAAGTAGGTGGTTTCACTTGGGATATGAATCTTAACTGGGCTAAGAACGTAAACAAAGTAGAAAAGCTATTTGGTGATGTGGAGAACATTCAGTTGGCCTCATATCAGGGTGGAATTTCTCTTAATGCATCTCTTGGAGAACGTTATGGAACTATTCGTGGAACTGGATTCCAACTTGATGATAATGGCAACAGAGTTGTTAATGGTAGTGGCTACTATGTATCTGTAGCTGACCAAGTACTTGGTGTTGCAGCTGCTGATTGGACTGCCGGTTTAAATAACAGCTTGTCTTACAAAGGTTTCAACTTAGGTTTCCTTCTTTCTGTTTCTCAAGGTGGTGAGGTTTACTCGCTTGATACACATTACGGTCAAGGAACAGGTCAGCCAGACTATACTGCTGTTCTGAATGATTTAGGAAACGAGCTTCGTTTACCTAAAGATGAAGGTGGTGGATTATTGCAAGAAGGTGTACTTGAAGATGGTTCTGTTAATACAGAATATGGAAGAGGAAACTATTATGGCGGTGTATTCTATTGGGGAAATGCTGGAAGAAATCCTGGTGCTTTAACTACGTATGATGCATCATTTGTTAAGTTAAGAGAGGCTTCTCTTTCTTATAGTCTTCCTTCTTCTTTATACGGTAACTTCGCTAATAACATCTCTGTAGGTATTGTAGGAAGAAACCTATGGATTATTAAGAAGCATGTTCCTACAGCTGATCCTGAGTCTGGTTTAGGAGCTGGTAATGCACAAGGATACTTAACGGGTGCTTACCCAACGGTAAGAAATATCGGTGTCAATGTAAAACTTGACTTTTAAGAACTATTAATAAAATTAAAAAGCTATTAGCCATGGGCTTGTACCCTAAGGCTGATAGTTTTAAAAAGATATACATATATGAAAAAAATAATAGCAATATTAATTTTAGGTTCATTTTTGTCTTGCACAGATCACTTTGCTGAACTGAACACCGATAAGAAAAGCCTAGCCACTGTTCCTGCTGAATCTTTATTCAACAAGGCAACAGAGCGATTCTATCACATAATGAATAATCAGAATGTGAATACCAACGTATTTAGACTTTATGCTCAGTACCTAGCTCAAACTTCGTATCCTGAGGAGTCACAATACAATATGGTAACTCGTAGTATTCCAGCTGGTTGGTATGCTCGTCTTTATAGAGATGGCTTGTCTGACATTAAGGAGGCTAAAAGACTTCTTTCAGCTCAAGAGACAAACGCTAACACGGCTCCTATTCAGAAGAACAAGCTGGCGATAATGAGTATTACTGAAGTACAGATGTACTCTACTTTAGTTGACTTATTTGGTAATATTCCTTATTCTCAAGCTTTGGATTTCGAAAACCCAAGTCCAGTTTATGATGACGCTGCCACTATCTATGCTGACCTTGCTTCTAAGCTTGACCAAGCGATTAGCGACTTAGACGTTAATGCTGCTAGTTTTGCATCACAAAATGACCTTGTAAATCAAGGAAACACTATGATGTGGAAAAAGTCTGCTAACTCTTTGAAACTACGTATGGCAATGAGGCTCGCTGATGTAGATGCTGCAAAATCTAAGTCGATGGCAGAATCTGCTGTTGCTGGTGGTGTTTTCTCTGAAATGTCTGACCAATTGTCAATGGAGTACACTACTTCCTCTCCATACACACATCCTGCGTATGAAGATTTCGTATTGAGCGGTCGTGCTGACTTCGTAGCTTCAAATACACTTATAGATATGATGAACACGCTTAATGACCCACGTAGATCTAAGTATTTTGCTTCAAACATTGATGGTCAATATGTTGGTGGTACTTACGGTTCAGCAAATACATATGGTGCAAATACTCAAGTAGGTGCATTCTTTAACACGGCTGATTCTCCAGGTATGATCATGACGTGTTCAGAGGTAGAATTCCTTAGGGCTGAAGCTGCTGCTCGTGGTTATAACGTTGGCGGTACTGCCGAAGAACTCTATAATAAAGCAATATCTACGTCTATCATGGAAGTGGGTGGCACACAAGGTGAAGCTGATGCATATTTAGCTCAAGAGTCTGTGGCTTACACTACAGCCCCTGGTGATTGGAACCAAAAAATTGGTAGCCAAAAATGGGTTTCTATGTTTTATAACGGTGGAATCGAAGGATGGACTGCCTGGAGATTAATGGACTTTACTGGTTTTAACGCACCAGAAGATCTTACTCTATCTGACATTCCTACTAGACTACTTTACCCTGTAAGTGAGGCTACATTAAATGGTCAATCGCTTAGTGCAGCTATATCTGCAATTGGTGGAAACACTAAGACTGGTAAGATATTCTGGGATGTGAAGTAATTCACCTTTTAGATTTATATTTCGAAAAGGGAAGGCATCTGCCTTCCCTTTTCTTATTTTACAGCTTCTAAAGACTACATCTTTGAACGATGAACAGAACAATTGCATTTCTTTTGCTTATCGCTATACTCCTACTTTTAGATTGGTATGTATTCTCAGGCCTTAGATTTCTGACACGTTCTTGGTCGGATACTTCTCAAAAATTGCTAGGTTTCATATACTGGTCTATACCCATAATAAGTATTCTGTCCGTTGTAAGTGTCTTATACGTCTTCAATGACCGACTTTCTTACCAAGTCCGCACCTTCATTATTTCTGGTGTCTTTATTATTTATATATCTAAGTTTATATCGGGGATACTCTTATTGGTTACAGATATTATTGGTCTACTCCAGGGACTTTATGCCAGTATAGCCAAGCGTTTTGGTACGGACTCCGATTTCATTAAGAAAGAAGGAGTGATTAGCCGATCTGAATTTCTAACAACCACAGCCCTCGCTATTGGAGCGACACACGTTGGAGCTTTAACCTGGGGCATAATAAGCGGAGCCCATGATTACAGGATAAGAAGATTACCTCTACTCTTAAAAAACTTACCCGCTAAATTTCATGGCCTTAAATTGATTCAAATTTCTGATATTCATTCTGGAAGTTTTTTCAATAAAACGGCCGTTGAGGGAGGAGTAGATATGCTACTCAAAGAAAAACCCGACATAGTTTTCTTTACTGGAGACCTCGTTAACAATAAAGCCGAAGAATTATCAGCTTACTTTGATATATTCAAACGTATTCAGGCTCCATTAGGTGTGTATTCTACCTTGGGCAACCACGACTATGGTGATTATACCTCGTGGCCTTCAGAAGCCGCCAAAACGGCCAACATTAAAGACCTCATGAAAGCTCATGAACTCATGAATTGGAATTTGCTTATGGATGAGCATAAGACCATTACCATCGAGAATGAATCAATTGGTATACTTGGTATTCAAAATTGGGGAGCAGGTTTTTCACAGTATGGAAATTTGGACAAAGCCCTCAAAAACACAGATGAACTAAATACAAAACTCTTACTATCCCATGACCCATCTCACTGGCGTCACCAGGTACTTAAACATACCAACATTGATGCTTCCTTCGCAGGCCACACCCACGGTATGCAATATGGCGTAGAAGTAGGTAATCTTAAATGGAGTCCCGTAAGCCTCAGATACAAAGAATGGGCTGGGCTTTATACCGAGGAGCATCAGCATTTATATGTCAATAGGGGCTACGGCTATCTTGGTTATCCCGGACGACTTGGTATTCTTCCCGAGATCACGGTCTTTGAACTAAAAAAGCTTAGGCTAAAAACCTGACTTAGCAGAATTCCCTCCGTAAGTATTAATATGCTGTTTAATTTTAGCCACCCTATTAGCAGAGCTTGGATGAAAACTCATAAATTCATCACGATTCATATGGCCGCCACCAGCCTCCGCTAGTATTTCCATAACTTCTATCATTGAACTTGCGTTATAACCCGCATCTATCATATAATTGACTCCAAACTCGTCAGATTCTAACTCATCGTCTCTACCAAACTTCATCATCTTCACCTGTGCTACATAATTAGCGATCTGTGAACCGCCATAGCTTCCCGTAGCTGCCGTGGCGGCACCCGCTAAACCCTGAAAGAAGAAACTAGATGCTATCTGCTGAGCAGAATGTCGATGAATAACATGGCCAATCTAATGACCCAAGACACCTGCTAATTGATCTTAGACTTTAACCTACTCAATAGGCCGACTGTTATAATATTTGTCCACCTGGGAGGGCAAAGGCATTTACCGTCTGATCATCTCTTATACATGAAAGTCAAACTGATATGGATTTTGAATACCTCTACCTTGCAATTCAGCATTAAAACTACGCACTAACCTATTGCCTACACCTTTAATTTGTTGTTGCTCCCTATTGTCAGGATAGAGGCCCCCATATTCCTGAGCCATTTGAGGGGCGGATTGAAGTCCCTTGGCCACTTCTTGTTCTAGACTCATTCCTACTTGTTGCTTTTCACCTGTCAGTGGATTCTTTTGCGTTTTGCCATAATAACTGATTACGGATATAACCGCCATGACAAACCCCAAAATCAAACGCACCTTAAGCCCTGCAGACCCTCTCATAGTTCCAATAGTTTAATTTATTAGCTTTTCTTACACCCAATAAAATTAACAAAAGAAATCAATTCTCCTTCTTTGTCAAGTGAAGCTAAAACTCAGAATATCCCAATTTGAAAAGTCAAAACAATTGTAATCATAAGTCTTATTTCACTTAAGCCCCTTTTAACTATGAGTAGGTATATTAATTCCATACCTTTGAATACGGAAACTAGTCCGCCAGTAAAAATTCTATACTCTATTTCCATAAGACATAAATGACTGACAAAGAACTTAAACTCATCGAACCCTTAATGATTGAGGACCCTCAGAGGTTCGTTATCTTCCCCATAAAACATCATGATATATGGCAGTTCTACAAAAATGCCGAGGCCTCTTTTTGGACAGCTGAAGAACTAGATCTAGCTCAAGATTTGACAGATTGGGAAACGCTAAAAGATGGTGAACGTCATTTCATATCGCATGTTCTAGCCTTTTTTGCTGCTTCTGATGGTATTGTTAACGAAAACCTCGCGGTAGATTTCATATCGTCTGTACAGTACGCAGAAGCCAAATGTTTTTATGGTTTCCAAATAGCCATTGAAAACATTCACGCCGAAGTATACTCGCTGCTTATTGACACTTATGCTAAAGATGCAAAGGAAAAAGACAAGCTTCTAAATGCCATGGAGCATATTCCATGCGTGAAGAAAAAAGCGGACTGGGCCATGAGATGGATCGATAATGGTAATTTTGTAGAAAGGCTAATTGCCTTCGCTGTAGTAGAAGGTATTTTCTTTTCAGGTTCTTTTTGTTCTATTTTTTGGCTCAAGAAAAGAGGCTTAATGCCCGGTCTGTCTTTCTCAAATGAACTTATTTCCAGAGACGAGGGATTACATAGAGATTTTGCTTGTCTTTTATACACAGACCACATAAAGAACAAACTACCAGACGAGGATGTTATTTCTATCATAAAAGACGCCGTAGACATTGAAAAAGAATTTGTGAGTGACGCCTTACCAGTTTCTCTTATAGGTATTAATTCAGAGCTTATGTGTCAGTATATAGAGTTTGTAGCAGATCATTTACTAGAGCAATTAAACCTTCCTAAGATATACAACTCAAGCAATCCGTTTGATTTTATGGAATTAATATCATTACAAGGCAAAACCAACTTCTTTGAGAAGCGTGTTGGAGAGTATCAAAAAGCAGGTCTTACCTCAGAAAACTCTCAATCATTCTCTTTAGACGAAGACTTTTAATAACAGTTTATTTAAGGATCGACAGAAAAACGGGGTGGTGTTACCACCTCTTTTTTTATGCCGAATTCCAAAGAAAAAGAATACCCAATAAAGAGAAAACCCCGCCAATGGCGGGGTTTATTATATCACACGAAAGTCGAAACCTAGATTAAGAGCCGCACATTTCACAGTCCTCAGGGTCATCTAAAGAACATTGCATTGCAGCCAACTTTTGCTCCTCTTCCGACATTACCACGAAACTTCCAGCTGATTTGGCTTTCCCCTCGTTTTTAGCCGCGTAACCTTTATAATCCAAAGGAACCTCCTCCACTTTTTTAGCCGTACTTGGTGCAGTCTGTTGAAGAGCTTGCTTGTCTACCGTAAACTTAACGGCATCAACTGCCGATTTAGTACGTAGGTAATACATTCCCGTTTTCAATCCAGCTTTCCAAGCATAGAAATGCATAGACGTAAGCTTACCAAAATTAGGATCCTGCATAAAAATGTTCATAGATTGGCTTTGGCAAATGTAGGCTCCTCTATCAGCCGCCATATCTATTATCACCTTTTGCTTTATCTCCCACGTAGTCTTATATAAGTCCTTTAACTCCTGAGGTATTTTGTCAATATTTTGAATAGAACCATTCTCAGAGATAAGTTGATTTTTCATATTCTCATTCCAAAGATTGATTTTGACCAGATCTCTTAAAAGATGCTTGTTGACGATAGCAAATTCTCCTGACAAGACCCTTCTAGAATAAATATTAGAAGTATAAGGCTCAAAACACTCGTTATTTCCTAGTATCTGACTTGTACTCGCCGTAGGCATAGGTGCCAGTAATAAAGAATTACGCACGCCATTCTTTACTACCTTCTTTCTTAAGTCCTCCCAATCCCAGCGGTTAGATTCTGGCTTAACATCCCACATATCAAACTGAAAGATACCTTGGGAGATTGGAGAACCCTCCCAAGTCTGATAGGGTCCTTCTTTTATTGCCAATTCCATAGATGTTTCCATAGAAGCAAAATACATCGTTTCAAAAATTTCTTTGTTTAACTTCTGTGCCTCTACAGAATCAAAAGGCATCCGTAAGAGTATGAAAGCATCTGCTAGCCCTTGAATACCAATTCCTATGGGCCTATGCCTTTTATTGCTATTTTCTGCCTCTACTACAGGATAATAATTAACATCGATTATCTTATTCAGATTTCGAGTTACCACTTTTGTTATTTCATAAAGTTTTTGATGGTCGAACTCAATTCCATTACCGAAATCGTCCATTTTAACATACTTCGGAAGAGCAATCGAAGCCAAGTTACAAACTGCTATCTCATCAGGTGCAGTGTATTCTATTATCTCAGTACATAAATTAGAAGACTTGATAGTTCCCAAGTTCTTCTGATTAGACTTTTTGTTACAAGCATCTTTATAAAGTATGTATGGGGTTCCTGTTTCTATCTGAGATTCTAGAATCTTAAACCACAGCTGCTGTGCTTTAACTGTTCTTCTAGCCTTGCCATCAGACTCATACTTTTTATAAAGCTTTTCAAACTCGTCTCCATAAGTATCGGCCAAGCCTGGACACTCATGAGGACAGAACAATGACCAATCTTCATGAGCCTCAACACGTTTCATGAACAGATCAGAAATCCACATAGCATAGAAAAGGTCTCTAGCTCTCATCTCTTCCTTGCCATGATTTTTTCTAAGATCAAGGAAATCATCGATGTCCGCATGCCATGGTTCCATATAGATCGCGAAAGAACCCTTTCTTTTGCCTCCGCCCTGATCTACATACCTAGCCGTATCATTAAAAACGCGAAGCATCGGTATAATACCATTAGAATTTCCGTTTGTTCCTTTGATATACGAACCCTTTGCCCTTACATTATGTATGGACAGACCAATGCCTCCTGCAGATTGTGATATTTTAGCACATTGCTTTAGCGTATCGTAAATCCCATCAATGCTATCCTCCTTCATTGTTAAAAGGAAACATGACGATAACTGCGGCTTTGGAGTTCCCGCGTTGAATAGCGTAGGCGTAGCGTGTGTAAACCACCTATCCGAAAGCAATTCATACGTCTCTAGAATACTTTCAATATCCTCTCCGTGTATCCCTACAGCAACTCTCATAAGCATATGCTGAGGACGTTCCACTATTTTCCCATTGCACTTAAGCAAGTATGATTTCTCTAGTGTTTTATACCCAAAGTAATCATACCCATAATCTCTGTCATAAATTATGGTAGAATCTAAAAGAGCGGCATTCTTTTGGATAACCTTCCACGTATCCTTTCCTATTAAGGATGCATTCTCGTTGGTCTTTGGATCAACGTATTGATAAAGCATTTTCATTGTGCCTGAAAATGACTTTAATGTATTCTTATGTAAGTTAGAGATGGCTACCCTGGCCGCGAGCTGAGCATAATCTGGATGCTTGGTAGTCATTGAAGCGGCGGTTTCGGCCGCTAAGCTATCCAATTGTGAGGTAGAAACGCCATCAAATATCCCAGAAACCACTTTCATGGCCACCTCTATCGGTTTTACAAACTCAGCATCTAATCCGTAACACAACCTTTCAATACGAGCCGTAATTTTGTCGAACTTTACAGACTCTCGGCGACCATCTCTTTTAATAACGTACATAGGGCAAAAATATTTTTATGAGATTTATTAGAAGAACACTAATAAATAAACAAAACGTTAGATAATTATTATTATTCCTCAGCCTCGAAAGCAAAATAAAGGAGAAATTAAGGCAAAAAAAAAAGCTCATTTTTTTTGATATTTCTAGGATAGTAAAATCCTACTAGGTATTTCTTTTGTATGTCTTTATTATCAGTCATTTAATGATT
>Ga0075117_1001623_pt1 | contig 13710 bp, 15 predicted proteins | sample AntAceMetag02UKJ_FD_69789 | JGI IMG/M metagenome (GOLD analysis project Ga0075117, IMG submission 69789) | Saline lake microbial communities from Ace Lake, Antarctica - Antarctic Ace Lake Metagenome 02UKJ | ecosystem: Environmental > Aquatic > Non-marine Saline and Alkaline > Saline | place... | reverse complement strand
GGGAGCAACGGCGCTTGATGAGGTTGGTGGTAGTACACCGGTCATCATATCAGGTACCGTCAACACTAATGCCGGTGGCACATACATCGTGACGTATACGTCAACTGACCAGTCAGGCAACACAGCAGTGCTCACGCGTACCGTGGAGGTCACGCGACCTATCATCGAACTAGCCGGCTCAAACGTGAAATCAACCTCCGCCCTGATAACCTGGACCACCGCCGACTTTGCCGACTCAATGGTGACCTACGGCACACGACCGCCAGCCGAAGAGGGGTCATACAATCTACAAAAAGGCAGTACAGAAAAAGTGCTAGGTCACCGGGTGTATCTAAGCAACCTCAACCCTTTAACCAAGTATTACTACAAAGCCACTTCAGTTACGCTAAGTGGGGAAGTAACCGTGCAAGAGTCAGACTTTACTACCACGGACGGGCCAATCATCTCAAATACAGCTCAGGAAACTCTGAAGGATACTACCGACCCCGAAAATCCAGTACCAACCGCTACTGACACGGCTATTGCAATCACTTGGACAACAGATATCCCAGCCAATTCTTTTGTGTTTTACAGTGTTGATCAAAATATGATAACTCCAATTAGCGTGGGAGGAACAGAGCTGGTAACAGACCATACCGTGATACTCAGCAACCTCCTACCGGAAACAACCTATTACTATCTCGTCCAATCAGCCTCGGCCACTACTAGTATTAGTGAAGATGCTAATGATGGTGAGTACTACAGCTTTACCACAGCCGCTGACGCCACCGCTCCGATAGTGACCAACATAGTTACCCCGATTATCACCTCTGATTCGGTCGCTATCACCTGGGTCACCAATGAACCAGCTGATGGTCGAATAAGATATGGTACTGAATCTGACAACTACACAGATACCTCAAATCGAAATACCACACTGGTGGTGACTCATCTGGCTACCATCTCAGGGTTAACACCTGAGACAACCTACTACTACGTGATTGAGTCTGCAGACGCGGAAGGCAACCAAACCACCACCTCAGAACAAACGTTTGAGACACCATCAATTAAAGAGAAAATTGTTTTCCGGGGTGGTGGAGGTGGGTCAACTGGTGTGCTGCAGTCCATCTATGACGCGCTACTAAAAGAGAATGAGGCAAATAAAGCAAAACTATTGCTGCAAGATGCCACCCTCCCGGTTATTTCTAATGTGTCGGTCGCAACGACTACTCCGTTTGGGGCGACGATTGTGTTTGAGACGAGCAAGGAGACGGTATCGTTTGTTGATTATGGAAGAGATACAGAATATGGTTCAACGGTAGCAAACAGGTTATGGTCAAAAAACCATTCAATAAATATAGGGGGTCTGATAATCGGGACAGATTATAATTTTATAGTTAACGTTCTAGATAAATCAAATAATACTGCTGTTTCAGATAACCAAACCTTCAAAACCAAATTCCTCACCGAACAACTAGACGCCATGAAAGACATAAAAAACATCGAACAATTCCAAGAAGAAATCGAATCAACCATCGAGTCAATCCTTCCCTCACTCGTACCACCTTTTGTCGATACACCAGTAGTACTAGATATTACTGAAAATAGTGCCACGATAAACTTCAAAACCAACATCAAAACATTTGCAGTAGTGTCATATATCGATGAACCAAACTACGACACCACCAAGGATAATCCATACACAAATGAAATATCTGATACCACAACAAAAAACTTAACTCACGAACTGTCACTGCTGGGGCTGAAGCCAAATACAAAGTACCGAATCGTCGCTAAAGCGTTCTCTCTTCCGCAAGTGGTGGGTACATCTCAAGAGGTTGTATTTACCACCCAAGCCACCAAAATACGTGGCAATATAGTAGAGAAGACGAATGATTCATTCACAATTGTCTGGACTACCGACAGTCCGGCAACCTCTATCATTGACTACCTGAATACAACCACTGGTAAATTGTCACGTCAGATTGATAGTACTAGAAAGACCCTGCACTCTATGAAGATAGATAATCTAACTCCGGGTACAGCCTACGAAGTATCTATCTCAGGTATAAACCTAGCTGGCAATCTAGTCGAGGGAGTTGAGGCAATCACGGCGCAAACAGGTACCGATACTATACTACCGACTATTACCAACTTTAGAGTGGACAGTGCTCTGGTGCTAGGTCGAACAGATAGAATCCAAACCATCATATCGTGGAAGACAGATGAGCCGGCTACGTCTGTCGTCTACTATGAAGAAGGTTCTGGTGCTCCAGATAAAGCATTAGCAAATAAACAAGAAGATAGTGAGTTAACCCTAAATCACGTTGTCATGCTGACGACACTCAGGCCAGGAACCGTCTATCGCATACAAGTAGCATCAAAAGACAATGCAGGCAATGAAACTAAGCTGCCCATCCGAACTATCATTACTCCAAAGAGAACCGAATCAATTGTCGATGTTATCTTTAAGAACTTTGATGATACGTTTAATTTTATTCAAAATATTAGGTAACAGCTATGGAAATACAATTGAACAAAATTACAATTCTTCTGGTTGATGGTGATGCGGGGATGTGTGTATATTTTGGTACGTGGATGTTTCGACACTTATGGTATCCTAAGGACATCTTTGTTAGTGAAGCTGAAAATTACTTCGAAGTCCAGAGGAGCAAATTATAAAAGTGAAGGTCAAAAACTAGGTCTCGATGAATATCTAGCTAAGGGAGATATGCTACTAAACGAGTATAATCATATACACAGATAAAATACATGAGTAACATAATCACAATAGATAATCTTAATTATTTCTATAATCATGGAGAGCCAACAGAAGTTCAAGCTTTAAGTAATATTAATATTAATATTGAAATAGAGAAAGGGGGATATGTAGCTTTTTTTGGACCGTCAGGTTGCGGAAAAACCACGTTGCTTTATTCTCTTTCTGGCATCGACCGCTTCCATTCAGGTACAGTGGTTATTGATGGACAGAATATAGCTGGACTTTCAAATCATGAACTTGCTATTTTTAGGCAGACTGGCATTGGAATCATCTTCCAGCAATTTAATCTCATCCCTTCACTAAACGTATTAAAGAACGTAGCTCTACCAATGCTTTTTGTTGGAGCGACTTCAGAAAAAGCAGAGATAGAAGCAGCTAAACTTTTAGAGAGACTGGATATGGCTCCATATGGACATCGATATCCGTCCGAACTTTCTGGCGGACAGCAGCAGCGAGTGGGTATCGCTAGAGCTCTAGCCAACGACCCGCCTATTATAATCGCCGATGAACCACTTGGAAACCTTGACTCAGAAAATGCAGCAGGGGTATTAGAATTCATTAAGGAACTCAACGAAAAGGACGGAAGAACTGTCATAATGGTTACTCACGAAGCCTGGAGTCTTCGTGACGTGAGCACCATTTTTCACATGAAAGATGGGGGGGGTAGCTAAAGTTGAAAATATGAAGGTTGGGAATGTTGCGACATCCTTAGCTAAGAATCTCTATGATAAATTATCTAGTGACAATCCAACAGAAGAAAAAAATACAGAAGAGAATCCCTCTAATCGTATTCTGGCAAACTTTTTCCTGCGACGACACTCTATGGATGAGATTCAAGTTTTTGAATCAGTTATAAATGATAGATTTGCAAATAATATTAGTAAAGGAGAACTTTTTAAACTATTTCATAGATCCTTTAAAGAAGGTGGAGTGGGATTAAGAAAAAAACAGTCATATAGAATTACAGAATATATAGAAGAAATAATAGATAGAAGAAAAGATGTAGCACATATATATGATTTAATTAAGAAAAATCCGGCGCATTCCATTGATAATGAAATACAGGATATTAGAAGGTGGATACAAACAGGTTATACGGGGAAACTAACCCTCTCACAACTCATGGCTCTTAATCAGGTTATATCTGATAGAATAAAGGGATTCGTTCCCGAAGATAAAGTTGCAGAAATCCTTGATTTGACCATTAATGAATTTGGAGCTGGACTCTCATTCCGAGCATCACAACTAATGGCCGAAAAACTTGAATTGATCCTCGATGGAAAAGATGAAAAAAGCAACAACGGAAAGGGTCTTAATGAGAGCGTGACCCTCGAAGAAAAGGTGTAACTATCAAGTATGACTTCTAAAAAATTAAAACTAACTGAATTAGTTGGATTATCACTTCGTTCCTTTCGTGCTAAACCGCAAAGAGCAGCCCTTACCATTCTCGGTATGTCTATTGGTATTGCCACAGTTATCGTACTTGTGTCTCTCGGTTACGGATTACAATTTATTCTCATTGGTCAATTGATGACAACCGAAGATTCTCTTATTACAATGGAGATTTCGTACCCTTCTGAAAGTAATCTAACTATCGAACCTGACTCGTTGGAAGCTCTGAAGAATTTCCCCAACGTTGCCGAGATTTCTCCAGTGGCTGAATTTCCCGGAGAGATTAGTACCGAAGGAGCTTCGTCTCTTTTGATTGATACTCGTATTGTTGACTCGGCGTATTTTCGTTTAGCAGGTATTTTACCAAACGTTGGGACAGCTCTTAATACTACAGATGGAACAATCGTATCTGGTCAAATATTAACAGCTCTTGGAGCCCCGATGGATATTTCAGCTCTAGGACAAATGTTTGCTATTACGGTTTTATATCAAGCGGCAGACACGAGCACAATAACTGATATTGCTATCCCAAAACCTTTTTCACTACAAGGGATTATTTTAGATGATGCCATGTCACCAACCGCAATTATAAATGTCAGCTCACTTTCAAAAAAACCGCCCTTTTTCAGAAAAGTGTTAGTTAAAGCAGAAAATGTTGATGTTCTGGAAACTCTTCGGGATAGACTTCTAGAGGAGGGTTTTTCAGTATCAGCACGTATAGACTTAGTGACACAAGCCAGACAAATAACAAATATCATAACAATCGTTCTAGGAGCTTTTGGTGTTACAGCTCTCATCGTGTCTGCTATTGGTATGTTTAATACCATGACTGTGGGATTTCTGGAGCGTATCTATGAGGTCGGTATTTTGAAGTCTATTGGAGCTACAGATGCTGACGTCCGCTATCTTTTTCTGGTGGAATCTTCTCTGATGGGATTTTTTGGAGGATTATGTGGGGTAATTCTAGGTGTAGGTCTCGGGGGTATATTTAATATAGTACTTTCTTTTGTAGCAGTGAAATATGGTGGTAGTGCTATTGATTTATTTCTTACACCAGTCTGGTTCATGGTAGTCATTCTAGTGTTCTCTGCCTTTATTGGTTTTGTCGCTGGTTGGGTACCTGCACATAAAGCGGCTAAACTATCGCCAAAAGAAGCTTTTGATAGGAGATAGAATGTATGAATAAAACGTTACACATCTCTCCAAACATGTATGAGATGCCACCAGATGTGTATGGGAAGTCAATTTTGGTAAAGAGCACACAAGATATCTTGCGTACTTTAATCACCGAGAGTCCCGTCTGCATTCCAGCCATTATTCGCTAAAGCAAATTTTTCATTTTTTATATTTGAATATAATAATTTTCCTCTTTATTTACTAGTTCTATACCTGGGGAAATTATAAGTAGTAAAGAACCCTAACTCAACCACAACGGTTGTTTGGTGGGTGCACTCAGGGAGGGACGAGTCGAGTGTGCTGCCTCCAAGAGCGTCACGCTATTTCTCACCCCGCTCTACCGCTCGCAATTTTATTCAGGCTAAGCCGCTCGTAAAACTACGTGACAACCACCCCAAAAAGCGGTAGAATCATCGCCATGCATAGGTTATTTTTGCGGTCTCTGACCCCGTTTCTGGTGATTGGTTTATTATCTAGTGGGTTTTTTACCGCCATCCCGACGGTGATTGCGCAAGATCAGGTCGACCAAGTTGAGTTGGCTGTCAGTGCCGATCCGGTCGTGGTGTACATGCTTGGGCGCGACGATTGCGGGTTCTGCAAACAACAGGTGGAGTGGATGAATGAGGAAGGGATTCAGTATGAGTATTTAAATATTATTACCGACGACGTAGCGTCCCGGCTGTTTGACGAGATCACCGCCAAACACGACGCTAGCAAAGTCACCCCACTGACGATTGTCGGCGAGCGAGCAATCCTCGGGTTCAACGGACCGGACACTACTGGGGCGAGTATCCGCGCGGCTATCGTAGCCGCCGCTAACACTGATGTGCGCACACCACAACAACACCTCGACCGCGCGCCGGCGCAAGACATGATTGTGGGTGGTGGCTGTACTGATTTGATTTGTGATGCTGGAGTGGATGGAACACCGGTTGGGTACGTGTTTGATTTACCATTTGTCGGGATTGTTGACCTCAAATCATTTTCACTGTTCTCACTCTCGCTGTTGCTCGGGGTTATCGACGGATTTAATCCGTGTGCGATGTGGGTGTTGGTGACATTCTTGGCGCTACTCTCCCAAGCCGGCAGTCGCCGCAAGATGATCATGCTCGCGGGGATATTTATCGTCGCGCAGGGCATTATGTACAATCTGATCTTGAACGTCTGGTACAAAACCTGGGACTTTGTCGCGCTCGACCAATACGTGACGCCAGCGGTCGGGTTCCTGGCGCTGGGTGGTGGAGCGTTCTTCCTGTGGCGGTGGTACAAAACTCGCAACCAGAACCAACTAGTGTGTGACATCACCGGCATTGAAACCCAATCCAAGACCGTCAACAAATTCAAAGAGATCGTCAGTCGACCAGTCACTATCGCGTCTATTTTGGCCATCTTACTGATTGCGTTTTCGGTCAACGTGATCGAGTTTGCCTGCTCAATCGGGATCCCCCAGGCCTATACCAAGATCCTCGAAATGAACAACCTGATTTTCTGGGAGCGACAATGGTACATCCTCATCTTCAGCCTCGGCTACATGTTCGACGACGTGGTGGTGTTTGGACTAGCAATCTGGGGCTACTCCAAACTACAAGCCCACGGAGCCAAGTACGCGCAATTGTCGCTACTGATCGGCGGAGTACTGATGGCGCTCCTTGGTGCGCTATTGATCTTCGCACCCGCAGCGTTGGTGTTATAATCGAGACTCTATGGCTTGGCTCGACATTATTACGTTTGCGTCGTACCTGGCGCTGACAGCTGACATTTTGTTTCAGATTCGTCACGTCCACAAACATCGATCATCGCACGATATTTCGATTGTAGGGTTAGGAATCAGATACGTCGCTATCCTAATTATCCTGTATAAATTCTACACCCTCGGCGAATGGCCGTTGTTGGTAGGACAGTTGTTCCTTGCAGTCTTCTTTACGTTATATCTAGCTTTAGTGGTTGCTTACTATAAAAAATAAACACACGCCGGCACGTGTCGTCGTTTGTTAGTTACTTGAGATCTACAATCGAGAGTTCACCACTCTCAGCATCGAGCCAACGGACAAAGTGGGGGACTAATTTGAACATAGTGAAATCCTCGGCGCCTTCTACATAGTACCTGGAATCGTTTTTAGATTTGAACCAAGCATGCACGTTGTTGCAGTCATCGACTGATAGTTCTGTCACATCACCCCGCAAGTCGACAACCTTGAGCGGATTGATCACTTCCTCGATCACTGACAGTGACACCACTGGATTATTTTGCAAATGCTGATATTTTGAAAACGCTTTTCTCGTACCAAAAAAAACGTTCATCTCATCATCAATCACATAAAGCATAAGTGACGTAGTCGGCAGACCGTTTTGATCAAGAATCGAGAACACTGCTTTGCGGTGGTTATTTAAAAACGAAATAATTGTTTGTCGGAGTTCTGTTTGTTTTATAAATATCAGAGCTTACAAAGGCCAATATGTAGCATTAACACAACCAACGAAGGTTCTGGAGGTCTCTCGTTAGAAGTCAGTGGGTGCACTGTCGAAAAAAAGCCGTCCCGCTATTTTTTACCGCACTCTCAAATATTGCTCGGCTACTACTCATCAAACCTCAAGCGTGCTTTGCGCAATTGCCTTTCACCATCACTTCGATCTCGTCGACGTCAAAATCAGCGATACCGAGGAGTTTTTTTAGCTTGGCGTCGGGAGCTTTGAAGTGGATTACTTTTTCGCAGGTGACACACACAGCGTGGTGGTGGGGTTCTGATTGGTGCTCGTACTGAGCTTGCCCACTTGCGAGGTGGAACTGTTTGATCATCTTGGCCGTGGTAAATAACTCGAGCGTGCGGTAGATGGTGACGAGATCCATGTTTGGCAAAGCACTATGAATGTCTGCTGCACTCATAGTGCCGTGGGTCTGCTTGAGGGTGTCGAGAATAGCTTGGCGCTTGGGGGTTAATTTGATTGACATATAGTTTACAATTGGTTTGAATTCTAGCAGAGACTTGCTATACTAGCAATCGCAAATCATTTGCATTTATAATAATTGAGTATTTTGGTATGTATTTTGAAGCGGTTCTAGCTGCGGTGTGTGTTGCCCTCGCCTCACTGGTTGGGGCGGCGGTGTTCGGGGGGCATAAAAAACTGGTCGGGATCGAGCGGTTTGTCATCCCGGTGGCGGTGGGGGTGTTTCTCAGTCTCGTGTTGTTTGAGCTGATCCCCGAAACCCTGGCGGCATCACCGACCTGGGGTGGGGTGGCGGTGGCTGGTGGGTTCCTAGCGTTTTACATCTTTGCGCAATTTTTACACAAACGATTCCATGCGGCCGGTGTCCAGGATTGTGACCACAAAACTTCTGCTGCTTTACTGCTGGTGGGGGATGCCTTTCATAACTTGGCGGACGGGATTATTCTCGGTGGTGCGTTTTTGATTGATCCAACAGTCGGTGTTGCGACTGCGATTGGTTTGGCTCTGCACGAGATCCCGCAAGAAGTCGTTGAGTTTGGTGTGTTTATCCGGGCTGGGTATACCCGCTTACAGGCGGCGGCGCGGAACTTGCTGTCGGCATCTGGCATCGTAGTTGGAACCGTACTGACGTTGTTTGTGTCAGCCGAAGGTGGGGCTTGGGTGTGGATTTTGACTGGTATTGCCGCTGGTGCGCTCTTATTTTTAGCGGCCAGTGACTTGTTGCCACGGATTCACGGCAACCTCAGTACGTACGGGAACATCTGGTATGCGACGCTGGCCATTGTGATTGGGTTCGTAGGGATGACGTTGATTCTCGATTGGGCACACTCACAGTACGGACACGGTCATACGCACGCGACGCACGAAGTTGAGCATAGCGACCACACAGAGCCTGATGACCACGCGCACGATGCCGATGATGAACCTAAACTTGATGCTGACCACACGGCCTAGGTTTGGTATTATACTGATATATGATTACTTCGCTGCTACAGAAATTCTGCCTCTTGTTACTATTAGCGGTGCCTGGAATCGGTGCAGCGCAGACGGTCTATAACGAATACCAGGGCACCTACCGGGGAGAGATATTATCGATTCTTGAACAGCAGTACCAAGAGGTGCCGGGTACGGGGACTGACATCCTGATCCAAACTGTTTCAATCAAAGTCCTCGATGGACCCAAGGAAGGCGAGACGCTGACCATCGAGAACGAGTATTTAGAACTCGATGTTGGGGACAAGTTTTACTTCAACCATAACGTTTACATCGATGGCACAGAGTCGTACTTTGTGACTAATATCGACCGCCGCGATGCGCTACTATTTTTTGTATTACTATTTGTGGTGACAATTATTGCGTTTGGTGGCTGGCAGGGAGTACGGTCGTTGGTTGCGCTCGGTGGAAGCTTCTTGGCGATTTTCTACGTGCTGCTGCCGGGTCTCGTCGCGGGGTACAACCCACTATTGTTGAGTATGCTGGTCGCCTCGGGGGTGCTGTTTGCGGCGATTTTCTTCACCCATGGGTTTAACCGGGAATCATGTGTGGCGTATGGCGGGACGATGTTGGCGGTGTTTATCACTAGTGTGCTGGCAATTGTCGCGGTGCTGCAAACCAGTCTGACCGGGTTTGTATCGGACGAATCAGTGTTTCTCAATTTTGCCACTAGCGGCACGCTTGATTTTACGGGGTTACTACTCGGGGCGATCATTATCGGTGTGCTTGGTGTACTCGATGACATTGCAGTTACCCAAGCTGCGGTGGTGACCGAGCTGTATCAGAGTAACAAAGACCTGACTGCGCGGATGGTGTATCAAAAAGCCATCCGCGTCGGGCGCGAACATGTTGGCGCACTGGTGAACACGCTCGTGCTAGCGTACGTTGGGGCATCACTACCGCTCCTAATGTACTTCCACTTATCGCCACTAAATTTCTGGTCGCTGGTGAACTCGGAATTATTTGCGACTGAGATTATCCGGGCGATTGTCGGGAGTATTGGGCTAATCCTGACGGTACCGATTGTGACTGGGTTGGCGGTGTATTTCTTGCGCGACTATGTCCCCAAACACGGACACAGCCACACCCATGGCCACGGACATCATCACTAATACTTTGCGTATCTAACTAATGCGCAATTGCTAAACAAACTAGTTTGGTTCCCGGCCGGAGGTGAGGCGTCAAAGCCGCCCGCGCTGCTGCTATCGTGGCGCCAGTGGTGACCACGTCATCAAGCAGTATGATCGTCCGGGTTAATGACTGCGTTGCGCGTTGGTTGCAGCGAAAAGTACCTCGCTGCTGTTGGAGTCGGATTGCTTTACTGACGTGACTCTGGGAGGGAGTGTTGGTGTGCTTTTGTAATACGTCATGATTGACGTTGGTGGTGTACCGACTGTGTTGCAAAATGGTTTCTAGGTGTTGATACCCACGCTGTCGCACTCGAGCAGCGCTACTTGGCACGGGAATGATGGTGACACTGCCAAACTGATCAAGCACCCCGTCGAGTAGTCGCGCCAACTCGATTGCTGATTGTTTATGGTAGTGAAACTTGTTGTTGCGAATAGTGTTTTTAACCGCTGGGTGTTGGTAGGGGACGATATAGTGAGTGCCCTGAAATTGCTGCGCTGCTCGGGGTGCGGCAATCTTGTCGGCTGGCTCAGGCCATAATAACTCACAAAGCAGTCTCCACGGATTGGGCATTACCGATAGTATAACTGGTAACCAAGCGTGCTACTATTTTGACTAGGAATCGTATCACTATGGGCTTGCTATCTAACTTAATCCAATCAGTAAACTTACAATCAACCGCACCTAATGTGCTGGGGGTTGATATTGGTTCTTCGTCTATCAAAGTGGTTGAACTGGAGGAGCGGTCTGGTGTGCTCACTCTGGTGACCTATGGCGAAATCCAACTGGGGCCGTACGTTCAGGAAGCCCTGGGAGCAGCGGTGCAACTAGATCCCAAGCAAGAACAGGAAGCACTGGTTGATGTCATTCGTGAGTCAGCCGTCAAATCACGCCAGGCGGTGTTTGCGATGCCGTTAGCGTCTAGTTTTATTAGTACAACCACGCTTGATGTGGGGCCAGAGGCTGACCTCAGCGCGCAGGTGCGGTTGGAGGCCCGTAAAATTATCCCCGCGTCATTGAGCGAAGTCACTCTCGACTGGGCTGAGCTCGAATCAGTCGACAACCAGACTGGTCGTCCGGTATTAATTGCTGCCATCCAAAATACCGCTATCGTACGACTTAACGTTTTGATGCAGTTTGTCGGTCTGCAGAATTCACCAACTGAAATCGAATGTTTCAGTACCGGTCGCACCATCCCGCACCAGGGACATTCCATCATCATGGATTTTGGAGCTTCGTCTGCCAAAATGTATATTGCCAATAACGGTGTCCTCAGCCGCATGCACCGGATCAACGTCGGCGGCACCCAGATCACCCATCAATTTGCTGACTTGCAAGAACTTGATTTTGAGACCGCCGAACTACAGAAGATTCAACTGCGGCCAAGTGACCCCGGCTACGTCAGTTTGCAAGGGGTGTACAGCAAAGTCTACAACCGGGCGTTGCGGGAATTCAAGCAAGTGATTGAAAACTACCAGTCAGGTAACCAAGCCAACATCACCGTTATTCATATCTGTGGCGGAGCGAGTCTGTACGCTGGGTTGGGTAAAATGGTCCAAGACACCACTGGCATCCCAACAAAATACGTTAACCCGTTTGCTAACGTCGCCTATCCCGCGTTTATGGAGGATGCCATGAAAGAAATTGGGCCGTCGTTCGTCCCTGCGCTTGGTGCGGCACTGCGGCACTTTGAGTAGTCTGTCCACAACGGGTACCTTTTTTAGTCAGAAGTAAGGGTATACTATGACCAAGATGCAAAGTTCTTCAAATAATTCTTTCATACCTAAAAGAAAAAGTGCTAAGCGCCAATGGGTACAACCAGGTCGAAGAGTGTATGTGTTGACCATTGTTGCATACAGTTTCATTTTTGCTTCTTTGCTGGCGGCGGGTGGTTCCTTTCTATACAAAAATTACATCGTAACTCAGCTGGAGACGGAGGTGGTATTACTCGATGGGGCTGTTAACACATTCAGTGTGCAGGACTTTAGCCGGGTTCAAGAATTCAATGAGCAACTAACCCAAGCCAGTGATCGGTTACAGCACACGGTATCGATAGTAGCTATACTTGATGAGATTGATCAGGTGGTAGCTCAACCGATACAGATTGAAACCCTCAAGATTGAACGAGTTGATGATACTCACCTACAGGTGGCAGTCAATTTTATTACTCCTACCATTGATGCAGCGCTATTCCAAAGAAAAATTCTAAACACTAACAGTCAGATGTTTTCTGAAGTAGAAATTAGTGAGGTTAATTTACGTAACACTGCTTTAGACGAAGATGAAGCTGATGCTGCCTCCGGGGTGGTGTTTGCAGCGGCATTCACCGTACCAGTTACTGCGGCTTTGTTTGACCCACAAGAAGCACGTCGGACAGATGTCGGTACTAACGTTGGTCGTCCCACACTCGTGCCAGTAACCACAGCTGTTCCCAGCGTAATCGAGACAGTAGACGAGTTGCCAGAAACAGCTACCACCTCTAATCAAACTGCCTTATGAAACCTTTAGGATTGATTTCACAAATTATAGCCATCGGCACATCAGTAGCGATTGTTTTTTTGTTCGTACAACCAACCTTTATCGATACAGGTCTGTTACAAAATGAAATCCAGCAGTACGCACAAGAGCGAGAACGAGTGACCGAGACAAACGCGACACTTGCTTCGCGAGTATCTGAACTAGAAGCTGTCTCAGTGGCTGATCGCACGCGGCTGATAACGTACATGCCAACCTTTCTTGATGAGGTGGCAGTGCTGCGAGATTTAGAAATTATTGCTGAGCTTGCTGGAGTGAATTATACAACCATCAAGTACAATGGTGAATCGGTTGATAACAGTGAAAAGGCGCGAATGCTGACTGAGTCCAACGGTGCTACAGCACACGAGTTTGACGTGGCAATAGAAGGTACGTACGCTAGAGTTAAAGATTTTCTCAGCTTACTGGAGCAAAACCAGTACCCGTTACAGGTCCAGGTTCTAACTATGGGTGCGCTCGAAGGAGGGTTTCTGCAAGTAGAAGCCACACTGGCCACCTATGTTAATACGCCAGCTGAGGTAATCACCAGATAAACATATGAGCAAAACAACCACAAATATAATTGTCCTACTAGGTATTGTGACGGTGATGGTCGGGGGATATTTTTTCTTCACCCAAGACTCTACGATGTTTTTGCAATCATCAGCTTCTGATCAGCAGTTAGAGCGATTATTGGTGTCGTCACAATTATTTGTTGAGCGTAGCAGTACCCTGGCGGCCATAAACATCGATACAACTATTTTTGATTCAGCGGTGTTTGATTCGCTTAAAGTTTTTTC
>Ga0075117_1001615_pt1 | contig 13739 bp, 9 predicted proteins | sample AntAceMetag02UKJ_FD_69789 | JGI IMG/M metagenome (GOLD analysis project Ga0075117, IMG submission 69789) | Saline lake microbial communities from Ace Lake, Antarctica - Antarctic Ace Lake Metagenome 02UKJ | ecosystem: Environmental > Aquatic > Non-marine Saline and Alkaline > Saline | place... | reverse complement strand
AAAATCGTCCTAGGTTTTTTTTAAATACATAATCTTAAGGTTTTTATGAACCCATCAAGATAACGTATTTTTACCACTAGATAAAAGCTTCCGAGGTACGAGGATTAGTTCAACAATGGTAAGGGTTGCACAAGCTCCTGATCGGTTCACTACCGAACTCATATAAGCTCCTTTACAGGGCCTTTTTTTCGTGCTATCGGAACTGGAGGTCGATTTTATGGTTTCGCAACTTTGGCCAAAACAAGTATAGAAGGACGTTTATCCGCAATGCGGCCAAAGCACCCATTGCCGCCCCACTTTTTAAATGTTTCCGTTCGAATTTCAGATACTTCTTAAGGTTGTAGGCAATAACGGAAAGGTGCATCACCTTATTGGCCTGTTCCAGTCCAATGGTGTTTATCTTCCTGAGTCACATGAACTGGATCAGCGTTCCGAAGACGGGTTCTACCGTACTCTGGCGCTTGCCCTTCATGTAGGTGCCGATAGCACTGTTGACACGTACTTTAATTCACAGAATCCTTCTTGGTCTCCGTCTTTTTCTTCTTTCCTAAAAACCCACCTAAGATATCCTTGGCGGCGTCCTTAACGGCATCTTCCTTTTTAGCAGGAACGCTATCCGTTTTTGGAGCATCGGTTGTCTTGTTACCGCCCAGAAGACCGCCCAATACCTCTTTTGCGACTTCTTTTAGTGGGTCTTCGGTTTTAAGGGAATCCGACCCGCTTTGATTACCGGACAAAATCCCTCCGATTAAGTCCTTGGCTTTCTCCTTGCCCTTACCAATGAGTTTCTGTTTTTCGATCTCTATCAATTGGGAAGTAAGGTTTTTTACACCGGACGTTAAATCGGTACTCACCTGCGGACTGTTGTACATTCCAGAAATATTAGCGGTCACTGGAATGGTCAATCCTTCCAAAGAGGAATCGTCGATCTTTGCGATCAAGGCGTTAATTTCCTTTCCAAGATATTTTGCAGGTACTTGTATAGATGCCTTATAATTCATTTTTTGATCGAAGGTGTGGTTACCGTCAACATTGATGGTCACATCATTGTAGTTGAAACTAAAGGGCTTTACGGAAACCAAGCCATCCTTAAAGGAAAGTTTGGTCTTCAGCTCTTTCAAATCCAAATCCTTAAGGTTGATGAAATCCAACTTACTATCCAGTGCGGAGAGCACTGGAGCGTTTTCAGCATTGATTTCCTGTGTCATTAAATTGGCCAAAATATCGCCGCTCAGAGACAGCAAATCAGGTGTGAAATCATCCTTTAGATTACCGGACAGTTGAATGTCCGAGCTAAGTTTACCTTGAAGCACCTGCGCTATGGGCGCCAGTACCTTAAAGAGTTCCAAGGCCTGAAAGGTTTCCGCGATCTGTAATTGGTCCATTCCCAATTTCATGGCAAAAGTGGGCACGGCGTTTTTAGTGGATACCTCCCCGTTAAACGCAACCTTTCCATCGAACAAGGAAGAGGTCATATCGCTCAATATGGCAGTTTCATCCTTGATGCTAAGATTTCCCTTTACATCCTTTAGCGTAATATTATCATAAATAACATTGTTTGCACTAGCGCTGAAGGTAGCATCCAAGAAAGAGGGTATTTTAATTTTTTCGGTAGCTGCGGGAGAAGTATTTTCTGTGTTACTCTGCCCCGCTGTCTCCGTTTCCGCCACCATAAAGTCGCCCAGGTCAAAAGTGTTTGATTTTAGATCGAAGTTTCCCTCTACCTTTTCATTATTGAACATATAGCCCAAAAAGTTGTTGATGGTACCGGTTACGTTAAAGTCGGTCTTCCCCGTAGATCCGTTCAGCTCGGTTAAACTTACGGTTTTTGGATTAAAGGTGACAGTTGTAGATTTTAGCACGACCGGATTAGGAATTTCGTCCGATTTGTATTCAAAATCGGTCAGTACCATTTTCCCTTCGGTTTTTGTTTTTTCGTACTCCTTGCGTTCTATAGTGGCCATATCAAAAGCCGTAGTGATATCAGCGTCCAACATCCCTTTTAGGCTAAGGCCGGCAGGCACGGGATAAGCTTTTTCCAAATTGGCCAGATTCATTTTACCGTCCATGTGGGCGCTTACCTTGGTATTGCCCATCAATTCGGTAATGTTGGAGGTAAGATTAAAGCGATCCTCATCTATCATAAAGGAGGCTTTCTTAATATCTACCGATGTATCCTCTGTAATTCCCGTGGTATTGTTGATAGCGATATCCATATGAATATTGGTGACCGCTTTTGGCAAGTCGGGATATTTAAAAGAAGCATTGTCCGAGTTGATGTTTATATTAAATTTGGGAATATGCAGGTCATCTACGATACCTGTGAAATTCCCGGCCAGCAAAAAGTTTCCGGTAGTGGTTACGTTTTCAATATTTTTGGAATACTCCTCTGGGATAACGGCCAAAAAGTTTTTGAAATCCGAGGAAGGTGTTTTAAAATTGATATCTACCTCCATGTCATCATCATTCAGCTTTACAAAACCATCAAATACCAATGGCAATTGGTTTATAAAGCCCTCATTCTTTAAAAAGGAGTATTTGCTTTCCTTTAAATCGATACCAATAAGGGCATCCAAACTCACTTTGTTTTTATTCAGGTAGTTCGTACTGTCCATCTCAAAAGAGACCAAGGCATCGGTATGCGTATCCAGTTCCGATGTTTCCAAAGAAAGGTCGCCGGTGCCCCTGTGATTAAAATCCGTCAAGGCCAAACTGATGCCAGATGCTAAATCCGTATAAAAAATACGTGAATTTTTAATTTCGTAGGATTCCATGTTCAGGGTAAATCCGTCCGAAGTGTTTGCGGCCGGCGTAGTTTCGGCCCCACCTGTCTCCATGATGATATCATAATTGGCATTCTCGTTGGCATCTACTTTCACATTTACCAGGGCATTGTCCAAGTTGAGACTTGTAATGGAAATAGGTTCGTTTTGCCCATTGAACAACTGCTTGATTCCCATGGTCAAAGAAACTTCTTTCGCAGAAAATAAAGTATCGCCCTCAAAAGGTGCCTTATTTATCAAACTCACATTATCCAACCGCACCGCGGCCTTCGGAAAACTGCTGAACAGACTTAAATCCGCATCCGAGAAATCCAAGGTGGCGTTCACGTTCTTATTGACATTGTTCTTGATGATATCGCCAATTTTCGCCTCCAAGAAGAAGGGGGCAGCTATCAAGACCCCTATAATTAGCAAAAATAGTATTCCGAATATTCTTAATATTTTCTTTTTCATGTGTATGTTTTTTATTGACTGTCGGCAACAGGTTAAATTTTTTTGGGTAACACCTTCCAAAACGCAGGCAGCGAATGTGCCTATGACGCTCAAAAAATGAGTTTCCTTGTATATTGGCGATTTTTTTATCATGTCGGCTTTAGGCTGAACCTTTTTCGTATCGGCCTAACTACCTGGCAACGGTTTGGGCATCCAAATCTATTTCCTCGTTCGCCACCAACTTAAATCGCTTCCGCATCATATATACGAACAAATAGAGAAAAGGGGTGTCCAGTAATGCTATAATAATCTTAAAAGTAAATCCGCTAATGACCAAACCTTTAAACTTGTCCCAAGGAATCTCACCAAACCAACATAATAGCGCTACAACGGTAAAAGTGTCGATCAATTGTGATGAAAAGGTGGAAAAGTTATTTCGTAGCCATAAATACTTCCCTTTGGTAACGCGTTTCCAGAAATGATATATCTGTATATCCACGAACTGGGCTATCAAATAGGCCATCATAGAGGCAAAAACAGCGACGATGGTATTGCCGAATACCGAAGTAAAGAGGCTGTCCTGAACAGGCGACCAAGCCGCAGCTGGTACGGCGTTGGCCGTATAGACAATGAGTAGGGAGAAAAATGATGCAAAAATACCGGCCACAACCATCTGGTTGGCCTTTTTCCTGCCGAAAATCTCTGAAATCAGGTCCGTAATCAAAAAGGTTACGGGATAGGGCAATATACCTACGGATATCTCAAAAAGAGGTGCTCCGAAGATGGTCACATCCCCAAAGGGATTCCAATAAAAAAACTTTTGAAAAATTAAGTTGGAAACGACCAAAGAGGTAATGAAGAGCGCTCCGAGATACAAGTATATTCTCCGCGCCACTAAAGTATCCTTTTGTGTCATCCCTTATTTTATGTTCAAGATAAACGGCATTTTAACCTGTACTCCTTTTTGTTCCATACCCGATTTTAGGTCTTTTAAAACCCTGTAAGGCTCCTCGCCAATCTCATCGCTTATCATCCTATTCCTTAGTTGCACGCTTGCCCCTTCCAAATCTTCCATAAAACGTTCAAAGCCCGACTTATATTTTGGAAACTTCTTAATGCCGTAGGTATCCATATTGGCCAATACCGCGGCGGCGGCAATGGCATCTTCCAAAGTACCCAATTCATCTACAAGACCAATTCGCTTTGCATCTACGCCGCTCCAAACCCTGCCCTGCGCCAAACTATCCGCTTGGGCAATAGAAATACCCCGGCCTTGGGCAACGCGCTCCAAAAATGTATTGTAGGTATCCTCTACGCTTTCCTGAACCTGATTGCGAAATGCTTCGGTCATAGGCTCGAACAAGGAATACTCTATAGAATTGGCATTGGTACCCACTTGCTCCGCATTGATCCCTATATCCTTGGCCAGTCCAGTCATATTGGGAACCGTTCCAAAGACACCAATAGAACCAGTAATCGTAGTAGGCTCCGCAAAAATCTTGTTCGCCCCTGCCGAAATATAATAGCCACCGGAAGCCGCAACATTACCCATGGAAACCACAACGGGTTTTACCTTTTTCGCCAGTTCTATCTCGCGCCAAATAATATCAGAAGTAAGGGGACTACCTCCTGGAGAATTCACCCGTAGCACTATCGCCTTTACATTTTTGTCCTTCCTAGCTTTTATAAGGGCTTCATTGATGATGCCTTGTCCAATAATATCAGGACCGCCTTCACCATATAAAATTTCACCTTGGGCAAAGACTACGGCAATCTTATCCGTTCCCGATTTCAGGATTTTCTTATTGGCGTAGTTCACATAGTCCTCTAAATCAATATAATTGATATCCTCACCTTCCGAAAGGGCAAGCGCCTTAGAAATTTTTTGTTCGTATTCGTCATAAAACACAATATCGTCCAACAGACCGGATTTCTTGGCATACTTAGGCGTTCTGCCGCCCAAGGTGTCGGCAATGACATTCAAATCGGCTTCGGAAATACCTCTTCCCACGGCAATATCGCTTACCATGGAATTCCAAAGGGATTGTATCAGCTCCTTTATCTGCAACCTGTTGGCATCGCTCATTTCGTTTTGTAAAAAGGGCTCTACCGCACTCTTGTATTTTCCGTGGCGTATGACCTCTATCTTAACTCCGGTCTTTTCCTGTAGATCCTTAAAAAAAAGAACTTCGGAAGACAAGCCTTTAAAGTCCAGCACCCCGACCGGATTCATAAAGATAGAATCCGCCACCGAGGCCAGATAATAATCTTTCTGCATATAGAAATCGCCGTAGGTATAAATGAACTTTCCGGTAGCTTTGAACTCTTCCAGCACCTTTCGTATGGCTTGGGTCTGTGCCAGTCCCGCCATAATAAAATTGTTGTTCAGACTGATGCCCTTTATGCGTTCATCGTCCTTGGCCACCGTAACAGCATGCAGGATCTCGTCCAGGCCTTGGGCGCCTTGGAAAAGGCCGGCAAAGGGATTCATTTCATTGTTCCCAACATAATCGGCTATGGGGCGCTGCAGCTGTACCTGCAATACCGAGTTGTCCTTTACGGCAACAGCGTCCTCGTCGCTGCCCAATAAACTTATGAGCACAAAAAACATGATGAACACGATACCGAATGCCATCAAACAACCAATAATGGCCGCAAGTAGATTTCTTAAAAAATTCATGAAATAGCAATTTTTATTAGGCTGCAAAGATAACTAAAGTGAATTTGTTTTGTTTATTTTGCCATTATATTATGACCACAAAAGAAACAGTATATATCTCTATAGGCAGTAATTTGGGAAACCGGAAACTCAACTTGCAAAAAGCGGTTTTCCTGATGGATAAAAAGCTTGGCGCGGTTACAGCACTTTCCCCAATCTACAATACGCCCGCCTGGGGCTTTGCTGCGGAAGATTTCCTGAACGCCTGTATCAAATTAGAAACGGATAAAACACCGGAAGCCTGTCTGGCCGTATTGATGCAGATTGAAAAAAGCATGGGCAGGGAACGCACCAGTGTACCCGGCTATGTAAGCAGGACCATAGATCTGGATATCGTTTATTACGGAAGCTACGTCATACACCGTGAAACATTAACAGTGCCGCACCCACGAATGGAAGACCGTAGGTTTGTATTAAAACCCTTGGCCGATATTGCACCGCAATTTTACCATCCCATCTTCAAAAAAGATAGTAGAAACCTGTTACAGCAATGCCGGGACAAGAGCGAAACCAGCAAAACAACGGGTAGACTACACCCCAATAGAACGGCACTTTTTACCAGCCTCCAATTCATGACCATAGAAGGGAACATAGGCGCGGGAAAAACCAGTTTGGCCACAAAAATATCCGAGGATTTTAACGCCAAACTTATTTTGGAACGCTTTGCCGAAAATCCGTTTTTGCCCAGTTTCTATAAGGACCAAGCGCGGTATGCCTTTCCGTTGGAAATGTCGTTTTTGGCAGACCGTTACCAACAATTTTCGGACGATACCAACCAATTTGACCTGTTCAAAAGCTTTATGATCGGGGATTACGATATTTTTAAGTCGCTCATTTTCGCCAAGGTCACGCTTCAAAAACAGGAATATGACCTATACCGTAAAATCTTTAGTTTTATGTACAAGGAGGTCAAGAAACCCAAAATTTACGTTTACCTGTACCAAACCACGGAACGGTTATTGGAACAAATTAAAAAAAGGGGAAGGGAGTATGAGCAGGGTATCGAGGCCGAATACCTAGAGAATATAAACAGGGGATATATGGACTTTCTAAAGACCTACCCTATAGATAACCAGCTTATTATAGATGTGTCGGAGCTAGATTTTGTTGGTCGCGAAAAAGACTACGAGTACATTTTAGAAACCCTGGAGAACTTTGCCATTTCACAGTTGGATTAATACAATGTTGTGAAAAATCTTGCACGGTAAAAATCTATTTACGTAATTGCAACGCGCTTAACAGCGAAACTAACTAACTCAGACTATCTAAAAACCCAACTTCGGTTGGGTTTTTTTATGCGTTAAGCTTGTTCCAGAAATCCCAGACCACTACGCCAACGCTTACTGAAATATTCAAGGAATGCTTGGTGCCAAACTGGGGAATTTCCAATACCACATCACAGGCCGATACCACTCTTTGGTCTACCCCTTTTACTTCATTGCCAAAAACAAGCACATAGGAATGTTCTGGTAAAGGCGCAAAATCCTGCAACAGAACGGCACTTTCCGCCTGCTCTACAGCAATGGTAATACAACCTTCTTTTTTTAGCTCTTGCAGTAAGGCCAAAGTATCCGAGGCATATACCCAATCCACACTATCTGTGGCACCCAAAGCCGTTTTGTGAATTTCTTTATGCGGCGGTTTGGCGGTAATGCCGCAGAGGTATATCTTTTCAATCAAAAAAGCATCCGCCGTTCTAAATACAGAGCCTATATTGTTAAGACTGCGAATATTATCCAACACAATCCGTACCTTGGTTTTCTTTGCATCCTTGAATTCGGATACGTCCAACCTGACCAATTCCTCGTTTTTTAGCTTTCTCATGGTATTGCTTTAAACTACGATTTCTGTAGGTTTACTATATAGTTTTTTGAATTTGATGTAAGACAATACGACGTAAGACTTAGGATTTTTTTGTTTAAATTTTCAAGACCTGTCTATTACGTTATTATCTTCTGTAAAATCCTTTTTTGTCTTAAAGTATCCTACGTTTATGAGTCCTTAGTCAAACCATTTTATCGGTTCATTTCCAAAATCTGCCGTAGAATCAAATACTTTTCAACTATCGACCTTACATATCAACAAAAATTTAAAACCTATTGGGAATGCCATATATTCGTAATATTGAACAAAAATAAGTAGATTAGAACGAAGTGGCAGGCAAGGAGGAGATAAAAAAGGTGACCCCTTTAATGAAGCAGTACAATACCATCAAGACCAAATATCCTGATGCCTTATTGCTGTTCCGTGTGGGAGATTTTTATGAAACATTTGGCGAAGACGCTGTAAAGGCCTCAAAAATACTTGGTATCATCCTTACCAATAGAAATAATGGTGGCGAACGCACCGAACTGGCCGGATTTCCCCATCACTCCTTAAATACCTATTTGCCAAAACTCGTAAAAGCAGGACTGCGTGTTGCTATTTGCGACCAATTGGAAGACCCAAAACTCACCAAGACCATCGTAAAAAGAGGTGTAACGGAACTGGTAACCCCAGGGGTATCCCTAAACGACGATATCCTTAACGCAAAGAGCAATAACTTTTTATGCGCCGTACACTTTGGAAGGAAAAAATTAGGCGTTTCCTTTGTTGATATTTCTACAGGGGAATTTTTGACATCGGAAGGCAGCGAGGAGCAGATAGACAAACTACTTCAAAATTTTGCCCCTAACGAAATCCTTATTTCAAAGGCACACAAAAAAGAATTCAACGAAGTATTCGGATCCCAGTTCCATACCTTTTATATGGAGGATTGGGTTTTTCAAGAGGATTATGCCCTAGAGAACCTCACCAACCATTTTAAGACCAAAACGCTCAAAGGTTTTGGCGTAGACCATTTGATAAACGGTATCGTGGCTGCCGGCGTGGTTTTACATTACCTGTCCGAAACCCAGCACAGGCAACTGCAGCACATTAACACCCTACAACGTATTGCCGAAGACGAGTATATTTGGATGGACCGCTTTACCATTAGAAATCTAGAGCTTTACCATTCCACCAATGTCAATGCGGTAACGCTCATAGATGTCATAGACAAGACCATTTCCCCCATGGGCGGAAGAATGATCAAACGATGGCTGGCCCTTCCGTTAAAGAACATTCAGAAAATACGAAATAGGCACCAAGTGGTAAGCCACCTGTCCGAGAATGAAATACTCTTGGAAAAATTTCAAGCGAGTATCTCTAAAATGGGCGATCTGGAACGGCTTATTTCCAAAATCTCTACCGGTAAAGTGAACCCCAAAGAGGTGGTGCAGCTCAAAAATTCTATGGAGGCGATTGTCCCCATAAAGCAATTGGCCACTGCTGCAAAAAATGATGCCCTGGCATTGATCGGGGACCAACTGCAATCCTGTGACCTCCTAAGGTCGAAAATCAAGGAAATGCTGAAAGAGGAGGCTCCCGTGAATATTCTAAAAGGAAATGCCATTGCCGACGGATATTCCGAAGAACTGGACGAGTTGAGAGGTCTGGCAACTACGGGCAAGGACTATTTGGACAACATGCTATCCAGAGAGACCGAGGCTACGGGGATTTCATCGCTCAAAATTTCTTCCAATAATGTTTTCGGCTACTATATAGAAGTACGGAACACCCATAGGGACAAGGTTCCGGCAACTTGGATACGCAAGCAGACCTTGGTAAATGCGGAACGTTATATTACGGAGGAGCTTAAGGAATATGAAGCCAAAATATTAGGTGCCGAAGAACGAATTACTACTTTGGAACAACAGTTGTTTTCCCAATTGATTCTTTGGATGCAAGAATACATTGCGCCCGTGCAGAACAACGCACAACTTATTGCCCAGCTGGATTGCCTGTGTGGATTTACGCAACTAGCGAAAGAGAACAATTACGTGGCTCCTGAACTTAACGATTCCACCGACATAAAAATCACCAACGGCAGACATCCGGTCATTGAAAAACAATTGCCCCTTGGGGAACTATATATTGCCAACGATGTGGTGCTGGACAGGAACAACCAGCAAATCATCATGATTACGGGACCCAACATGAGCGGTAAATCGGCCATTCTTCGCCAAACCGCCTTGATCGTTCTTTTGGCGCAGATGGGAAGTTTTGTTCCAGCGGAAGCTGCCAGCATTGGTTATGTGGATAAAATCTTTACCCGTGTGGGCGCCAGCGACAACATTTCTATGGGAGAATCTACCTTTATGGTAGAAATGAACGAAACCGCCTCTATCCTAAACAACCTTTCCGAAAGGAGTTTGGTGTTATTGGACGAAATCGGGCGGGGAACGAGTACATACGATGGTATTTCCATTGCCTGGGCCATATCGGAATATCTGCACGAACATCCGGCAAGGGCAAAGACCTTGTTCGCCACGCACTACCACGAGCTCAACGAGATGTCGGCTACCTTTGATCGCATTAAGAATTACAATGTATCTGTAAAAGAACTTAAGGACAACGTCTTATTTTTGAGAAAACTGACACCCGGCGGAAGTGAACACAGTTTTGGAATTCATGTTGCCAAAATGGCTGGAATGCCGCAACAGGTCATACAAAAAGCAAATAAAATCCTCAAGAAATTGGAAAAATCGCATTCCAGCGAAGAATTGACGGACAAACTAAAGTCCACCCAAGACGAAATGCAGCTGAGTTTTTTTAATCTTGATGATCCACTTTTAGAGGAAATAAAAGAAGAAATCCTTGATTTGGATATCAATACCCTTACTCCCGTTGAGGCCTTGATGAAGTTGAACGAAATAAAAAGATTGCTTACCAAGAACAAGAAAGCCACTTCCTGATTTTTTTTATTTCTTTTGCCCAAATTTACTTTGGTTTTTACAGAATTGTTTTAAATTTGCAGCCGCATCTGGAGTGATGCACGTTCTTAAACATGCGAAAATAGCTCAGTTGGTAGAGCGCCACCTTGCCAAGGTGGAGGTCGCGGGTTCGAATCCCGTTTTTCGCTCTACTTCTACTCCATTTGGCTTTGGCTGCGCTCAGCCACCGTGAGTGGAGTTTTTTGTTTGATGCCTAATTATCTTAGGTTTTGGAAGTATTCAGGCTCGAGTGGTGGAATCGGTAGACACGTTGGACTTAAAATCCAATGGACATTAGTCCGTGCGGGTTCAAGTCCCGCCTCGAGTACGAAGACCCTTGTTAATCATCTGATTTTCAAGGGTTTTTTTGGTTTTAGGTATGAATATTCCGTATAGTCTACTCATAAACATAAAACAACGCCATTTATTGGACTCATCGTTTATAAGCGGTTTAAAGAGTTTTGAAAAACCGAAATCAGAAAATGACCAAGGACCGCCAAGCATGTCGTGCCCGCATGGTTAGGATTGGAGTTGAAGTTTAACAGACTTCCCCATAGGTAATGGGTATATTTCTTTTAGCTTTGCTTAGAACCAAGGAGCTATCGACAGTCGGCAAAAGAAGACAATGGTTTTGATTGGGCTTTTGTACAAGGCTTCACGTTCCAAGTTCTAAAGAATCCGAACCTTATTTTCAAAACTAAGGAGCATCTAAAATTCAAAAATCAACAATTGCCTTTATTACACCGGTCTCCGGTTTGGTCCAACTATCGAAATTTTTTATCATCTCCGAAAAATGAACGGTATGCGTAATAAAAGAGTCGGTAGGGAACTGATCCAATATAGCAATTACATGTTCAAAATCTTCGGTCGTGGCATTCCTACTACAAAGAATGGTAGCTTCCTTGGCGTGTATTTTTGGATGTAAAAAAGTGAGTTCCCCTTTTGAAAGGCCCACCAAAACATAACGCCCACCGTGTGCCATATAGTCCGGACCGCATTCCAGGGCTTTCTTATTCCCAGTTGCGTCAAAAACCACATGGGCAAAATTCCCACTTGTAATTTCCCCGATTCTGGCAACCGCATCTCGCGACACATTAATAACATAGTCCGCTCCTACTTCCTTTTTTGCATATACCAATCTGTCATCATTCACATCAAGAGCAATCACTTCTGCTCCTGCTATTTGGGCCAGTTTTATAATTCCGATTCCAATGGGGCCACAACCCACGACCACGACGATTTCACCTTTTTTCACCTGTGCTCTTTGTATGGCATGAGCACCGATGGCTAATGGCTCCACAATAACTATCTGATTATAGGACAGTCCCTTGGCAGGCAATAACAAATCCTCCCGTACGGTTATGTATTCCTGCATGCCTCCATCCGAATGGACACCAAGCACCTTAATATTGGAACAGCAATTGGTTTTGCCGTTTAGGCAGGCAAAACATTCGCCGCAACTAATATATGGCATTACCACTACCATGTCGCCCGTTTTGATGCCATGTGAATTCACCCCGATTTCCATAACTTCGGCGGCCAGTTCGTGACCCAAGATTCTTGGATAGGTAAAAAAGGCCTGATTTCCAGAATAAGCATGCAGGTCGGTACCACAAATACCTACCTTTTTTATTTTTAAAAGGGCTTCATTAATTTTAGGAACCGGCTTTTTCTTTTCCTTTATTACAAACTTGCCCGGCTCTCGGCATATAATATATTTCATTCGTGCTATTTTGTACTTTAATTTAGTAAGACCGTTCATTTTTACCAAACAGGTTGTAGGAATACCCATATTCAACATATCGGTTGGTTTATTAATTTCCCGCTCTGCAATTAAACCAACTTAAAAAAATTCAAAATTTTCATTTATACAAAAGACCCGTAATTAAACATAGCAGAACGGATTAATCCATATTGATCTAATGGTTTATTTTATCCAAATAAGCTTCTAAAAAACGCTTATCATTTTTATCGGAATCACCATATTTTTTGCGCATTTCCTTTAATCTGACATGCATCATATCTTTAATTTTAGCGTATTCCGTATCGTTGTAAACGTTTTTCATTTCGTTCGGATCAGTCTCCAGATCATATAGTTCCCATTCATCAATGTCATAATAAAAATGGATAAGCTTGTACCGCTCCGTGCGCACACCATAATGCCGTTTCACCGTATGTATGGAAGGGTATTCGTAATAGGTGTAATAAATAGCATCGCGCCACTCCGTCTTTTCATTGCTTAACAATTTCCGAAAGGATTCCCCTTGCATTTTTTTAGGGATCTTAACGCCCGCATAATCTAAAAGCGTTGGGGCATAATCAATATTTTGTACCATTCCGTCCACATCGGTTGCCGGTCTTATTTCTTTGGGATACGATATTACCAAAGGCGTGCGAAGCGATTCTTCGTACATGAACCGCTTGTCAAACCAACCATGTTCCCCCAAATAAAAACCTTGGTCCGAAGTATATATAACGATCGTATTTTCTTCCAGACCATTTTCCTTTAAAAAGTCCAACACCTGCCCAACGCCTTCATCTACCGAAGCGATACTTCCCAAATAATCCTGCATATAACGTTCATACCTCCAATGCATCAATTCTTTGGGAGAAAGTGTTGGGTAAATCTTTTTGAAATGTTCGTTGATAGGTCTGTAGATAGCATCCCAGGAAGCGCGTTGCGCAGCGTCCATTCGACCCAGATTATCCTCGAACGCCCTTATTCCCCAATTTGAAGTCTCACTTATGCCCAATTGCTCCATAACCTCCGGATATATCTTTGAATCACCGGCCCAATTCATGTGCTCAAGAATATTCATTTCGGACTCCTTTGCGGCAGTTCCTCGGTTACTGTAATCATCATACAGCGTTTCCGGTTCTTTAAACTCCATTTTCTAAGTACATGACAAAAATTTATAGATATCGATTTCCATTGGCTTGATTGCGTTAAGCATACAGTTCGATATATAGTCTAGGCCATATCTGAATATCGATTTGGCCTTTCTGCCGTGC
>Ga0075117_1001605_pt1 | contig 13798 bp, 11 predicted proteins | sample AntAceMetag02UKJ_FD_69789 | JGI IMG/M metagenome (GOLD analysis project Ga0075117, IMG submission 69789) | Saline lake microbial communities from Ace Lake, Antarctica - Antarctic Ace Lake Metagenome 02UKJ | ecosystem: Environmental > Aquatic > Non-marine Saline and Alkaline > Saline | place... | reverse complement strand
CAGATTATCTCATAATAGATAAATATGAAAAGAAGAGATTTTATAAAAAGTGTAGGATGCGGTGCAATGGGATCTACTACGCTGCTTAACACTCTTGCTAACCTTGGTGTTATGAATGGGGCCATGGCTAATACTTCTTTTAATCCAGAAATAGACGATTATAAAGCCATTGTTTGTGTATTGCTTTCTGGAGGTTTGGACTCATACAATATGCTTATACCTGGAGGGACTGATGAATCGGGCGATAATGGATTTAATGAATACAAAGCTTTAAGGACAGACTTGGCCATTCAAAATATTGAGGATGTTAATCTTTTCACTAATCCACAGCATGTTGGCATTCGTGGACTTAACAATGCTTATAATTCATTTGGGGTGCACACCCAAATGCCCGAAATGAAAACTCTTTTCGACGCTGGGAATTTAGCTTATATGTCTAATATTGGTACTCTGGTAGAGCCTTTAATGTCTATAGCAGACTATCAAAACAGTGCAAAAAAGAGACCTCTTGGGATTTATTCACACTCTGATCAACAAATGCAGTGGCAAACCTCTGTACCACAAAGTAGAGATGCTTTGGGTGTGGGTGGTAGGATGGCAGATTTGCTTCATGCGACGAATACTAATCAGGAACTCAGCATGAATTTGTCTCTGGATGGTAAAAATGTTTTCCAAAGAGGAAAGGACCTTTCTGAATACGCCATACGTTCAGATATTAATTCGAATAATGTGGGTTTTGAACCTTTTCCGAGCTCTTGGAGTGATGCGGGTTACATGAATCAATTGCGAAATAATGCGATTGATAATATGATGTCTGATACCTATGCGAACCTTCTTCAAAAGACGTATGCTACGACAGCCAAAACATCTATTTCAGCATTTGGTGCTTTTAAAGCAGCCCTTTCCAAAGTTCCTTCTTTCACAACAAGCTTTCCGGACACCAATATAGCTGAGGACTTTTCTGCTATCAGTCGGGTCATGTCTGTCAGGGATGAACTGGGAGTTAAGAGACAGATCTTTTTTGTGAACTATGGTGGCTGGGATATGCATAATAATCTGGTGGATGGCTTAACCGCTAGATTACCTAATGTGAGTCAAGCTTTAAAGGCATTTTATGATAGAACTGTGGAATTAGGCATTGCAGATAAAGTGACTACTTATACTATTTCAGATTTTGCAAGAACCATCACTTCAAATGGCCAAGGTTCAGACCATGGCTGGGGTGGGAATAGTATAGTTATGGGAGGAGCGGTAAATGGTGGCAAAATATATGGAGGATTTCCACAAATGAGTCTTTTTAATAATCCTCAAAATGTATCCTTTAGAGGAAACTTTATTCCTTCCGTTTCTACCGATGAACTCTACGCCGAACTAGCTCTATGGTATGGCGTAAGTCCTGCAGATTTATGTTATGTGACACCTAATCTAGGTAATTTTTACAGTTACTCTGCGGGTAATTATCCGATCGGTTTAATGAATATGACCGATGGTATTTCTAATCTGAATAGACCTCAAGACTGCATAGTTTACTGATATGAAAAAGAGAATCATAGCTTTTTTATTGGGTTTGCTCTCCTTTTATCAAGTAAATGCACAATGTGTGGGTCAGTCTGGCCAAGTAAAATGGCATATATGGCAGAACACTGGTGTTGAGCTTGATAGTGCCGGTTTAGCCATTAATGAGTTTTACCCAGAAACGCCTACTCAAACCTTTATATTGAGATCTCTAGAGACTCAAGCGAATTTTGATGAATACTATGCTTCTTTTATTAGAGGATATATTTCTGTACCCATCACGGATTCTTATTATTTCAATATTACCAGCGATGATGGCTCCTCCTTTTATCTAAGTACAGATGAAAGCAAAGCTAATTTAGTAATGGCCCACGTGTCTAACTATACCAATGTGGGTGAGCACAATAAGTATGAGGAAGACCAAACGTCTCCTTTTACACAATTAGTTGGCGGGCAAAACTACTATTTTGAGATTCATCAGTTTGAAGGTGCTTATAGTGATCATCTAAACCTTTATTGGCGTATTCCAGATGCCCCAGATATGGATACCCTATGGCAAATTGTTGACTTTAATTACATCAAAGATTTTGATTGTGAGATTAGTTGCCCTCAAAGAGGAATAGCCTGTAATGATGGTAATGCACAAACAACAAACGACCAGCAAGACGGCCATTGTAACTGTGTCGGCATCTACCCATCTTCCAATCCAGATGTTGGTGAAAGAGGTCTGGTAGAGGCATATTACTATGATAATATTGATGGAAACTACGTTGAAAACGATCTAATTGATGCTCCAAATTTCCCTTTGGTACCAGACAGGAAAGAAGAGCTTGAGGGAGCCTATGGGCCATTAAATGTCAATACCAATAGCAATTATGGGACTTTGGTAATAGGTTACTTAACCGTTCCAGTGACTGGCCAATACGAATTTAACATCACAGGAGACAACCAAACCTTTTTTTTTCTAAGTAAAAATGACTCCATCCAATATAAGCAAAGCAGTCAGGCTTTGGTGTATTATAGCTCCAATAACACGGAACATGACAAGTCGGTCTTTCAAAGTATCGGGCCAATTCAGCTAGAAGTTGGGAGATACTATTACTATGAATTCAGGCATAAGGAGAATAGCTATAACGATTTCTTCAATCTACACTGGAAAATGCCCTTTCAAAACGAAAAGGGCTGGAAACGGATACCTAAATTTTATCTCTTCGATTATACAGCCGAAATAGCCTGTATAGCTCAAGGTACACCTTGTGACGATGGTAATACAAATACCAACAATGATGTAATTCTGGCCAACTGCGACTGTGTGGGAACCCCATGCTCCGGCCCAGACTGTGATGACCAACTGGCGAGCTATAATTTTTACGAAAAGGCAAAAGCTACTACGAGTATAGTGAGTACTCCAAATAACTCATGGCTCTCGTGTGGTGTAAATGCAGCAAATCCAAATACCGCCAGAGCGGCACAAACCAATTGGATTTTATATGATTTTACGCATCAATACAAATTTCAAGACACCAGAATATGGAATTATAATGTGGCCGCAGAAACTACCAAAGGCTTTAAAAACGTCTTGGTAGATTATTCTATTGATGGGGCTACTTGGATACTCCATGGAGGCACTTATGTCTGGCCACAGGCACCGGGAGTCTCAGATTATGCGGGTTTTGCTGGACCAAACTTTAACGATATTAAAGCAAGATATATTCTCATTTCTGCGGTAGATAATCATGGTGATGCGAGCTGTTCGGGTTTTAGTAAAATTAGTTTTGATGCACTGCACTGCGACAACAAGGAAACACCTTGTGATGATAAGGACCCACTCACGACCTATGATAAATTTGATGATAATTGCAACTGTCGCGGCATAGATTTAAACTGTGCTTCAGACACGCTAGACCTTATAAAGGAGACTTTAGCAGATGGAGAATTTAAGGCTAAAATGCGTATCAAGTCTGAGAGTTTATTGCTAAATACCACCAATATTAGTTTTACTGCAGGGAACAGTATTGTTCTTTTACCAGGTTTTGAGGTCTCCACAGAAGCCATTTTTACTGCGGATATAGAGAACTGTATTCAGGAGGCGTTTCAAGCCAATGAGGTTTCAGACAAGGAGAAAATGCAGGAGGTTTCTATGTCCCCAGGTATTTTGGAAAATGACAGCAGAGAAGGCATAAAGAAAGTTATCTTTAGACTTAATGAGGCTGGCGATGTTAAGCTGACTCTCAAAAGTGCTAATGGTAAAATCTTAGCGATTATTATAGACAGTTATTATCAGAATTTAGGAACACAGATAAAGTACATCCCTACCAATAGACTGAAAGCAGGAACGTATACCATAGAGCTAGAGATTAATGGCAATGTGGTAACAGGAATCTTTACCATGGATTAAACGCAAAATAAATTGAGTGTAAAAAGTCTATTCTTTGGTCTCTTATTTCTTGTAAGTCCTACTTTATACGCACAAATCACCCTAGAATTGGGAGCTGAAATGGATAACTCTATGTTTTCTGAAAGTCTTTCAAAAAGTAATGGGGCAGGAACCAGCATTTTTGCTGGAAGAATTGCAAGAGGGGCCACTTTTAGAAGAGCCTTGCTAAAATTTGATATTTCAAGCCTACCAAGTGAAGCTATCATACAAACCGTGGAGTTAAAGCTATTTGTTTTTAAATCTGCAAGAAATACTAAGACGAAACATAGGTTTGACCTTCATAGAGTTTCAAAAGATTGGGGCGAAGCTAATTCTTCAAGTATTGGAGGTGGGGCACCTGCTCAAACAAATGACGCAACATGGGGAAGTAATTTTTATAATGTCTCCAACTGGACAAATTTGGGTGGAGATTTTGTGTCTCAAAGTACCGCCAATGATTCTGTGTCATTTTCAGAGAGTGGAGAGTTTGGGGTTTGGAATTCCTCAAATATGGTGACGGATGTGGAATCATGGAAATTAGATTCAACTGATAATTTCGGATGGCTTTTAATTGGAGATTAAACTACTGATAGTTCAGCAAAAGCCTTTCTTTCAAAAGATTATGTGGGACCATTGTCACCTGGGAAACCCAAATTGACCATTACATATTTCTTGCCATCCGACCACAAAGTAATTGTTAACGAGGTCAACTCAATAAAAAAGCACATCGAGCTTTACAATCCAGACACAGCGGCTATTGATATCAGTAATTATTCGTTGGTTAATGGTGCCGTAACTTCAAGTATCATTGGGGGAAGCGTTGAATTATTAAATGGGAGTTTAATGCTAGATTCTGCGGCCTATGTGGTCCTTAAATGGCCAAACATTGGTGAAAGTATAGGAGAGTTGGCCTTATTTAATGGGGATACTACTTCAGGTGATTTGATAGATTACCTTCAATATGGATCTGGAACTCAAGCACATGCCGCAAAAGCGGTTACTGCAGGTGTCTGGGAAAATGTCACTAGTTTTAAGCCTGCTATTTCCGATAGCGTTAAGAGTTTTTCATTGACCATTGGTCAAATATTTATAAACGGAGAAGCTTCTAATGCTACACATTGGCTAACGCAATTTGAAACCCCTTCTTATTTAAATAATCCTTGCCCAAGTTCTTTAGAGCTCCAAGGCAGTCTGGTCGAAGCACATTACTCTGCTTCAGATTCCATTAAGTTGAAGGGCACTTTATCAGCTCCAAAAGACATACTCATAGGTGCAGGAAAATCAGTTCACCTTAATCCCGGCCTTCTCATTGAAAGCGGAAATGTTTTTGGAGTGGAGATTGGAGGCTGTCCAGAATAGCTAGGTTGTTTCTGCATTTTGCTTTTGAAAATACCACATCAGTCCTCCCGTCAAAACTAAAGAAGTAAGTACGGCTGGCATTGGGAAGGTTTCTAATTCTTCTAAGTCGGTACTGATAACGCCAGTATGTGATAGGTAAAATATGACTACTGCAAAGCCATTATTGAAAATATGAGCGGCAATAGGCACCCAAATATTCCCCGTCCATAGGTAGAAGTAGCCAAAAAGAGCTCCTAGCATTATTCGAGGAAGGAAACCATAAAACTGCATGTGAATGGCAGAGAAAATTATGGCTGCTACCCAGATGGCCGCGTGTGGGTTACCAAAACCCTTGTAAAGCTTCCGCTGTATTAAACCTCTAAAAATGAGCTCTTCACCGATTCCTGCAATTATGGCTATCACCACCAAACCAGTTAGCATCTTCGGCAGGCTATCAAAATTGGTAAGGTACTCTGTAAGCTGTGCCATGGAATCTTCCATACCTCTAAAAAAGGCTTCTAAACCTGCCATAGATTCTGGAAACTTCATACTTTCGTTTATTTCCTGAAACCAGCCATTAAGCGGCATAAAGCATAGTTGAATAAGAAAAACCGAGACAAAGATGAAAGGCTTTGGAATAGCTTTGAAATTTAATTCAGCCAGCTTTTTTTTCTCTACTACACGCCAGTAAAATACTCCAGCTCCTACAAAAGTTATAAGAGCAGCAGCCCCTTGGCCTAGCATGAGAGCCCACCAGCCAGCCTCAGTCGCCATGAGCTTTCTACTTATATCACTCAGGTCTTCCAGCCCTATTTCGCCAATTCCAATCATGAGTCCAGCGGCCACTATATTTCCAATTACCATGGCTACCAGCACTATACCTACTATGATTAGTGTGCTGGAAAGAGCAGGTCTATCGGTTTTTAATTTCTCCAGGATGGAATTGAAAGGCATATTTTAAGGTTATTATGATGTAAATTTGCGATGTGTCAAAAATAGCAGTTTTATTCTCACCTCAATGGCAAATCTTTAGATATTGGAAAGCAGGTATTGAACAAAATCAATGCATGCTTTGAAAGCAGAGGATTTTATAAGAAGGAAAAAAAACAATCGATAACATGCTTATCGAAAAGGTCAGAGATAGAAAGGAAGTAGTAATTGCGGGCCCTGAAGGCGTATGCACGTCTTGTAAAAGCCTCAGATTTAATTAAAAAGAAATAAATTTTGGTCAAAATAGGTAATATAGAACTTGGTGATTTTCCGCTTTTATTAGCACCCATGGAAGATGTAAGCGATCCTCCTTTCAGACAAGTTTGTAAGGAGAATGGAGCTGATATGATGTACACCGAGTTTATATCTTCGGAGGGCTTGATTCGTGATGCTTATAAAAGCCGTCAGAAACTTGATATATTCCCTTACGAACGACCTATCGGGGTTCAGCTGTTTGGATCTGATGTGGATACCATGGCTGAGTGTACTAAGATAGCATCGGCTGTAAATCCAGATTTGATTGATATTAATTATGGTTGTCCGGTAAAGAAAGTGGCATGCAAAGGAGCAGGTGCAGCACTTTTACAAGACATACCTATGATGGTCAAAATGACCGAGGCTGTAGTGAAGGCTACCGATTTACCAGTTACAGTGAAAACACGTTTAGGTTGGAATGAGGAGACTAAGAATATTGAGGAAGTAGCCGAAAGACTTCAGGATATAGGCATTCAGGCTTTAACAGTGCATGGCCGTACTCGTGCTCAAATGTACAAAGGACAGGCTGATTGGCGATTGATTGCCAAAATCAAGGAGAATCCTAGAATTAACATTCCAATTTTTGGAAATGGAGATATTGACTCCCCAGAGAAGGCTTTGATTTATAAAAATAGATACGGGATAGATGGTATCATGGTTGGCCGTGCGGCGATTGGTTATCCATGGATTTTTAATGAAATCAAGCACTTTTTTGCTACAGGAGAGTATTTAGACGCACCATCTATGCGACAGCGAGTGGCTGCCTGCAAGCAGCATTTAAAGTTTTCTATCGAATGGAAGAATGAACGTCTAGGCATTCTGGAAATGAGAAGGCATTATTCTAATTATTTTAGGGGCTTACCACATTTCAAAGAGTATAGAATGCGATTGGTTCTTAGTCTTGAGCCAGAGGAATTATATAGCATTTTGGACGAGGTCTTGGCTCATTTTGACGGCTATTTCCTAGAGTCCAAAGCTAAAAAAGTAGAGTATGCTGGCGTGGATTGATCTATGGTTATCTGTAAAGCGTATCTCAAGCATGCGATTCAAGTTGAGTCTTCTTTTAATTTTACTAGGGACGACTAATGCCTTTTCTCAAACCAGAGAATATGCCGTAAAGGTCTTAGGAATAAGAGTGGGAACGATCATGGCCACTAAAACACCAAAGGGAGAAAGCTTCACTTATGGACTGAGTAGTGAAGTGGATGTCAATTTTTTGGTTTATAAACTTCATGTTGATTATAAGGTGCAGTCAACATTGGCCAACAATGGCTTGACAAACTCTAAAGTAACGGTAATCTCAAACAGGGGAAATTACACAACAGAAACATCAAAAACGGCAACCGGCTTCAAGGCTAAGTGCCAACGACCTGAAAACGAAATCAAAAAAGAAATTGATGATAAGATTCTGGCCACTTTTGCCAGTGCATTCTTCAATGAGCCAGCTGCCTTAAATCAAATTTATGCTGAATTTTATGCAGACTTCATTCAAATGACAAAGCTTGGCGAAGGTAAATATCAAGGTGTTTTGGATAAAAATGTTGATGAGTATTATTATGAAAAGGGGCTTTTGGTGAGACTCGTGAAGAAAAACCCAATTACAAATATGGTGATTGAATATCAACCAGCATCTAATAAAATTGCTCGGTAATATTGGGGCCTGATTGGTCAGTTTTAAATCTTTGCGGCTATATTAGCTTTAAGAAAAAACTAACCTTAGTCAATGCGTTCTATCCTTTGCCTTTTATTTCTGATGTCTACCACCTTGGTGGCACAATTACCCAAATTAAAAGTTTCTGAAAACAAACGATTTCTTCAAACAGAAGATGGGAAACCATTTTTATGGACAGGTGATACAGCCTGGGAGCTTTTTCATAAACTCACGAAAGAAGAGGCCTATAGCTATTTAGAAAAACGAGCATCACAAGGCTTTAATGTCGTTCAAGCTGTAGTTCTGGCAGAGCTTGATGGCCTTCAAACCCCAAATAGAAATGGCGACTTACCTTTTCAGTCTTTAGAGACTTTAAAGCCCAATGTGCCTTACTTTACGCACATAGAGGCTATCATGGCCAAAGCAGATTCTTTAGGAATTTACATTGCTTTTTTACCTACTTGGGGGGATAAATTATATAAGAATTCATGGGGTAAAGGCCCCGAGATATTTACTCCAGAAACAGCTTTTGCTTATGGGAAATGGCTCGGACTCAGGTTTAGAGCTCAGAATAATATCATCTGGGTTTTAGGAGGGGATAGAAACCCAAGAGAAAAGAGCATGGATGTAAAAGTTTGGAGAGAAATGGCCAAAGGCGTTGAAGACGGTTTGGGTATTTTTGGAAGTGGTATTTTTACTTTTCACCCACAGCCAGCTTCTCTAGGCGGCTCGTCTAACTGGTTTCATAAAGATAAATGGTTGGACTTTAATATGCATCAGACGGGACACTGCCCAGACGGTTTCACCTACAAAAAAATTAGTCATGATTATAACCTGAAACCTATAAAGCCAACCTTAGATAGCGAGCCACTCTACGAAGATCATCCTAATTGCTTTAATGCCAAAGAGCTTGGTTACAGTGTAGCTAGCGACATCAGACGAATCATGTTTTGGAATGTTTTCGCTGGAGCCCTAGGCCAAACTTATGGCTGTCATGATGTTTGGCAAATGTTTAATGGAGATGAAGGTACTGGTGTTAATGGCCCGCTCAGACCTTGGAAAGCGGCCTTAGATTTACCAATGGCTAATCAAGTAAAGCACCTTAAAAACTTAATGCTTTCTAGGCCTTTCTTTGATAGAATTCCAGACCAGAGTCTCATAGAAGGTGAGCAAGAAGATAATGCAGAGTATGTGATGGGTACCAGGGATGAATCTGGGACTTATGCTTTCATTTATTTTCCAACGGGCAAAACGGCAAATATTAACACTAAGAGCCTGACGGGCCAAAAGCTGAAAGCAACGTGGTACGACCCACGCACGGGAGCTTCTTTTGTGCTTGGACAGACGCAGAACTTTGGTTCCTTCTCTGCCTCACCTCCGTCTTCAGGTAAAGGAAATGATTGGGTACTGGTGATAGATGATGCCGCCAAAGGTTATGATAAACCGGGCACTGTAGCTTATTGAGTTTGACTGGAAATGGATTGGTTAGTTTACTTTTCATGAGGTTAGGCTTTGGTGATTTGAACCATTAATGAATTCTGTTTGCATAGGCTTCTGCACCTTCTAAGCATAAGGCTTTTTTTTTAAACCTGCTTTATTTGCTTCTAAACGCTGAATTATAGCTAAAAACTAAGCAGAAAAAGAATGGTTCCTGTTTAAGGGATTGATTAGCCCTAGGGCCAATTTATTCCGAGTTCTATGTAGACTTCATTCAAATGACGACACTTGGCTAAGGTAACTGTTAAGGCGTTTCATTATGAAAAGGGGCTTTTGATGAAACACATAAAGAAAAATCAATGACACGTATGGAGATTGAGTATCAGCCTCCATCAAGTATAATTGCCCGTTAATATCGGGTTAGGAATAGGCGGTTTTAAATCTTTGCAGCTATATTAGCTTTGATAAAAAACCTAATCTTATTCAATGCGTTCTATCCTCTGCCTTTTGTTTCTTTTGTCTACAACCTTAGTAGCACAATTACCCAAATTAAAAGTATCTGAAAACAAACGATTTCTTCAAACAGAAGGCGGGAAGCCTTTTTTCTGGACCGCGGATACGGCTTGGGAATTGTTTCATAGACTAAGTAAAGAAGAGGCATTTGACTATCTAGAAAAAAGAGCCTCTCAGGGCTTTAATGTCATACAAGCCGTTGTTTTGGCCGAACAAGACGGACTAAGGGTGCCTAATAAAAACGGTGATTTACCTTTCCAGTCTTTAGAAACGTTAAAGCCTAATGTGCCTTACTTTACACACATAGAGGCCATCATGGCTAAGGCCGACTCTCTAGGTATTTACATCGCTTTTTTGCCAACTTGGGGAGATAAATTATTTAAAGAATCGTGGGGAGTTGGTCCAGAAATATTTACGCCAGAAAAGGCAAATGCTTATGGTAAATGGCTTGGCCTTAGGTTCAGAGCACAGAATAACATCATTTGGGTTTTGGGTGGAGACAGAAACATTAGAGAAAAGAGCAAGGATGTAAAAGTCTGGCGAGAAATGGCCAAAGGCATAGAGGAGGGCCTTGGGGTTTTCGGCTCCGGTATTTTTACTTTTCACCCACAACCGGCTTCCCCTGGCGGTTCGTCTAATTGGTTTCATAAGGATAAATGGTTAGACTTTAACATGCAACAGACCGGACATTGTCCTGATGGAGCTTCGTATAGAAAAATCATTCATGATTATAATCTGAAACCTGCCAAACCTACTTTGGACGGAGAACCACTTTATGAACACATGCCCCTATGTTTTAATGGGAATGAAAACGGTTATAGCCAAGCTTCAGATATTCGTAAAATCATGTTCTGGAACGTTTTCGCTGGAGCAATGGGTCAAACTTACGGCTGCAATGAAGTATGGCAGATGTATGACACAGATAAAAAACCAATTTTAGGTGCTGTAGCTCCATGGCATACTGCCCTAGATTTACCTATGGCCAATCAAATAAAACATTTGAAACACCTGATGCTCTCTAGGCCATACTTTGATAGAATACCTGATCAAAGTCTTGTAGAAGGAGAACAAGAAGATGATGGAGATTATGTAATAGGTACGAGAGATGAATCCGGGACTTATGCCTTTATTTATTTCCCTTCGGGAAAAACGGCAAACATTAACACTAAGAGCCTGACCGGCCAAAAGCTGAAAGCTAGTTGGTACGACCCACGCACCGGAGCTTCTTTTGTGCTTGGACAGACGCAGAACTTTGGTTCCTTCTCGGCTTCGCCTCCGTCTTCAGGTAAAGGAAACGATTGGGTACTGGTGATAGATGATGCCGCCAAAGGGTATGATAAGCCTGGCACAGTAGCGTATTAAGTCTTTTGGTATCTAAAATCACATTGATGTGCCCCATTTGCAATGGTGCCGGCTCGTATGAGTTCCATGCCAGAAAAACCTGATGTCACTTTATCTACCTCACAGAGAATACTGGTATAACGCTCCATTTGATGCTTTTTGAAAAGCTTGCAAATCCCACAATCTTTAACATCAAAACCGTAGCCAAAGCTAAGCGTTTCTGCATTTGCTTTTAAGAAGAAGGCTTTAAAACCCTCCGGATGGGCTAAATCTTTAGACTTTTTATGAAGCCTGTTTATAAAAGGCTCAGCTAATTTGCTCTTCATCAGTTTAGGCAATAGTAATTTATACCATTTATGAATTCTGTTTTTAGGCTTTGCATAGGCCTCGGCTACTTGTAAGCATAAGGTTTCTATTTTATCAAAACCAACTTTATCAGTCTCTAAAACCTGAATCATGGCTAAAAAGTATGCCGCAAATGGCAACTTTTTGTCCAATGGATTTTTAGACTTTAGGGCGAATCTAATGGAGTCACTGAGATTATCATTTTCACTTTCTATGCTTTTAATGATGTCTTTAAAACTATCGGGATAACTAGCTTCCAGTACTTTCTTGAAATACCCTCTAAAATTGTTTCTCAAATAAAGAATGGCCGTGATGGCTGCAATAGTATCTGCTACAGGAAAAAGAAGTAAAAACCAATAAGACCAGTAACCGGAGTAATAGAGCAAAGCTGTTATTAACCATTTGGATGCCATAAAAAGTAGACCGTAGAGGACTGTCTTTTTTAGCTTGGCTTTCATGGGTTTCGTCATCACTTTACAAAGATACCACTTAGTTTTAAGAAATAGTGCCAAAGACATACAGGCTGATAGTGAATAGTCACTTAAAGAGCCGTTTGAATTCCCTAAATTTGGACACCAATAAAACCTATTTGAAATGGAAAAAATACTTTTTTTGTACTTAGGCATATGTTCCATTGCCTTAGCCCAAACGCCATCCTCTCAAAACTCACCTTTTTTAAGCCCAGCATCTCCAGAATCTGTGGGTATGTCGGCAGAGCGACTTGGTAGAATAGACCAAATGATAGAAATGGCGATTGCCGATCGGGTTATTCCTGGTGCAGTAGCCATCGTGTGCCGAAATGGTAAAATAGTCTACCATAAGGCATTCGGCAAGTCTAATGTACAGAATGATAAGGACTTTAAAACAGACGATATTTTCAGGATTGCTTCACAGTCTAAAGCTATCGCCACCACGGCCGCCATGATGCTTTGGGAAGAAGGTAAGTTTTTTCTAGACGATCCTATCTCTAAATACATTCCTGAGTTCAAGAACCCAACTTTGCTTAATAGTTTTCGAATGGTTGACAGTAGCTATACCACTAAACCTGCTGGCAGAGAAATAACCATTCGTCATCTTATAAATCATACCTCTGGTTTAGGTTATGGTGTAATTGATGGAGACGAGCGTTTTCAGGCTATATATAAAAAAGCTGGCATTACAGATCTGTTTACTACCGAGCCTGTCACTATCGAAGAGAGCGTAAAGAAACTGGCCAAATTACCACTTCACCATACCCCAGGTGACGCCTTTGTCTATTCGGAGGGTTTGGATGTTCTGGGTTATTTTATTGAAGTTGTTTCCGGAATGAAACTAGATAAGTACTTCGCAGAGCATATTTTTAAGCCTCTGAAAATGGAAGATACTTTCTTTTATTTACCAGCCATCAAGCACGGTCGCTTAGTAGAAATTCAGACAAAAACCGAGAACAAATGGATGCCTTTTACGGATGATTTTTATGATGTAAATTACCCTAAAACAGGAGCCAAAAAGTTCTTTTCTGGCGGAGCAGGACTTTCTAGTACCGTAAAAGATTATGCTACTTTTTTGCAAATGTATCTTAATAAAGGAGAGCTAAATGGCACTCGTCTCCTCTCCCGTAAAACCATAGAATTTATGCTCATGAATCAGGTGGGTGACTTACGCGGAGATTCAGACGATTTTGGCTTAGGTTATGGCCTTGTGAATGCGGCAGGTGCTGCCAAAGGTGGTCAAGGTAGCGAAGGTACCTTTATTTGGGGCGGCTATTTTAATACCCAATATTTTGCTGATCCTAAAGAAAACTTGATAGGGATTATCATGAAGCAGACACAGCAAATAGGTGGAGATTATACCAGCGGTATGTTTAAGCAATTAGTTTCGCAAGCCATAGATGACTAAATTCTGGAGCTTTTACGCTCCTTTATTCACTAAACAAAATTCACGATTCTTTGTATGTAGGACAGATTCCTAGAGAAGAATAATGGAGGGAGTTAGTTTAGAGCAAGACAGTCAGGACT
>Ga0075117_1001602_pt1 | contig 13810 bp, 8 predicted proteins | sample AntAceMetag02UKJ_FD_69789 | JGI IMG/M metagenome (GOLD analysis project Ga0075117, IMG submission 69789) | Saline lake microbial communities from Ace Lake, Antarctica - Antarctic Ace Lake Metagenome 02UKJ | ecosystem: Environmental > Aquatic > Non-marine Saline and Alkaline > Saline | place... | reverse complement strand
TTTTGAAACCAGTTGGGTACGTTGTTCACCTTTATAGCCTACTACATAGGCGTTCAGTAGAAGTTAGACGCGCTCAGCCCACTGGGTGTTCTCTTCATCCCAATTGTATTCTGCACCGTCCGTGGGGTACGCGACGGGGGCTTCCCAAAGACACGAAGATTCAACTAGGACCCAGCTGTCAAATGGTTTGGGAGGAATAAATGCATCTCTATCGGGGTCGTAAGTAAAATTTATCCCCGCGTAATTAAATCTCAGCGCTTTAGTTTGGTCTTCGCTTGGTTCCCCATCCGTGTAGTGAACCCCGCCATAAGTGTTGTACGAAGTTTGCCGGTACACATCACCAGTGCTTTCCGTAAACTCGTCTTCTTTGTCATTTGACTTGGCGTGAATGACAAACACAACCACATTGTTTTCGTCTAATTGTGCGTAGTGGCTCATCCTATTGTCACCGTACTTCCTGGGTCTGTTTCCGTTACAGTATAAACGCGGTTTGAACCAACTAAGGCACCAGCTCCACCATTAGCCTCTGTGACACCCGCAGAGAAACTCACCGGCACATAGATTGGCAAGGTAAAAATTACGACACCTGAACCACCAGCACCCGATGTGGGAGCCTCTCCAGTGCTACCACCACCACCACCAGTGTTTGCAACACCAGGAGAACCAATTACTGCACCCGTTGTTTGCCCACCATTTCCCCCACCGCCAGCACCACCATCTCCACCATCAGTGTTATCACCTCCACCGCCACCACCGCCACGAGTGACAGCGGAACCTGTAATCGAAGAACTGACACCCACACCACCGTTACCGCCAGGGCCAGAAGCATCACCACCCACAGCACCGGCACCACCACCACCGCCACCGCCATCGCCAGCGTCATCGTTTCCACCACCAAAACCCTGGTCAGTTGTGCCTGAACCACCAGCGCCAGCGCCACGCGCCCCAGCACCACCACCAGAACCGCCAGAACCGGGAGGGCTGCTGTTACCCTCACCGCCACCACCGCCACCAGTAGAGGTAACAGTGTCAAAAACAGAATTAGAACCATTGTTTCCGGCAGAACCCCGAGCAGTAGTGGCACCACCAGCACCCACCGTGACCGTGTAAGTTCCCGCAGCTAAACTCAAAGCCGTTTCAGCGCTTCCCCCACCACCAGAGGACTCCCCAGAAACGGAACAACGATAACCGCCAGCACCACCGCCACCGCCACCCTGACCGCCACCCGTGTTACTACCGCCACCACCAGAACCGCCACCAGCAATCACAAGATACGACAATGGGAAGTTGCTCAACAAAATCCCCGCGCTCATACTATTGAACTTTAGATAGTTCGCTATAGAACTGTTTGCCATACTCGTGACAGCCATAACCGCCCCCTAAGAAATTTCGGTGCCGAAGGTGTTCACACTCATGTTGGCACTGGAGCAATATGCGGTGATAACGTCTGCAGCACCGAGGGTGATGCCAAGAGTCAACGTTGTTGAGTCATTTGCGGCAATTGCAATATCATAGCCAACATAGTGCTTGTTAGCTTGTGCCGCACCTGCGGGGCGCACTGACAGCCTAAAAGTACCAGCAGTTGCGGCACGGTTGGCAATAACGATTGTGCTGACCACTGCGGATGTCGCAGACGGCACTGTGTACACGTCTGTTGCTGTTGTGGCTAGCGGGGCCTCCTGCCCCATTACTTTAATTGTTTCAGCCATTTTAGGCTCCCATCAGTAAGAATGTTGTTGTGTATCCCGATGCCGACCCTGTGGGGCCAAGTGGTCCTGTCGGACCAGTTGCACCTGTAGGTCCTGTTACTAGACTATCAGCTCCTGTAGGTCCTAAGTTTGAGACAGTGATGGAGCCAGCCATGCTGCTGTGAATCTGGCAAACGTAGTAAAGAGTGTCAGGAGCGTCAAATGGGACTTCCCAGACAATTGTTCCTACCTCAGCGCCACCGTTTGTGACGCCACCCGAGTAGACGTTCCCAGAGCTGTATGCCCCAGAAACTGTCTGAATCCAGAAAGGGTGCCCAGAAGCGTTTACATTGAGGATATACCTGTGTCCGCGGATTACTGAAAGAGTTGGGTTTGAGGAGCCATTAATCAAATACGCAGAAGAACCGCTACTTGATATTTCATAGGTTATACCGCCGCTTGCGCCAGTTGGACCTGCTACCCCCTGAGTACCAGTAGCGCCAGTAGGCCCAGTGGGCCCAACCACAGTCGAGTCAGCACCAGTCGGACCTGTAACACTTGGGCCTGTAGCACCCGTCGGACCAGTGACCCCCTCTGAACCCGTTGGCCCAGTAGGCCCGCCCGATGGACCCGTAGGTCCTATCGGCCCAGTGACAGTGCTGTCCGCACCACCAATACCAACAGCCCCCGTAGGGCCCGTGAGACCTGTAGGTCCAGTAATTCCTAGAGGACCAGCCTCTACCCACTCTTGGTTGAGGTCAGACCAAATGTAGAGAGCGTCTTCCCCAGTGATGTAGTAAGAGTCCCCAACACTTCCTACAGGAGTGTCCGTCTCCAAGAGCTCTATCGTGGCGTAGGTGCCGAGGACAGAGACACTTGACCCCTGAGGACCAGTAGGACCACTAGGGCCAGCGGGACCAAATGGGCCACTAGGGCCAGTAGGCCCAGTAGGTGCAGCAGTTGCTACAGTATTAAATCCAGTGCCCGTAAAAATATTTATTGACTCGTCGCCGCTGTCTACCCAAATATCACCGAGTTGTGGGCTATTTGGCTGGACTACTTGGTACGCGACTGTTGTTCTGCCGGAAGACTCATACGCAATATTTGTTGAAAAAGCGCAGTTTGTGGTGCTTGCTGCAACATAAATATTGTCACCAATATTTAAAGCAAATCTGAACGTCTCAAAGGATTGCGCAACGCCAACTACCAAGGCGTTAACAATATATGCTCGATTATCTGGGTTTCCGCCGGACTCAAATGGGTCCACGTAGATAGTTACTTGAGCCTCAACTGACCCTCTGTTTGCGACAATTACAGAGGCAACCCCTGCAACATCTGATGTTGTAATGAGGACGCTTGTGTTGGCGGGTGGGCTGGCGACTCCTAAACGTTTTACTGGCATTATTCAGTGCTCACAATCTTCCAGCCTGCGGAGGTGAGTACCTCGAGGGCGTCTATTTCAGTGTTGAATCTAACGTATCCGGGGGTGACACCTGTTGGCCTCTGGGACGTAGTCCCGCGGTCAAGATACAAAGTATTGAATTGACCTAAAATTGTTTTGTTTGAAAATGTCTGAGATATGTTTTCGGGAAGGCCCGCGTCTGATTGAATAATTCCGCTGCAACTAAAAGATACAGTGTCCACTGTGGCCCGAACAAACAGGGTGTCACCTGCGTTTACAGCAAATCTAAACGTCTCAAAGGCCTGCCCAACACCTATGTTCAGGTTAAACGCAATATAAGCAAACTGAGCTTGAATTGCTGCATTTGCTGGTGCAACCCAAATGCTAACTTTAGTGAGTGGAGTTGACGTTGCAGACTTGCTTGCCGCAATTACAGAAATTAAATGCGGATCGCTAAATGTTGCTAGTGCACTATCAGTGTTGGCTGAGGGATTAGAAATTCCAAGCCGGTTGATGGGCATGTTTTCCCCTCCTACGCTTGTGCTTCAGACCAAGACAGTTTGGCTGAAGCTCTGGTTGTGTTACCAGTGAGTCGAGCCACTGCTATGGTAATGATATCAGGTCCATCAGGGAAAATAGAGCCTCCGCCCAAGATAGAGTTTGAAAGCTCAAACAGATTTCCAACCTGCACTGTCGTTTCAGCTCCACCTCCTGCGGCGCGGAAGTTGTAAACTTGCACTCCACCGGAGATTGTATCTGACGCTGTGTGTTCAACAACTTGTGTCAGGGCCGGTGAGTCCACCCCAATAAAGTTAAGGTTGTTGAGCCTAGGGTTAAGGAGCATTTTTACGTCTACCAGTTCGTTACTGGAAATACCAACTTCTTGTAGCCTTAGTTGCATTCGGTTGATGACGTCTCGGTCTCCTAAGCCACCTGTTAGGCCGTCAGACACCGAAGGGCTCAAGCGAAGAGAAATCAGTGGCTGATAGTTTGGTCCAGAAGTGTTGTTTAGCGAACCATCTGGGTACAAGAAGTACGTGTACTGAGTGTTGCCCTGACTGGTGAAGTTCAAAATCTCACCAATAACAGCGTTAGGGATAGAAGTAGAAGCAACTGTAAACGACCCAGCAACTGTGAAGGTAAAGGTTGTTGCGCTTGTCACGACTACCGCGCCCACGTAGAAGTCTGGCAAGTTCGTAATCGCCGCGCCTCCTGCTGTTTCGATAAAGTACACTCCAACGTTATTGCTTGCTGGGATGTTGTGAGCTTGCGCCGTTGTGACCGTTACGGTACTGCCTGTACGGGAAATTGTTCCACCAACAGTGATAGTTGCGTCTTCGGGCGTTAAGTGGATCAGGTTAGGTGAGTTTACAAAGGCTCTATATTTAACAGAGTTTGTCAAGTTGGGGAACGCGTTAGACCCCACTACCTGTGTTGCGGGATTCTGTGTGTTGGGCCCTGGGAATCCGTCAGCAGCAATTGACTGGAATTGCAGCAAGTCTCCTGAGCGGAATCCGTGCTCCAGTACCGTAAAGAGGTCGGTACTAAGGTCAATTCCCGCCGAGGAGAACGATTTGGGAGTTGTTCCTGCGACGTTAAGCGTTTGCCCACCCTGGGTAAACAGGTAAGCGTTGTCGTCATCAAAGCGCCCATCCATCATTACCGAGGTTCCCCAGTGGAAAAGGAATGGAATGTAGGTCGGGTTCTCAAATGTAACAACTTCGTAGCGTGCGGGAAGGTTTCCTGAGCGGAAATACGACTCAAAAAGCTTGTTGTTGTGGACAAACTCGTGCACATACTGAACTTGGCCATCAGAAGTTTTAAATCCGAAACGAATCTTACCGGCACCGTACCAAGAGTAATCCATGTAAATCATCTGAATACGAGACAGGTCAAGGTTGTATCCCGTGACACCCGTTCCGTCTAGCGGGTCAATTGACCAGTCTTCTTGGGGTACTCTAGTGTCGACAGTTTTTGTTGCAATAATTCCTGATTTAGCTGGAACAAACGAGTGAATGTTGGTTGTGCCAACACTTGACAGGTTCACAACATTTTCTGCGTCTGGTGAGCCTTTTAGCTTAAATGCGTTGTTATTTGTACCTTCGGAGTCGAGGTCAATATAGTATGTACGACCGTTAATAAGACCACCAATAGGCTCGCCGTCAATAGAGTTGTATGTGACGGGAAGCAGGTTGCTAAATCCGTGCCCGACGATGCCAAATAAATTGGTTGCTGTGTCCACGGCAGCTTCTGGGTCAAACTCTCTTTCTGCCCCCGAGGAGCCCTTGTACTCAGGTCGAATTGCCATTCGTGAGTCGCTAGTGATTTGAACAATACGATACGACTGCCCGCGCATCACAATAAAGTCGCCAACTTCTACTTGAGCCGTAAAATTTGTTCCTGTCCCAAAGACTAGTTCTGAACCTTGCTGAACGGCGATAGTTCCGGACATTTGTTGGGTTGAGCTTCGACGTACCGCATAAATTTTTTGTCCATCAAATTCGTAAAACATCCCATTTTGTGAGTCAAACATCCCACTGCGGACAGCGCCGTTTTCCCACGAAGAAACGTAGAACTGAGCAAAACCGTAGGCTCTGGGCTCAACAATAACTCCGTTGGCTGGCACTGTGAATGTTGTAAGGTCGATAATGCTAACCTGAAAATCACCGTTGTAGACTTGACTGGGGTCACCGAAGGAGTCTTCTGCCTCACTGATTTTAATAGAAAGCCCAGAAATTAGGCCGTGAGGTCTGCGTGTTTTCACTTGAACAGTAGAGGTCGACCCTAGCTGTACCATGCTTTCAATATCAACAGAGGGCTTAAAGTTGATACCCGCGGAGGTTTGAATACCTTTACCTGACTGATACCTAAAGTATTTACGAGTTTGACGAATAATTTGAGCAAACGATGTTCCTGCGCCGGCGGACATTTCCACTCCACCGTCAAATGGTCGATGCAATGAGTAGCCCTCTGGGCGAACGTAAACAAATGTGGGGAACGAATAGGACACAGCGTTATAGGCGGAACCGTACGGGCGGTCAACAGATAATTGTGCGTCTGAACCGATAGCCACAATTCTACGAACGATGGGTGCAGAGGGGGATATTCTTTCTATACGGGGTGTCCCCGTGCCCTGTGTTGTAATGTCTATCGTGTTGGTGTCGGAGCCTGCATCATCTGAAGATGGGTGCAGGGTTATCGAGTTTTCATCTACTGCTCGAGCAAAGTAGTAATACTGGTCAATAAGTGGGGAGGGTGCAACCCCACTTCGGGTGGTGAACACGACGGTGTCCCCTGTGGAGAGCCCGTGCCCAGTTAGCGTAATTCTATTTGTTGTTGTGTTGATATTTGACGTGTCAATATCAAGGGAAAGTACCACGTTGGGGGGAAAAAGTCTAAAGCTGTCCCCAACTTTGAGAATTTTAGAGAATGATGTTCCAGTACCGTCAACGAGAACCGAGCCTTCTAACACTGTTACAGAACCACCGCCGGTAATGTTTCCATTAATTTGGCTTGTCACAAACGTGTGTGCCACCCCGGTACCAAAGTCTTGGTAATTTAGTGTGGTTCCAGACACAGCATCATCGGCTGTCGCTGCCAGTTTAATGTAGTCTCGGTTAATAGATACAACATAGTATGGAGTGTTATCTGTTAACCCTGTAATTACGGTAGCGGCGTCACCTTTGTTGTAGGTAACTTCGGTACCCGTAAGGAACCCGTGCGACGGGACAAAAAATGCACTTAAGTTTAGGTTTATAGAAGCTCTAGGATTAAAAGTTTTTGTGATTAATGGTACGCGCCCAGCGGCAGTTGCCGTGAATTTATTTACGTCTGGGACTGTCGAAACCGTGTAAATTCCATCAGGAGTCTTACTCAAAGACTGCAGCGAGTGTACCCCCACACCAACTGGAGTGTCGGTGATATCGATAGCTGTCCCGGCGTCTGCGTCTTCGGGGGACAGCGCAAGTTTAATCAAGTCACCGCTCACAAAAATAATGTAGTAAGGGGTTGCGGTGGTAAGCCCGTTTACTACTGTTTGGCCTTTTGCATCGTAAAGAACAAGCTCTTTTTGCAAAAATCCGTGAGCAGGGACAGAAAGAGTGTTGTTGTCGTAGTCAAGAGACGTAATAAACAGCGACTGTGTTCCGGTGCCTACCCCTGTAATATTTGCAAAAACTGTTAGGGCAGAGTTTGTTGCAAGCCGAACAATGCTGGCATTTTCCCGGAAAATAAAGTAACTTGCGTCGTCTGTTAGACCTGGGATGGTTGTTCCGCCGCCATTTGAGTAGCGGACTGCTTGCCCGGACACTAACCCGTGATTGGGTATATAAAGGCTGTCTGCAAGTTGATTTACGGTAATAAAAATAAAGCTATGTGCTGACCCATCCCCTGCGGAAGTAAAGTTGATAAAAGTTTGGGCGTCCAAAGAAACTTTTAGTTTAATTTGGTTGGCGTTGAGGACCTCGGCAACAAAATATGTTGTCAGGTGCTGCAGAGGGGCAATTGAGCCCTCGTTATCCCCGGCTTCGTTTCCACTACCATTGTCATACTGAATTGGCTGGTCAACTAGGAACCCGTGTGCAGCGATAGTTAAAGTGTTAGTAAATGTGTTAACAACCACGCGAGAAATTTTATCTGATGCCTCTGTCGAGCGACCAGAAGGTGTTGTTAGATTTATTGTTGACAGGGTCGAAGGAAGTGTAAGTGCCTGCAATCTGTAGCTAAAATTGCTAACTTTGTCCACATAGTAAACTGCCCCGTTTGCGAGGCCCGCTGGGGTAGCCGTGTTAAATGTGGGGATAATTGATTGGCCACTGGCTAGTCCGTGTGCGGCTGCGCTGTGGATTAGGTCGTTGTCAGAGTCATAGTTGATAGGAACAAATGCGTGATATGAACTACCGTTAGCCTCAATTTCAATTTTATTTGTTCCCGCGGCTGAGTCAGCAGCTGTGGGGTAAACTTCGTTTCCCGTTGTAAAGGACGAAACTAGGGTGAGGACTACTGAGCCCTCGCCGGTGTTGTAGGCGGAAAGATTTGTAATATCTTCGCTATTAAATACAGAATCTCCATCAAATTGCCCTGTAGAAGTCGCAACGTTTGTTGCTGTGCTGACAATAAATGAGCCACCGCCGCCACCCGACTGAGAGCCCGCTGAACTTTTAGCGCCACCACCACCGGAGTACCCACCCGCACCACCGGACTGACCAGAGTTGGTTCCGTCGCTGGAGCCACCTCCACCAAAGCCACCATTTCCACCGATGCGACCACCATTATCTTGTGCTGTGAGCCCATCTAAATACGAGCCTCCACCTTGTTCGCCATATCGAGAGTCTTGTCCGCGGGAGAAGAATCCTCCACCTCCTGCTGAGCGCCCCGCAGTTGAGCCGACGTCTGCCCGGCCACCAAAGCCCGGTGTGGTTGCGTTGGCTAGAGTTCCGTTTGTGGATGTGCCACCGAGTTGTTGCAAAACGGCGTCTCTTCCGGCTGTAGTGTTAGAGTCCGAGGAGCCACCTCCGGCAACAAAAAGTGGTTCGTTTCCTGTTTTGCGGACAACAAATGTTCCACCGCCGGAACCTTGCCAAGTAGTCCCACTTGTCGCCGATTCTCCTCTTTGCCCCACAGCAATAGTGATAATTTCACCTTTTGTAAGTGGAACTCTGCCCCTTACAACTGCTCCTCGGCCTGCAATACCTGTACCAGAGCCTTCCAGACCTGATGCACCTCTAGCCTCAAATTGGTACACACCGGAAACGGGGACTGTCCAGTCTTGGTACCCTTGAAAATCACCTTGGCGAAGATTTTGTCCGTGCCAAGATGTGGAGTATCCGGAAATAATTTGTGCGTTATCTGGTCCTACGCGTCCTGTTTGACCACATGTTGTGAAGGTGTGTGTGTCTCCAGCTATTGTGTACAGCGATTGGGTGCCTGTAAAGGTGGCGGTTACGTTCTTTAAGAAGTATGTGTCCCCGCTGACAAGGTTTGTCATGGGTTCATCGGAGGTGTAGTATTTTACTGCTTGATTGGTAGGAGTGGAGGCACCAATGTTTAGTGTGGCTTCTGACAGTACGGGAACGTTCAGTGCGATGTCACCGGCGGTAGACCCGGTAAAGTCTATGTCTGCATTGCTGTCGGTAAGGAATGAGAGCACTTTTGGGGATGCTTTGCCAGCATAAATTAGTATGCCGCTCTCGGGGCCAGCTACTTCTCCGACCTCTGGGGTGTAGATGTAGCTAGTGCCGGCAACAATTTCTTCTGGGATGTTAGAGTCTTTAAAGTAAATAAAGTCGTCAACATAGTTGACACTCATTTTTTTCATCGAGTGTACTCCGGCAGCACCGGCAGATGTGATGTTTATAGTCAATTAAGAACCTCCATGTATAAACTTACCACTAGGTTACAGTTCCAATCTTGTACCGAATAACAACAATTCCTGAGCCGCCAGCCCCACCAAAGTTGTTGGAGCTGTAGTGTGACCCGCCACCACCACCGGAGCCAGTGTTTGCACCCGCAGCGCCACCGGGGCGGTTAGTTTGTGAATTAATACTTCCGCCACCTCCTTGTGCCGCTGGGTTAATGCCATCAACTCCTGCGTTGTTAAAGTTGTTGGCTGCACCACCTCCACCACCACCACGACCACCAGAGTTGTTCTGGGATGCGCTGTAGTTTGAGCCACCGCCGCCCGCTGCCCACCAGAAGTTAGTGCCTAAAATATTATTTTGCGTGCCTATACCGCCTGTGGGTGGGTTGCTTTGCCCGGGTCCCCCAGAGCCACCACCACTACCTGGGTACCACGTTCCAGAACCGGTTCCTCCATCAGAACCTTGCCCAGGAGTTCCTGTACCTCTACGGCTCCCGCCATATAGGCTGCTTATTCCTGCGTTGGATTGTGCGTTTCCACCTCCACCAGATGCCCCACCACCTGAGGCGACAGTTACCCCATTGTTTAGGCCTCCGGCAGGGTTGTTTCCAATGTTGTGGTTTGATGCGCCACCACCACCTCCAAGGGCGGTTAAACTTACTCCGGTGCCCGTGAGGGCAGAAATTCCTCCCTCCCACCCTCGGCGATTATTTACACCTGAGTTGTTTCCAGTGCCTCCGGGTCCGACAGTTACGGTATATGTGCCTGCAGAGACTGCGGTTGTGCCTGCAAGGTACCCACCGGCTCCACCACCGCCTCCCATATCGGAGCCGCCACTTCCACCGCCACCGACAACTAGATACTCGATTTCATTGTCACCTAAAAGGCCATCAGCGTTGAGGACTTCAAAAGTTTGCCCCCCTGTGTTTGTAAAACTGTGTACAGCATAAATATCGTTACCCTCAGTGAGCGTAGTGATAGTTCCACCGGTTGCAACAATAAAGTCTCCAGTGGGGGGTCCAGTTATGGGATAGCGAACAACAACAATTCCTGAGCCACCGTCACCACCTTGGTTATTTGCAGTGTAGTGGGAGCCACCTCCACCGCCACCACCAGTGTTTACGCCTCCATTGCCTCCGGGGCGGTTAGTTTGTGAATTAATACTTCCGCCGCCGCCGGGCTGACCATTATTTAGCCCTGCGCCTCCGCTGGTTGTGCCTACAGCACCTCCACCACCGCCACCAATACCACCGTTTCCTCCGGTTCTGGTGTACCCGGAGCCTCCACCTCCGCCGGCCCAAAAGTAGTTAGTTCCTAAAATTGCGTTCGACACGCCCGGGCCGCCAAACGACGACCCGTTGCCGGTACCCGAGCCACCGGTGCCACCAGCCCCACCGCCACCACCGGAGTAATAGTTACCGTTAGCTCTTCCGCCGTCAAACCCTTGGCCGGAAACCCCAGAACCGGGAGCTCGGCTGTTGGGAGTGCCATACCCACTGTTTCCACCGCCGGAGCCACCACCACTTCCAGTAGCGCGAACGTTTGACTGGGTGAAGACTGACATACCTCCCAGGCCACCACCAATTGCGGTGAGGCCGTTAAAAGTAGAGTCACCACCGTTGCTACCTTGCACTGTGAAGACGTGAGTAGTCCTACCCTGAGTCCCTGTACCAGTTCCTGCTCGGGGTGACCCGTTCCCTCCCGCTCCAACAACTACAGGGTACGATGTTTCTGACACAGTGCCAGTACCAGCCAAAACGCCACCGCCACCGCCACCGCCGCCCATGTCCATACCGCCACCGCCACCGCCACCAACAACTAGGTATTCAATCTCACCTTCGTTACCAACGTTTTCGACAACAAAGTCGGTAGAGCCAGTGGCCGTAAACGCATGAAGCCTATAAAATCGTCCCTCGCTATATACGGCAGGAAGAATTGTTCCCCCGGAAGCACTGATGGGGATAAAAGTTTTTTCAACAAGTCTATAGTTGTGAGTGTCGTATGCTACAGAAACGTAATAAAATATTTTTTCAAAGTCGGAACTAAAGTTTCCGTCTGCGGGGAATGTGTACTCCAACATTTCAAATCGACTAAAGTTTGAATCCTTAAGGTGCACAATATCTTTATCTAAGGAGACACCAATTTTAGTGAAAGTTTGTGTCCCCGAGCCACCGGAGGGGGCAAGAAACTCTGTATCGTTTGGAAAGTTTTTCAACCTAATGTTAAACAGGCCCCCGCTGGATGGGGAAAACTCACCCACAAAATACGTGGTGTTGTTTGTCAGCCCGGATGCTGCAGCTCCACTGGTTGTGTACCGAACCATCGCACCAACATAATAGTCAAGCCCTGCATCTTCATCTGTCGATACAAGAATATTTTCGGAGGTGAACCCTAATGCAGTACAGAAGCCGTTTGGTGCCAGTTCACTGTCTGCTTCCCCCACATATCCTTGGTTTCCGCCATCGAAAGGAACTTCGTCCCCGACCACAAGAGTGATAGCTATTTCTGTGAGGGGATTAGCGTTGTTGCCAGCAAAAGTTCGAGCTTGATTGGCAAGCTGGAATGTGCCTGAGATGGAAGCGAGGATGGGGATGACATCGCCGTCGGGGACTGCGCTTACTTGAAAGATTGAAGAAGAGACACCTAAGTCTGAAACAGATTTGAGGAACACAACACCGCGGGGGTTGGTAGAGAAGTATCCAGCACCACCTGTTATCGAGTAGTAGAGGGGTGTACCTAGTGGCTGTTCGGTAAAGTTTTCGGTTCCGTGTGCAACGGTAATAGTGTTCTCTTGTGTGCTGACTGCTGAGACGGTGCTTGTCACCCCACCTGCTGTTGCAGAGTTAGACCAGTCAATGTTGATGGAGGACAGAGTGTTTGAGCCGTCAAAGGTTTGGGCGATTGCAGAGTTTGTGGAGTCGAAAGACCTTGCTGATGTGTTGGAGGCTTGGAACTCTTGGGAAATGGTTGAGTTTAGGTTCAGGAAGTAGAAGGGTGTGTTTGCTTTGAACCCGTGAGCACTCTCTGTAGTAATTGTCAGTGTCGAGGTGGCTTCGTTGTTTGTAACAATTCCGTCAGAGTCTGATATACGCAGTTGTGAGCCTTGGAAGAACTCTCCTGTGATGATAGATGAGTACAGGTCCTCAATGGAGGATGTGTCTGCTTGGTTTGCTTTACAGAGGTATGTGAAAGTTGAGGGGTTGGGGGTTGAGTTTACAATGTAGGACCCGTCTGCTGTAACAGATTTAGTTCCTGTTACTTGGATGGGAATTCCTGAGGAGATTCCGTGTTCGCCACCTGTAGTTACAGTGATTTCTCGTGTTCCGGCGTTGGTGGTGATTGATTGAATGTTGGGGATTGTTGTGTCGCCACTTTTAGAGAAGAATGATGGTGTGTTGTTGATAAGTTCAACGGTTTCCCATTTGGTCGGCTGTAGGCCATACTCAAAGTCAGTGTCGATAAGGTTCTCAGGGTTAGATACCCTGAGTTTAGTTACTGGGTCGATAAACTCTTTCGGGAAGGTGATTTCCCCGCCACTTCCGCCACCACCCGTGCTGCCACCTAAGAATCCAGGCATTAGCTAGTACCTCTTTCGTAAAGTAAGACTAGTAATAGAATAGCATATGCTAAGGTAATGTGCTGTTGAAATTTTATACACCTAACCACCAACTAGTCGACACCGCCAAGGTCCCGAAGGGCCCTGTGGGGCCTGTGATTCCTTGAGTTCCTCCGGCTGTCTCGACAAATACACCGTTATTGTAGACATATGTTTTTGCAGTGTTGGTGTCAAACCAAGCGTCCCCGTTGGTTGATGTCTCGATAGCGGGTTGCTGAGCGCTGGCTGTAAATTTCCCAACAGGACCCAGAGGACCAGTTGGCCCTGGGAGATCTGATTGTGCCCCTGTTACCCCGGTGGGTCCGGTCTGCCCCCTTGGGCCCGTAAACCCTTGAGGTCCTGTAACGTTAGAATCAGCACCCGTTGGTCCAGTTACACCCTGAGTTCCCTGAATACCTTGAAGACCCTGGGGGCCAGTAATTCCTTGTGGCCCGGTAGGACCAGTTTGCCCCTGTGGGCCCGCCACATCAGATACAGGTCCTGTGGGTCCCTGGATACCTTGAGTACCTGTAGGGCCACTAACCCCAGTTGCACCAGTAGAGCCCTGAATACCCTGCTCGCCGGAAGGTCCAGTGGGGGCGACTCTAAGAGCTTCCCAAACTGCTCCAGTCCACACCCAAGTTTGCGCTCCAGAAGTGAATTCTTCCCCCTCAATTGCGGGGTCTGGAAAATCAATAGCAGCCATCTGTCCTTACCTCCCTAACTTTTCTATGTTATACAATTTGAGGCTCTTCCCCTCCGGAATT
>Ga0075117_1001599_pt1 | contig 13815 bp, 18 predicted proteins | sample AntAceMetag02UKJ_FD_69789 | JGI IMG/M metagenome (GOLD analysis project Ga0075117, IMG submission 69789) | Saline lake microbial communities from Ace Lake, Antarctica - Antarctic Ace Lake Metagenome 02UKJ | ecosystem: Environmental > Aquatic > Non-marine Saline and Alkaline > Saline | place... | reverse complement strand
CAGGCACCATTTGAAGAGAGGCCACCATGATTCTCCACCAGCACATTGATTCCATACTTTGCGGCGAAGTTCGTCAGGCGTCGTAAGCCGTCAGCTGCCAGTTTTTGTTGTTCTTGAAAACTACCATTACTGCGTGCATTCACACGGATCGAATGGCAGCCCAGGGTTTTTGCAGCCTCGACCCACTGATGATGATTTTTGATTGCCTGCGTCCGTTTTTTAGCATCGGGATCACCCAATGCCCCTTCTCCGTCAATCATGATCAGCAGATTTTTTACGCCGACATCATTGGCCCGTTGATTCATCTGCGCGAGGTATTTTGTATCGCGGGCTTTGTCTTTAAAGAACTGATTCACATATTCTACAGCAGAAATTCCAAACTCTTCTTTGGTCACTTTGGCAAACTCAAGGTTGTCCAGCTTTCCGCCTCTGAGTGCGCGGTGCAAAGACCATTGCGCCAGGGAAATCTCGTACAAAGGATTCTGGAGAAGACTGGCTGCGAAAACAGAACTGCCCAAAGTGGGAATGGCCATTCCCGCAGCGAATGCAGTCGTTTGTTTCAGGAAGTCACGTCGTGAAGAATCGTGGGTCATGAGCGGATCTTTCTCTGTACATTATGAAATGGGTTTGCAGAATGTGTTTTCACAGCAATCACAGTTTCCAGATTATAAAAACTCGTGTGTCAGGAAACAATCAAACCTGGGAAGTGTGAAAATCAAAAACCTCCGAATCACATGAGCACATGATTCGGAGGGTATATGATAAAGCAAGATTTACTGTCAACGCATTTTAATAGCGATAGTATTCCGGCTTGAAAGGTCCTTCGACCGGAATTCCCAGATAGTCTGCCTGTTGATCTGACAGTTTAGAAAGTTTCACACCCAGTTTATCCAGGTGCAGGCGAGCGACTTCTTCATCCAGATGTTTGGGAAGCATGTACACGCCAATTTCATATTTGTCGGTTTCGTTCCAGAGTTCCAGTTGGCCGATTACCTGATTGGTAAAGCTATTGGACATCACGAAAGAGGGATGTCCAGTGGCACAACCCAGATTGACCAAACGACCTTCTGCTAGCACAATCAGTGCTTTGCCATCAGGGAATACAAATTTGTCGACCTGAGGTTTGATCTCAATTTGCTCAATGTCTTTTCGATCTTTCAGGTAAGCAACCTGAATTTCCGAATCGAAGTGTCCGATGTTACAGATGATGGCTTCGTTTTTCATATTGTCCAGATGATCGCCACAAATGACATCACAGCATCCGGTAGCAGTGACAAAGATATCGCCTCGAGAAGCAGCATCTTCCATTGTTGTGACTTCGAAACCTTCCATCGCAGCTTGCAACGCACAGATGGGATCGATTTCGGTAACCACGACACGGGCTCCCAGACCTTTCATCGCGTCAGCACAACCTTTACCCACATCGCCATAGCCACAAATCACGACAACTTTTCCAGCGATCATGATATCAGTGGCGCGTTTGATGCCGTCTGCTAATGACTCACGGCAGCCATACAGGTTATCGAACTTACTCTTGGTGACAGAGTCGTTGACGTTGATCGCAGGCACGCCCAGTTTTCCGGCTTCGTGCATTTGATGCAAACGATGTACGCCAGTCGTTGTTTCCTCGGTGAGCCCTTTGATTGTTTTGAGTAGTTCGGGAAACTTTTCATGTACCATGACAGTCAAGTCGCCACCATCATCGAGAATCATATTCAGTGGCTCGCCGTTGGGCCAGTAGATTGTCTGCTCGATGCACCAGTCGAATTCTTCATCGTTCATACCCTTCCAGGCAAAAACAGGAACCCCGGTGGCAGCGATAGCGGCAGCGGCATGATCCTGTGTGGAAAAGATATTACAACTTGACCAGCGAACTTCGGCTCCCAAAGCGGTCAATGTTTCGATCAACACAGCCGTTTGAATCGTCATATGCAGACAGCCGGCGATGCGTGCCCCTTTGAGTGGTTGCTCTTTGCCATACTTTTTGCGTAATGACATCAAACCAGGCATTTCCGTTTCAGCCAATTCAATTTCTTTGCGACCCCAGGTAGCTAATTTCTGAAAGTCTTCTTCGTTGTAATCTTTCACTTTGTACGGCAGCGAGTTCGCTTCAGTCGACATTCTCAATCCTTTTTGATTCAATTGGAAAAGGGGTATTTTTGAATTGTGTTCAAGCGGTAACCGACTTGAATCATGGCATTATAGTTGCTTTACTTTAGCAGACAAAATTTTACACCAATTATTACAGTGAAAATTTCTAATTTTTTATCCGAGAGCATTCACTGATTGAACACAGGTTCTCAACAACCCGTTACTGCTGAAGTTAAGGCTTTTACCTCACTCTGACAACATCCAAATTGAGGCTCTCTGGCTAGTGAATTTTAGGCCAATGCTCCTCTACAATTTGTGTAGGTGGCCAATTTCACAGGTAAATAGTGTCTCTGCTAAGTGCAAGATAGGTAAATCGAACTGGGCTGGCAATAGAAACCCCAGCTTTGTTAACCTGCAATATACATAATTTATACGCTATGTATGTCTCTTTCACTATGATTCAGGCATGGTCTGCTCATTTCAAACTCTCTATTAACTAAGAAAACAAAACATGACACGGATTAGTGAGTTATATCAGTCGGGAACATTCGGCCTGTCTGTGGAAGTGTTCCCTCCCAAAAGTGAAAAGGGCGATGCCATACTGTTCCAGACACTGGAAGAGTTGACTCGCTACCAACCCGCATTCGTCTCATGTACTTACGGTGCGGGCGGATCAACGAGTAAGCGGACCATTGAGTTATGTAAAATCATTCAAGATCGCTTTCAAACCTCAGCAACGGCACATTTTACTTGTGTCGTCTCCACTCGTGAAGAACTGATTGAGTGGTTAAAAAATGCTTCCGAATCCGGAATCAAAAACATCATGGCCTTACGCGGCGATCCTCCCGCCGGCCAGGAAACCTTTATCCCCGCAGATGGCGGGTTACGCTATGCAAATGAACTGGTGTCATTGATTCGGGAACATTTCCCCGACATGGGCGTTGGTGTTGCTGGCTATCCTGAAGTTCATCCCGACGCGCCCGATGCGGAAACCGACCTGACAAACTTGAAGCGGAAAGTGGATGCGGGCGCGGATGCCGTTTATACACAACTCTTTTTTAATAATGCACGCTTTCACGCTTTTCGAGAACGATGTGTCCAGGCCGGAATTCACTGTCCGATTATTCCCGGTATCATGCCGATCACAGAATTCAAACGAATCCAACGTATTACTTCCATGTCCAATTCGGAGTTACCTGTGGATTTTATGAGTCGACTGGAAGCGGTTCAAGATGACGCGGAAGCTCAGTTTGAAATTGGTGTGGAATTCGCCATCAGGCAAAGCCAGGAATTAATCGATGACGGTGTGCCCGGCATTCATTTTTACGCGTTGAACCGTTCACACGCCTGCAAACGCATTTTTGATGCTCTCGGTTTTCAGCAAAAGTAAATCAGGGCCTGATGGATCATTTCAGATTCTATTTAAGAGACAGGGGAGAGGATGAGTCAACCACTCAATTTTAAACAGGAACTGACGTGTGTCTTTGGGCAGCCGGTCGCAGAAAATCCCACACAGTGCATGATGGAAGCGGCGTATCAAGACAAAGGATTGGAGTGGCGGTATCAAACCATTGAAGTTGCGCCGGAGAATCTGGAACAGGCCGTCGGTGGTTTGCGGGCGATGGGCTTTCGCGGCGCGAATCTCACGATTCCGCATAAAGTCGAAGTGATTCAATATCTGGATGGCGTCAGCGACGCGGCTGCCATGATGGGGGCCGTCAATTGTATTGTGCGTAAAGGCGATCAACTCATCGGCGAGAACACGGACGGCAAAGGTTTTGTGCAATCGTTGAAAGAGCTGACGGACCCGCAAGGCAAAAAAATCGTCATGTTCGGAGCCGGTGGAGCGGCCCGCGCGATTGGCGTTGAAACCGCACTCGCAGGAGCGGCAGAGATCACGATTGTCAATCGCAGTGCCGCGCGAGGCGAAGCACTTGTGGCGCTCTTGAAAGAAAAAACGGGTGTCTCTGCTTCCTTTGTGTTATGGGAGGCAGATTATGTACTCGCCGACGATGTGGATGTGGTCATCAACGCCACCTCTATCGGCTTGTATCCCGATGTGGACGCCGTCTTCCCACTGGATTTCTCATCGCTCAAACCGAATATGATTGTGTCCGACGTGATTCCCAATCCGCCGGAAACGCATCTGTTGCGTGAAGCCACCAAAGCAGGCTGTCAGACGCTGGATGGCCTGGGGATGCTCGTCAATCAGGGCGTGATCGGCTTTCAACTCTGGACCGGCGTTGATCCAGATCCCAAAGTCATGCGGGCGGCACTGGAAGATGTGTTTGGTGTTTGATAAATCGGAAATCGTTACACTCAAGATTTCGAAGTAGCTACAGCTCAGGACGTCACTTTATGCAAACAGAAGTGGTCTCTAAAATCGAGATACTTGATGATGAACTTCATCTATGCCTGGAAGGTGAAGGAAGCGCCTCATATCAGCACATTTACCGTGAAGCCCAAAGTGTGTACTGGGATCCTGCAAAAAAGAGTTTTAAATGTTTATCAACCACGGGGCTCTCCTTTCCAGATATTTGCAAACACATTATTTCCATTACAAAGAGTGTAGGGATCGAGCTGTCACTTTCAGATCAACTGGAGTGGCTCAACGTACCAGAATTAATTAAAAGGCAGATTTCTAAAATGCTGGATAGAGAAGAGATTTAGAAAAGGTTATTTTTTAAAATTCAGATAGCCAGACAGCAATCCATCAAATTACTTTTTCAGAATTACGAACACATAAATCGGATTTGTGTCAAATCAAAAATCTTCTAGAAATCAAATACAAATAAGAGAAGATATAGTAATACGAATGAAAAAGATTTGTACCCGTGGACGCGATATAATTCTACCGATCGAGGGTGGCTCACCGGGGGCCTGTTGTTATGAAACTCGCAAAAACTTTTGGGTTCATGACGGGCCTCTGTTATGATTTGTTTCGAGTAGATTGGATTTCACCAGGGCGTTTTAACATCAGGAGAAATATTTAATGCTGGGTGCGATCGCAGGTGATGTAATTGGTTCGTATTTTGAGCACTTCCCGACCAAATCAACACGGTTTTATTTGTATCGAGAAGAATCTACGTTTACCGATGATACAGTACTGACGACCGCAGTGGCAGACTGGTTGTTGAATGATACGGCTCTCGTCGATACACTTCACCAATACGTGCGCCGCTATCCCGAAGCCGGTTATGGAGCCACTTTTCTTTCGTGGGCCAAGCTTCGAAAACGCGATCCTTACAACAGCTGGGGCAATGGCTCTGCAATGCGCGTCAGTCCGGTTGCGTATGTGGCTAAAACGTTGACCGACTGTTTACGGTTAGCGCAGGATTCGGCCATGGTCACTCATAATCATCCGGAAGGAATTCGTGGCGCCCAGGCCACCGCCGCTTGTGTCTTTCTTGCGCGCACAGGAAAAACGAAAGCTGAGATTCAGGAATATATTGAAAAACAATTTGGCTACAACCTTAATAGAACGCTAGAAGAGATTCGTCCACGATATGTGTTTGATGTTTCTTGCAGCGGTTCGGTGCCCGAGTCAATCATTGCTTTTTTGGAATCAACAGATTTCGAGTCAGCGATCCGTAACGCGATTTCACTGGGCGGGGATGCGGATACAATGGCGTGCATCGCCGGTGCCATCGCAGAACCATTTTATGATGGAGTGCCGGACGAGATTTACCAGCAGGTATTACCTTTATTGGATGATCGAATTCGAAACACAGTACAGTCGTTCTATGATCGATTTCTCGACTGATAAACTTTTTGTGAAATAGCAAACGGATCAATACGCAGATGAATGGAATTTAATACCGTAGAATTGAAAACCCATGGAATTCAAAATCAGCGACGATGAGGCACTGGTTCTGTTCGAGTTGCTGTCTCGATTTACAGAAGACTCGGTTTTAGGCATTGAAGATCAAGCTGAGATGCGTGTCCTATGGAATCTTCAGGCGGTTTTAGAAACTGCTTTCGCGGAGCCATTCCTGTCCAACTATAAAGCGATGCTTGTTGAAGCACGCGGCAGACTTCGTGATGAGGGAAATTTAACGAACGCCGATGCAGAACGGGAAAAAGGACGGCTCGCATTTTGGTTAGAGCCTGAACAAATTCAGTTCCTCATACATGAATGGCACAAGATCCCAAAAGAGGCGCCGGAGATCGTTCGGAAACAGTGGGGGGAAGTGGCCTTCCGCGCGATGTCTGCATTGCATAAAGCCGGTATCAAACATGAGCAGGAGTTTCCCCAAAGCGGGGACGGATTTCAGATTAAAAAATGAAAAAACTTCGTAAACGCGGACGCGATATAAAGATCTTAGACACCGTCGGACGAGCCGAGCGGTGCCACACGATGAATTGATTATTAGTAGACCATGAAAATACGCGCCAAAGTAATTATCTCACTGATCAATCAAGGGCAGGTATTGCTTTCTGAAGGAAATGATCGGGTACACGATATTCAATTCTATATTCCCGTCGGCGGGGGAGTGGAATTTGGTGAGAGGCTTAAAGATGCCGCGATACGCGAATTATTTGAAGAGTTGGGCGTGCGTGACCATGAGTTAAAGTTCGTCAATTTCCATGAATCCTTTTTTGAGTTTGAAGGAATTCAGGAACATGAAATCATGTTTCATTACGTCTGTCATAGCGAAAATTCTGTCAGAGAGTCGCTCCCTGCAGAAGGAGTAGAATCGAATGGCGAACGTTTTACCATCGCCTGGTTTTCGCCGGAAGAACTGGCGGTGATTCGAAAAAACTTAGTGCCGCCATTAATTTTTGATGAGGTCTGTAACGAACTCTGTTAGATTGGGTGCCTGCAAACATGTATGTGCTTATTTCTCAGGTACGATGTATTGAATTTACGTCGCTCTCATCTTCTTGTTCGCTGGTGCTGGTTTAACATTTTTGAGTAGAAAGCATCGGTCATTATCGTAAAAAATGGTGTCAGCAGCTAATAAGTATCTGATTTAGAAAGGCGTTAAGTAATTCACACACACAACGCTGTGTCTTCTGCCGTTTTGGCGCGTGAAATATCAATTTGAAAGGAGTCTGTTATGATGATTCGAATGAGTTTGCTGGTTTTGTTGTGCATGACTGGATTTGCTGTTGCGGAATCATGTGAACCTGAGATCTTAGCAGAGAAGCAATTTCTTACGTTGCGATTCTATGAGAAAGGAGAGCGGGAGAAAGTTCTTGTGGAGTGTGCGTTACAGGTTCCACAAAATGGTGTCGTGAATACTTTTTCCGGCGGAGAAGTGCCCGTGGATCAGGGGAAAGCGGCTTCCAAAGGGGGCATGCAGGTAACGGGTAAAATCAAGCCTGCAGGAGAAGATCGATTTCATGTGGCGCTCAAACTGCAAATCGAAAACTTAGTCGAGTCGCAGGATACCGAAACGCATGTGGTCCGAACCCAGACCATAGAGATCCGGTCTTATCTGGTAAGCGGCTTCACAAAGCGCATTCATTGCGGCGGTAAACAGTGGCTGAAATTGCAAATAGAATAATAAACAGCAACTGGTGAAACAGGACTATGAACGAACCAGAAATCTACTTATGCGAAAATTTCTTGGAAAATCCGGATGAGACGTTAGATTTATTTCGAGAAGAAGTTGAGTGGGATGATCGAATGAAAGTCAGAAAAACAGCAAGTTTTGGTATTTCGTACGACTATTCCGGTATCACTTATCCCCAGAAGGAAATGTTGCCGGAACTAAAACCGATTTGTGAAAGAATTCAACAGCAAATCGGGTTTTTACCAAATAATTGCTTGATGAATTATTATCCCGATGCTCATTCTACGATGGGTTATCACTCCGATTCTACAGATGAATTAATGAAGGGGTCCGGTGTCGTAATCGTATCGCTTGGATCTAGTAGGCATATTTCTTACCGAAGCAAATTGGATTCAAAGATTAAGTTTAGGTATTTATTAAACAGCGGTGATTTACTTTATATGAAAAACGAAATACAAGCCCAGTGGATGCATGCTATTCCGAAAGATCCAGACGTAGGTGAGCGAATTAGTTTAACATTTCGGCTGATCATCAAATGAGAGATGGGACCTAAATGGAGCAGGTCTTTTTTGGAAGTGGTATTCGTGTGACGTTTATGCACTGCTGGATTTTCATCTGCATGGGGACGTGTGACATCGGCTAGAATCTCTATTCGAGGGTTGTTCCTGCTGCTGTTGTTTTAGACGGTTTTTACTACCACGAAAATCACGAAAGACACGAAAGACACGAACCGTTTTGTTGTCGCAATGTTTGTTATTCTTTCCTTTATGAATTTTGCTCTCGCGGGAGGACACATGGGGCCTCCCCGAATTTCTTCATGGACAGATCTGGTTTTTACATAGGGGTTGGCCTGACATGATTTTAATTTCTGTGAGTGACTTGCCCACGTTGGTTAGCGCCATTCCGCTCATTAGATTGTTGTCTTTGACTGTGAATGATTTTCTTGAAGGGCGCGGGGGTGTCAATACTTTATTGCTGTGCGAGGAGTGGTTGATCTCTGACGAGAGTTGGTTGAAATGGGCACTAAAGTGGTTGAGCCGCGTTCGAACGTGTTCGAAAACCGGTGATCAACGGGAACGACTTCAAGAGATGTTGACGTCCACTTTTCTGAAACGAGGGACTTTGATAGTGCCGTTTTCGAAGTACGTGAGTTATTGCCAGTGGATGTTTCTCTCACTCGCGCGCGACGCAGATAACGCAGTTTCGGAAAAGGCGGGTGGCTGTCAAGGGCTGTTTCTTCAGTACAACGGTAAACGGCGACTGATGTGGTGAATGGATTGACTTACTTATCGCTGGTGCATGATAATCATCAGAGGTCAGATGGGATTCGTCGAGTCGAAATGAAATGAGGACACAATGAATACTTATCAATTAACGCGTAAGCAGTACTGGGTTTTGCTGGTCGTATTTTCCTTTTGTGCCGTTGTCGGCCTGGCGAGTATTGCCGTGGCAGAACTCTTTATGCCGAACAATGCAGGCGGAAACCTTGGTCGGCTCGCGATGTACCGTTATCTGGGGATGGGGTCTGTTGCCTGGGCTTCTATCGCGGTATGGGCGGGTTACAAGTTGAGAGTATCGCGCGCTTAAAAAAATAAGTAGTTCAGACATAGCTGAAAATCTGGTGGAGAATATGAGACCAAAACAAATCACTGCTGGTCTGCTTTCAATGGTTTTACTTGCGTTGCTCGTTTGGACTTTCGTGGGTAATGCTGGTGATATTCGCATTCAGGTTTTGCTGGGGATCGGTATTGTGCTTGGGTTCATCTACACGATCTATGGTCAACTGCCCGAATGGCTCATCAACTTTAGTGGGGGAAAAATCGTTGCCGACGATGATCCCTCTAATATTTCACCACGCATTTATTTGCCAATACTGGGAGTTGTGATTTTGATTGCCAGCCTGATCATGATGGTTGTCATATTCAAATTTTGAATCATTAATATTTTTCTGCTTACGTCATGCATTTTTTCTTGCAGTCTTCAATCGGTGTGGAATCATGTCAGAGCAAAGATGATTAAAAGAATCAGATATCTGCAAAAGGGAAGTGCAATGAAACAGTTTCTGACCGCCTCGTTTATTTTTTTGTGCCTTTGTACCACTCTCTTTGCCGAGCGCTTTACGATTGGTGAAAAAAATATTGAGGTCCCGGCTCCGGCAGGATTTGTACGTGTGACCCCCGAAATGAGCACCGTTTATCGATTTGCTGAGAAGACTGCAAACTATGATCCGAAATATATACAACTCGGGTATTACATCGCTCAAGAAGATGTTGCTGATGCATTGGAGGGAAAATTGCCACCGCGCAAACGAACTTTTTTTGCGCGAGTCAATAAGAGTTTTATTTCAGATGTAGTAGGGACTCAAGAGTTCGACAAATTAATGGAGAATACAAAAACAGAGAATCATCAAATCATCGCGGATGCGAGAGCGCAAAATCCAGAGTTATATGATGAAATGATCAAAGGGGTGGAGAAACAACAAGCCAGCCAGGATTTTGAATTCAAAGTCTCTCAATTCTTGCCCTTGAAAGAACATGATAAAACGCTCCATTCCATGTCGTTTTCGATGCTTTATACGATGCGCGTTTCTGACGGCAATGCCAGTCAAGAGGATGTTGTTTCTTGCACGATGACTCATCTCAATCCTGCAGGTAAAATGTTGTTTTTGTTTTGCTATGCTCCTCAGGAAGAGTTGAAGTGGAGCAGAGATGCTTCAAAATTATGGACAGATGCGATTCTAGCCAGTAATCCTCTTCCACCCGAAGGAAACATCCAGAGGGGCAGTCCCATAGAGAATACGTCCCCTTCAGGAAACACAAAAATCATTATCATCAGCGTCGGTTTAGTGGTTATGGGACTGCTGTATCTGTTTCGGCGGAACCGCAATCAGACAACCTGATGTGCATACAGCAAACAGAGTCATTCACTCAAACGGTGTTACATCATAGATTCGGGGCGAACTTGTTGTATGTTTTCGTGTCGACTTAGTCTGTATCCAAGCGAATTGCAGCGTCTACTGTACAACCTGGGTCGGGTAGAGTAGTGGTGAAGCCGCAATGTTTAAAATGAAAGATCCCGGCATCATTATAGATAAAGCTGGTTGGCAAGTTGTGCCCAAACCACGCAAGCGTTCGTCGCGTTTAAAATCATTTTCAGTCATGGGCTAAAAGAAAATGGGCATCATTATTCGGCAAATGGAATTAAACGATGTAGCAGGTTTCCACGCCGCCCTTTCGAGCGTCGCTGGCGAGAGGAAATATCTTTTGACAGTCAAGCCTCCACCATTGGATCGAATGCATGCATTTGTAAAAACGAATGTCGAAAATAATTATGCTCAGTATGTTGCGACAGCAAATGATTCCGTGATTGGTTGGGCTGATATTATTCCCATTTCCCGTCAGTCGATGGGACATGTCGGGACACTCGGCATGGGTGTAATCTCAGAATATCGAGGCAAGGGAATTGGTCAGCGATTATTAGAAAAAACAATTCAACATGCCTGGCAACAGGGATTAAAACGCCTGGAGTTAGAAGTCTTCTCTGACAATGAAATTGCCATACATCTTTATCAAAAGCACGGGTATCATGTGGAGGGCATAAAACGATATGCACGTTGCATTGAGGGAGTTTATCAAGATGTGATCGTCATGGCCCAGTATCAAGTTTAAAGAAAATCAAGACGAGCTCCAGTAGCCTGGCTGCTGAGAGATGATGATTCTGAAACACAATCGACTTTAAGTGAAAGTGGACGTCATCTGATTGAACAGCTCATCGAAAGGTCTCATGACCGCTTCTTGTAAATAATATGAATATTGATCGACGGTTGGGTAATCGAAGATCGTGCAGAGTTTTTCTTGTTGGAATGAAGTGAGGGCATGATGAAACAATCTCAGATACCACGTAAGCAGTACTGGGTTTTGCTGGTCGTATTTTCCTTATGCGCCATTGTCGGCCTTGCGAGTATTGTCGTTGCAGAACTCTTTGTGCCGAACAATGCAGGCGGAAACCTTGGTCGGCTCGTGATGTACCGTTCTATGGGGATGGGGTCTGTTGCCTGGGCTTCTATCGCGGTATGGGTGGGTTACAAGCTGAGAGTATTACCATTGTTAAACGGTAAATAATCAGACACCAGCTGCTTGCATCCGCAGAAGGCGATACAGTCGATGAATGAAATACTAGTACGGCTAATTTTAAAATATGTTGAAACCGCAGAATACCTGTTTCCTAAAGTTGCCTTCTATTTATCTGTTAAGTTGCCTATTTCTGATAGTGAGTGGGCTGTTCTGAAGGTAGAAAATCCTGGTGTTACTCTAGAAGGCATTGAGTATAAAAAGCACGGCGTTGGAATTATAATGAAGTGGCAAGGTCAGTCCATTGATCTAGACTTTGGCCCAAATGGTGAATTCAATGGGTTTGATCCATGGCGATTAGAATATTTTGCAAACTCTAATAACATGGAATTTCCGTTCAATTCTTCTAAAGACTTAGAATTGGAAATTCAGTTATTATTGGAGAGAGGTATTTTGATTCGAAAAGGTAGTCAGTTCTTCATTAGCAGCGGCAATTTATAGCAATGGTGTTACCTTTTTTTGATCACAGATTGACACGTTTTATTAACAGCATGGTGAAGAGTTAGAGTCATGGAATATGAAATTTACAATCTCATACAAAGTTGAGGGACATGGATGGGCAATAGTATGTCTTTCAGATGGTGATGCCACAATCGAGATGGCTGTCTCTTATCTGCATGATAGCTTGCTTGATCTGGCAAAGATGGCTTTATCAATCAAGTCGGGGAACAGTGATTCAAAAACAGTGTTTCTGGACGAGCCAGGAGAATTACAGTTAGTGGTCCACATTGAAAATGGTCTGGCTCATTATGAAGCACGCTGGTTCGAGGATTGGGCCGGATGGCGCATGCATTCCGAATCAGATTATAAGGTTGTGCTAAAAAACACGACAACACCCAATAGAATTGTGCAGCAAATCACTCAAGTGCTTTGGGACATTCAGCAAAACTTAGGCCCTCAAAAATATGAATCACTTTGGGGTAGTGAGTTCCCAATTCAGCAATTCAAAGAGCTCGTAAATAAGAAACACTAACGACACTTATTGACGGAAAAGTGAGTAAGTCGAGAATAGTTTTATGGTTTATCAAATCGTTTATTTCTGACTGAGCGTTTCGCTGTGTGGGAGTTCTTCGACATTTCCCAGGCCGAAGACCTGCAGGAAGCGAGGAGTTGTGATGTATTTGACGTCCTTTTTTTTCTCGCCTGCGCGTTCGATGGCGATCAGTTCCCGTCTGAGGAGCTGGTTTAAAATGCTGGCGGCTTTGTCTTTACCGGCTTCAATGATTTGGTCTTTAGTGATGGGTTGCTGATAGGCAACGAGAGCGAGTACTTCTAATGCATCCTGGGTGAGCTTGATTTCTTTCGGGCCGAAACCAAACACGCGGTTGCGAATGCGTTCGAAGTCATGTCTTAGTATCAGGCGGTAGCCCCCCTCTTCCATACGGATTTCGTATGGTCTAGCTTCATCATTGTATTGACGGTTCAAGTCATCCAGCAGATCGTCAATGTAGGATGATGAAAATTCATCGTTGAGAAGCGAGCAGAGTTTTTTTGTTGTTAGTGGCGCACCGCCTACGAACAAGGCAGCTTCGATGATTTGTCGTGGAGGGATTCGGACTTCACGTTTCGCCTGAGAGCTGGCCGAGTTGAGTTGAGATTGCGCGTCTTTATCAATCTCGTCGGTTTTGATTTCAGGAAGATCCAGATCGCGCTCGACGGCCTCCAGGGCTTCAATGGCGCGATCAAAGTCGGCATCTAGACTTTTATCGAGTGAATCATTCGATGCAAAGGCCGCTAGAAAATCATCCTCGTTGGACTCAGTTTCGTTGGCTTCAGGTACTTCTTCTTCCGAGGACATTCCCTCAAATCCTTTCAGGGAATCAAGCATTCAAGGTAGTAACGAACTTCAGGACGACGCGATTATTGATTTAACGCAAGTAGATAAGATTCCCAGTTAGCCTGTTTTTGGAAGGCGGCTTTCTGGATGTCTGCGTTATTGTGCCTGTTTGCCTGAAGTTGATCAAGCTTTTTTTGACAGCGGGGGCAATCTGCCAAGTGTGCTTCGACTTTTTGTGTTGTTTTCTGATCCAGTACATTTGCCACATAATCCTTGGCGAGCACGAGGACTTCTGAGC
>Ga0075117_1001596_pt1 | contig 13824 bp, 7 predicted proteins | sample AntAceMetag02UKJ_FD_69789 | JGI IMG/M metagenome (GOLD analysis project Ga0075117, IMG submission 69789) | Saline lake microbial communities from Ace Lake, Antarctica - Antarctic Ace Lake Metagenome 02UKJ | ecosystem: Environmental > Aquatic > Non-marine Saline and Alkaline > Saline | place... | reverse complement strand
TGCCAAGGAAATCATGAAAAAAAGTGGCACTATATCCCCGGAATCACTGGCACTATATCAGCGGAATATCCAATATGTGTACCCATCCAGATAAATAGCAATACTTTTTACACTGGTTAGTAGTTTTAAGTCTCTGATTTCCTGACCCTGATAGTCTGCACTTAATAACTGAATGAAAAAATCAGCTCTTGTGTTATACCTCACACTTTCTGCTCTCCCTAAATCCTTTTGAGCCTTGATGAAATACTTAAAGCGGTAATCTCCTTTTTCAATACTTAATTCATATTGAATCTCACCTTCGATGAGATTCTTTTCAAAAGAAACACCTTTTGTTTCATTAGTTTTTGAATAGTTTCTTAGACTCCTAACGAATCTATCTTCTAGCTCACTTTCTTCAATTTGACCATTGCCAGACAATGAACCTAGGCCATCTGAATATCTTTCCCAAGCATTAGATTTATCAATAATCTTTTTAAAAAATCGTTCAGATTCTTTTCTACTCAGCTGGTTTTGATTGTATTGATTCCCGTAGGTAAAAATGCATCTATAACAACCGTCTTTTCCTTGATGCTGGCATTTACATTCTTTGATAGATTTATACGCTAACTCTAAAACATTTGTAAATTCCAGTGGGGCAAAAAGTTTCTCTAAATAGCCTGTTCCTCCAGGTATGGTATCATACATCAAAAGGTACTTATCAAACTTTCCATTTTTTGAGTTGTACTCACTATAGTCCATCATTGCTAAATGCTGAGGATTACCCCCATAGAACTTTTTCAAGCCTAATTCTAAACCAGCCCTAAACATATTTAACTGCTCTTGGCTTTCTATTTCTTGTATGGGTAAAAGAATTTTAAGTGCTTCTGTATCAATCTCTTTAAACAAAAATATTTCTTCAAAAATACTGTCTGATTTGCCTTTATAGATCTCATCCTTATGTTTACAGTAACCATTATGAAATTCATAGTTAGGCAAATGGGGTGAAGATGTACTCTTACCACAAGACTTACAGGTTACAAAGCCACGACTCGGAATATTTTCGTTTTGATTAATAATGATTTTGTTGGAATCGACAGAGCTAGATAGGCCTAAATTGTTTAAAACAATTTTTACATTCTTTACGAACTCTATTCCAAAAGGAATTTCTCGCATGCCCCACGCTCCTTGAAACTGACCATCCTTAAGTTTTACATGCTTGGAAATATTGTAATGCGAATTCTGCCTATCATCCCGACTGTCGTCTAGGGTTGATCTTTCTCTTGTCGTATTAGATTTTACGGCGTTTAATTTAACAAACGTATGAACGTTTTTACTAGATGACCAAGATGCATCCATGCATTTAGGACATACATTATCTGGAGTACCTACAGCATCGTCTAAGTGATCACAATTAGAGCAAAATCTAACTTTCTTCAACGTTCCCGCATCTTTCCAGTCGAATGTATTAATCCCTGAAATTTCAAATCTATAACCTTGCGAATAAAAATTATTATCTGGAGCAAACTCTCTGATTGCCACATTAGCCGAACGTACAATTTCAAATTGTTTTTCAGAAGGTAAGTTTTCGCTTGCTTTAGCTTTAAAAGAGTTAATTCTGGCATTTAAAGTAACTCCTGTTTCTGGAAAGGCATAATTTGGCAATAGACCTTTATTAGTTAAATGCTCTAAAATCGACCTATTGTCTATCATGCGTTTTAACCCCCATAATGACTTCTTTTCAGATTCCAGAACCTTTCTATAATCATCCGTTTCTGAAAGTTTTTGTGCTTTTATGATTCCATCAATTTCTTTCCTTTTATTAAAAATAGTTTGCTGTTCAGATTTAAGCTTTAAAAATACAGTTCTGAGCCTGTCATAGTAATTCTCTGTCTGTAAATAATTTTTTAATGATTCAAAAATATCTGGCTTCGGTATATCCTTTTGATACATATCTTGAAATTCCAAAAACAGCCTTTCCTCATTTGCCTTTATAAAACCTATAATTTTATTTACAAAGAAACTTTGCTCTGAAAGGTCTGCATTGAGCAATTTCAGGAAAATGAGTTTGGCGGGTATAAAATTATTAAGATGATCTAAACTTGTCCATGAATCAATACAGAATGCCAAAAAGTGCCTGAACAAAATATCCTTTGCTTCCAGAAAACACCCAGGAGGGTATATCTAACCCTCCATCATATCCTTTGGTTCCTGAAAATAAAACAAATCATGAGCTTTTGACTGAACAAAATTCAATACTAAAGCAGAGCCTGAAGACCTGCCAGCTCGACCTATTCGCTGCAAGAAGTTACTTGGCTGCGGCGGCACACAATTATTAATAGCTGAATTTAAACTACCTATATCAATTCCCATTTCTAAGGTACTGGTAGCCACTACGGTATTCAATGAATTATGATGTGGTCTTTCTTTAAAATCATATTCCTTTTGTTCCCTATCTTTTCTTTCTAAAATACCTGTATGCTCAGTTGCATAAATTCGGGGAGAGCGGCTTCTATTATAAACTTGTTCATAATAGTTTTTCTTCCTGCTATTTACTGTTTGATATATTCCTTCCTTACAGTTGTAATTCAGACATTTAAGGCCATCCAAATGTGTACTAGAATCGCTAATAGTCAGGAAAGAACCGCAATTGTTACACTCTATCCTTTTCGTGACTTTTTCTACGATGATACTCTCCGGACATATGGCGTAATTGATTTCATTCCCCTCATTATTTTTACCAACCAAACCAACCAAAACCATAGACTCAAACAGCTGCATGTAGAATTCATTGACTAACGGATTATTATTAGCGGCCTGTTGGAACATTTTGGTAAAATAATTTCTAAACCAATTATTGGAATTGGTAAAAGTGGTATCCAAAAGTCCTTTGCTATGAGGTTTGGTCGTAATTAATTTAGGCAAACGACTTCTAGGGCCAAAGTACTTATTCAGGAAATGACGATTGTCTTTCATCCAGTTTAAGTCCCAAAGTTTGAGCCCATCATTTCTGAATTTATTCAAGTAAATATGCTCAATACCTCCTTTTATTCGCATCCTATGGAGTAGGCCATTAAGGAAAGTTAAAAACTCTTCTTCGCCTATGTTAGCAAGGATATTCGCTTCTAACCATGCTTTCATATTTGCATAGGTCATTGCCAGTTTCTCCGCATCAAACTTAACAGCCGAAGCTTGAGACTTCTCTAATGTTCTACCTATGGCTGCATTAAACCCAAATTCAGAAGCAATTTCCCATTTCATCCTTAGGTCGAACTCCTTTTTAAATGATGGACTGAAATCTTTTCCTTCTCGATAATCCCTGTCAATATCGACACGTGATTTATAATCGGCAGGAAAAAATCGGTAGTAATAAGCCATGCCGTCGTCATCTCCACCTTCATCTGCATTCTTTTTCCAGTAGGTAATAAATTCTTCTTGGAGTTTATCCAAAGGAATCCCTTCGGGAAAAAGATTGATCACTTTTTGCAGAGAAGATCTAAATGTAAATCTGTAATTTCTAGACTCAATAAAACCAGCTTGGTGGGCGGCATCTTGTACACTATTGGTGAAAGCCAATATTTTCCTAAACTTATCTGTTCTAGGGTCAAGATTGGATGATAATACTTGACTAACTGTTATTGATGAAAGCGTGGCAATTCGTGTACCTATAATGCTGATCGTATTTTCGGTGTTACACTCTGGGCAGATATGCCTATTCTTGCTAGAATCATCCAGTTTTCTAACGGCATGAATCTTCATCGAAAAGGAATCTCCTCTATCTGAAAGCTGCAACGTGGTTTTGTCTAAGAAGTCATTAATTTCGGTCTTAGGCTCGTATTCATCTATATGTCTATTTTCTGGCGTGTTTATTAAATAAACATTTTTATGGTTTTCGAAAAAATATTCATAAACCTGATTGGGGTCTTCATAGAAAAGGTTTTTGTTATCGTCTTTTACCCCTAACCATCCGCTTGCCCCACACTCCCTACAAAAATATGATGGCAATGCTTTTGGCTCATCAGGGTTACCAATTTTATCTTTCCAAGTAAACGTAGGCTCTTCATTTATTTCCCTTAGAAAGCCACTTAATTCACGAATCCAAAGCTGAATCTGTACAAACAAGAAAGGGAATCGACCTCCGACACCAGTTCTGGCCTCAGCTATTAATGCTAAAAGGCTATTGAGCACTTCCTCTCTTGGGTTTATTTCGTTTTTAGCATCCCATTCAGGTAGTTTATTTTTAAAATCTAAGTTGATGTCAGCTAATTTATTAGTTACTGAATCTAATGTGTATAAACTTTCACTACATAAAACGACAAGGTCCTTGACGAGTTTAAATCGACTTAGTTCTTTCCCTAAAGTTATTTTATCTTCAGAAATTGGTATTCGCCATAATACCTTTTGACGATTTATGTATGAATCATATTCTTCGTCTGCCCGAATTTTGCATTCTACTAGATTTGCCACCTCAGGAATAAATACATCAGTACCATAAACGCCAAAAAGATCATCAGGTGTAACCCTATTCTCCGTGATAATAGCATCTAAGTCAAATGATTCTCCAAACACTTTTGAAGCATATTCAATCAACTTTGCTTTTGAATCCTCAGTACCCCCAATGGTGGCAGAAGTACCAATTGCACATAATTGATTAGGGGCAATTTTAAGTTTTAATTTTAGTCTCCTAATTAAATTAGCTACATCAGTTCCTTGAGCTCCATCATAGGTGTGCAGCTCATCTAAAATCAGAAACTTCAGTAGATGCTCATCATGAAAATTATTAGACCAAAGATTATGATATTTACCTTTCATTAAGGCGTAATCCAGCATCTTAAAATTTGTGAGCAGTATATCTGGAGGGCTATCTACTATACTTTGTTGATTCTCTATGATATGGTCTTCTGCCATATCTTTAGGAAAGTCCTTTTTATTTCTGCCTTCTCCTATGAATAAGCCTGCGGTCACATTCCCCTTAATTCTTTCATCATTCCATATAGCCTCTGCAAATCTTTTAGCTTGGTCTGTAGCTAAGGCATTCATTGGATATAAGATAATGACTTTAACACCAGGTCTATCTCGGTTTTTGTAGCAAAAATCCAGTATTGGGTACATAAAACATTCCGTTTTACCGGATGATGTACCTGTTGTTATTAATGTGGCTTCAGGTATATGGTCATTTTGAGTATGTAGCCTTCTAAACGACTTTAGTTGATGGTCATAAGGAGGAAACCCTGGCTTTATATCTAATGGAATTCCTTCGTCTTCCTGAGCTTTTACAAAAGGTAGTTTTAGCGAAACATATGGCCCTTTGAATATACCATCTTCTTTGTCATTTATAAAGCCATCAAATGACTTTTGCACAGCTTTTTCCTTAAATCTAAAAGTGGCTTTCAGATACTCGATAATGGAGTGTTTTACTTCGTAAGCTTGTTGGAGTGGTAGCATAGCGTTTATCTGTATGCTAAAAGGTTGATACTATCTTTGAGTTCTTTCAATTCTTCCATCAGTTGGTCAAAAGGTAATGAATTGCCAAAAATCATGGATTCTTGCATTGATTCGTAGTCTTTTTGCCATGCTGCTTTGAGCTTTTCAGGTGGCAATGGATTAATGTATTCTGGATTGTGCTTCTCATAATCTATACCACGAAGCGGCGTCATTAGCTTTCTATGTGCCACTATGGTATTATAGAGTTCTAAATCATCTGAAAAGGCAGTTTTAGCAAATTGGCTTTCTTTCAATTTACCTAGATCATACAAATGCCTACTCATTCTATCTACTCGCATCTTTTCGATGGGCTTCTGAAATTCCTCATGTAAGAGAAATATTTTTTCTAAAAAAGTGCGTTCTGGATTCACACAATGAATTTCTATGGGCAAGTCCGCAAAGTCACGCCCTGCAAATACTTCTCCCACATAGCTACTAAATGACATTAGCGTAAACGGTTCTTTAAGCGATCTACTGCCTATCTCTATTAAGACCCTAGGCAGAATATAACTTTTGCCACCGATTACTGAAGGATAAAATACTTGTATAATTAAGGGGTCTTTATCTGTATCCTTAACTGGCTCGATCTCCATTTTAACTTGGAGTCCCATAACGTCAAATTGCTTTTGCAAGACGGGAAATAAAACTAATGATAGGTACTCAAAAGACTTTTTTCGTAATTTTTTTACTTGAGAAATTGTCATTTCTCTTTTAAAACCTAGGAAGGAACGGTCAAGAGCTAGATCAATATCCTCCGAAAAACGTTCAATCAGACCCCATGCTTTGCTTAAAGACGTACCACCCTTAAAAACAGTATATGGCCCTATCTCTGTGGCAAAAACAGCCACAAGGGTATGCACCACCCACCAGTCCTTTTCTATTGCTTCTGGGGGAATGCCTTTCTCTATGGCTAATTCTCTGAAAATCTTTTCGCGGTCGGTAGCTGGCAGGCTTAGCCATTGCTTTAAATTATCCATGTTGAAGTTTCTTAAGTGTGGGTTTTAATATTTGGCGAATCCATTCCGGAGCTAAACGAATGTCATGCTCTAAGGCTGTTGGTTTCTCTTTTTCTAAAATCTTTTGAATATGTAAAATCTCCGCCTCAGTGGCCAATCCTTTGCCAATAGCCTTCAGGGCTTGTATGGCTAATGTGCTGAAATCGCCTATGCTTGCTACATTTTTAGATGTCGTTTTTTTAAAGCTAATCGTATTCTTTCCAACTTTTATTTTACGAGCTGAGCCATCTGTGTGATACACGATATTCATGGGCACCTGTGTGCTAAGTCCCAATTTGTTAAGAGCATAGGCCCCTGTAGGCACTATACGAGCCTTATCTCTACGTGCAATGGCTTTCGCTACATCGTCTATACTTGGTCTTAATTCACCAATATAATCGCTTACTTCTGGTCTATAAAATATACCGGGAGCCAGTCTTCGCAGTTCATTTTCTTTGCTTAGTCTATCCAGTGTTTTGCTGATAGTCTTACCACTACCAAACCGAATAAAATCTTCTATAAAAAAAAGCGTACCCCTCTTGGCTTTCTTTATTTTCGTAAAAATCTTATTTTCAATTGTTTGAGGCATATATATCGATGCTACTTGTCGTAAATTTAGTAAACATTTACGACAAAAAACGAGAATGTAGATAGAATACTAAAGTTGCTTGTTTTGATTTTTTCTAATTTAGAAGCCGCCATCAAACATCGGAATACTCTTTAAAAATATCTTTGAACTTGAAAAACTTAATATCATAAGCTTTTTGCAGAATTTGTGCTTTATCATAAAAAGACAACTCAAACTTCTTTATCTTACCTTTTTGTTCACTTAAATAATCTAAGGCATCCTGCTCAAAACCACTTACAGACCAAAACTCAAAATGCATTCGTTTGGCATTTCCCTGCTCTTTGTCTTTATACCAATCCTTCATGACCGGTACTTTTTCCTCTAACCATTTCTTTACGACCTCAAGCTTTATAGGACTTTTCAAAAACTTACATTCGCTAAAAAAAATAGCAGCTGATGTTTCAGCTTTTACATCAATTTCCTTATTCTTTCCATTAGAAAACACTAATTGATTAATCATAACATTATTATGATCTTGACTAAAATATAAGGCAACTGCCAACTCAAACAAATCACCTCTCAAATTATTAGTCTTGCCATCTATTAGTTTTTCAATCTTTGAAAGCAACTCTACTAGTTTATCTGGTTCGTTTGAAATGGAATACGATATACTAAAAATAGAATCAAAAATACTCGTAAGAGCTTTTGCATATTCTTTCCCAAATAAACTTTTGGTAGTACAAGCCACAATACCTCTTTTTTTAAGCTCGGAGAAAGCAGACGTACTAAACTTTGAATCACATATCAGAAAAGGCATAAAGCTTGGGAAGCCATTTATGCGACTTATGGTATCCACTTTTTTTAGAAAAAAATCAATGTCATTAGGGTAATATTCTGGTTGCCCAATTAAAAAATCTGCTATTAGAAAACCTGGGGAATTTCCATTTCTTCGAATACCCGGAATATAACTTGGGCACTTATGCCCCCATGAAAATTTTGCAAATTCCCCAAAATATTCAGAGGAATTCCATGCCTGAAAATTTATTTTACTTGCCCAGTCATCAAAATTGGCCATCAATATTCTCTTTGATAAACCGACAGCGTAACCTTTAGAAGGACGAGGTGTACTAACATATGGGTTTAGGTCATACGTTTCATCATTATCAAAAATAAGCCCAATAGATAACAAAAAATCAATGTAATCCCCTAACAGTTTTTGGCCTTTAAGTTTTTCAATGGGGCAACTGCAATATGCGTACAACTCACTTTTAGCTAAACGTCCCCCATGTAGATCTAGTGCATGGTAAATAGAATAGCAGGCAGAACTATAGATACTAAAGCATTCCACAATATTTTTATAAAACTTTGGAGTTTTATACTGTTCATTAAGATAAATAAAGCTTGCATTATTACTCCAAACACCCTTTAATCTCCCAATACTTGACTCTGCTTTTATAGCTCTTTCAAGACTTTTTCTTTTCGCCTCCTCACTTTGAGCTGGTTTACCCCAATTAGGTAATATTTGTTGACTAATTTGAGGCCCTTCTTTCTTTAAAAATTCTAATAGCTTTGACATAATGACGCAAACTTAGAGAAACATGTCACACTAAGCTATATATAGTTAATCTAACAATTAAAGAGTCGTGAAAGTTTTTCATAAAAAACTAACTGTCAGATACTTAACAAGTATTCAATTATATTTTTTATTAAATAAGTAAAATATCCATTAAAACCTCTCTTCAAAAAAACCAATAACCTCACAAACTTCAACTCTATTCAAGCTAATTCTGCTCTTTAATAAGTTTAACAAAATACGCTTTTACATTGTCATCAAAATCATTAAGGTTAAGTCCATCCGGTACAAATATCCCTGTAAAATGAATAGCTCGGGAGGTAGCCACATTAAACCTTTTAGCTTCCAATGAAAAGCCAAGACCAGTATTCGGAACGAAGAAAAAACAGAAGTCAACAGTTAAGCCTTGAACTCTATCGATTGTTTCCACCAAAATATTATTTCTAAAGCCCATTTTCTCAATAATGTGCGTCTGTAAGCTTTTTACACTAGCCTTATGAAACGCAAGCACTGCAAAACTACTTTTCGGATTCTTATGATAAAATGCTTTCAAGTCATCAATCATGCTTCCAATGGCATTTTGAGGTGCTTTAATCCCATCCGGCATTTTTAAAGTTTTCAAAATAACAGAATTTGAATCTGTATATTCGGCTGGAAATTGAACAAAACCATTATCTATTCCAGCACTTACTAACAAGTTATTATAAAAGACATTTGTTAAATCAATCGAATATTCATTGAGTCTATAAGATTGATTTAGAAGATATTTATTTGCTTTACTGAAATAATTACCAAATGTAGAGAAACCTTCAAATGCCTTCTGCAAATTTAGGTGTTCTAAATCTTGATTAGTAATCATTCTTATTGGAGCCAATTGATTTTGGTCACCCACCAGAATAAAGGTTCCTCCTAGATGACGGGCTGCACCAATGGTGCTCAAAAATGCCTGGCTCCCTTCTTCTACAATAACCACGTCAAAAATAGACCCCGTATTTTTACAAGCTAAGTCACTTAAATTATAATAGGATGATAACAAAACAGTTCCGCTCTTAAGCTGATAATCTCCACCACTTTTTAAACTCGGGTATTTTTTTTTCTCATCAACAGACAATGAGGATTTATAAATTTTACCATTGACCAAATGATGTTGAAGTCCTTCTTTTTCAACTATTTCTGTTAAGGCTTTATTCGTTAAGGAGGAAATAAGAACCTTTTTGTTTTGCTTTAAAAACAGATCGCACAGCTTAGCAATTAAATAAGATTTGCCTGTACCAGGAGGGCCTTGAATGACCATATCACGACAGATTTGCAATTCTGCACTTAGCATCAGGGCTACATCTTCATTGTTGGAAAGAAGTTCAGGTTTCCAGCCTTCTTCCTCAATATCCAATTCAACTATTTCTTTAAATCGAGGGTAAAGTTCTTTGTTTTCAAGCAAGTAGATAAGATTCTTCAAATATTCGGTAGGCGGGGTACCTGGCCCAAGTATTATAGGAATATTAATAGGTAGATCAGATAAAAATTCTGGTGTACAACCACCAAATCCTATTAAAATTCTATTATCCTCTTCTTGCCGATACCAAATAGGCCTAATATTGGTGCTTCTTTGTGCGGTTTTTAATATTTGAATATACTTTACGCCATTACATTTTGTAGGGTTATTATGTTTGTTATCTGGAATTAAAGCCAATAGTTCTTCTCCTTTTCTTGGGAAAGGGTTATTCAAACTAAATTTTAATATAATATTCCCCCTTACATCATCAAAACCGACGTACTGTGCAAAATAAAGCTCCCCATCTTCCCTTAGAATGTTGAAATTTTTATTTATAACTTTATCATAATTAGATTGCTGAAGTAAAAATTCTTGCTTTAGCAACCTGACATGCATATTTGGATCAATATTAGTCATCTAAAAAATTATCGTTTAATGGCTGCTCTGCATCTATTTCCCTTTTAGAATTTAAAGTCATTTCACTCATTAGACCAATGGCATCTTCGTATTTAGCATCTTCATCAAAAAACACAAACTGTGTTGTTGCAGTATCACTAGTCTCTTCGGCTATAGCGGCCAAGTGCTTTTCTACATCTGCACTATTATGCACACGCATTAAAGTTTTGGGATACCTTTTAATGATATCAGAAACGGTATCCAGTTTGGTAACTACTGTTTTATTTACTAGCAAAAGAATAGTATTCTCATACATTAGCTTTAGCCAATTCACCGGTCTTATATACACTACCCCACCTGCTATAGAATTGACAATAGCTTCAGACCTGACCCCATCTATAGAAATATTGCAGAGTCTATCATAATCTGTTACTAGGTCTGAGCAATCATAACCATTTTCTACTAACCACGCTATGGCCACTTTTTTTGCCTCATTGTTGGTTGATATACGCTGGTCTTGTTCGATCCCTTTACTTAAAGCTAGTTTTGCTATTTGGGAGCTTTCATTCTCTTGAATATACCTCGTTTTGTGTTCTTGTAACTCCTCCGTAAGAGGACTTTCATCTATCTCAAGAATACATTCTGGAATTTTTTCTTCCAGACTTTTAGCAACTAAATAGTAGTCATCAAATTTACGAACCGTAAATTTTTCCCTCTCAGAAGACTCGAATACATTACTATAGTTTATCAAATAAGGCAAAGTGTCTGAATTATAAACCTTAATCGGTAATTCTTCCATTTTACTCCAACTTTTATAAAAATCAGAGTCTAATAGTGTACCATTTGAGCTAATTTCTTCTACATCTAAATCTCTGATAAAGTCTTCATATATCGCTCCTAAGTACTTGTGGAAATCACTATTAATCGTATCATCCACTATAAACTGCCCCTTTTCCGTAATCGCCTTTTCAATTTCAGAACTATACTCCCCCCAACCAGTATGCTTCAAATGAAATAATAGCCCTTCAGTCTGCTCAATAAGGACAAGATTTTCATTAACAAGGACTGGCACCAAATACGAATTTACCCAACCCTTAAAACATTCCTTTTGTAGTAAATCATATAAAGGTTTTAATATTTCTTTGCTTGTATTTTGCTTAGATTCATTTATCCAACTTAAAGTCCAAACCAAATGCAAAATGGATAAACTACTTCTATGTGTATTCATTTCATCTATTTCATTCGTTTTCAAGCCCATCCTAAACTTTACAACATGACTTTCGTCATCGTTTAAACCGGCATCAATTAAATACTTAAATCTTAACTCTTCTTCTTTAGCCCAATCCCTTAACCAATTAGGGACTTTTTCTTCATCAATGGCATAGGTTTCATTCCAGATTTTATTTTCTGGGATAAAGTCTGGTAAGGCAAAATATTTAAAAGGATTAGTAATTCTCTCTGATATACAATGACTCAAATATTCCTTGGCATCTAATTCAAAAGAGGTTTTGTTAGATTCAAATAACCCCAAGAATGTTTCTGAATTCTCAAGTACATCAACTTCTTTAGTTTCTTCAATATAAAAATGCCAAAAAATAAGCTGTTTCGCATTGAAGCACTCTAATTCTATGGACAAAAGCTTATCTTTTATTTCAGTAATGGATAGATTCCGGGAATCGAAAAGCTTGTTTATTTTGCCCCTGTGTTCTGCATTATTTTGAATTCTAAACTTATTCTTAATAGTATCTTTTGAATAGGTTTTATCTTTATACCCTGTAAGTATTTCCGAAAGAGGAATAATTAATTTCTTATTAATACCTTCTATCTTATTAATACCTTCTATCTTAAACCAAATATCATCCGATAGTGCTTTAGAATTCAGACTTTCTCCATCGATAAATATAATATCTCTAAAGCCCGCAAGCTCTGCGTCATCTAAATGAGTTATGAGTTCAAAAATCTTATATTCATCACTTTTTTTAGGGTAATACGCTGCTGCCTCTATTTTGATTTCTTTTAATGCGGTTAGGAAACTTTTGCTTAAATCACCATCCTCTTTAAATGGATAGACAAATTGGACAAGTGACTTATCGGCAAAGCCGTTTTCTATTAGATATCTCAGTAGTTTTTCATTCTCTAGAAGGCCAATCTTACTTAATTCAGAACTGTGTAAATTAGCTGTGAGATACTCCAATTCTGCTTCTGAGGAATCAATAAACTTAGAGAGAAGTTTATCCTTAGTATAAAAGGTTCTTACACCTAAACCTTCATTTATTGTGTACTTCCCATCGACAAGATTGATAGTAAATTTTTCAAAAAAGTCTTCTTCTTTATTGGCTACAAGTAAGTCAAGTAACGTTAGTATATCTGACTCTGAATAGACAGCATCCTCTGTTAAGCTCTCAAACAGAATAGGGCTTTCATAAGTCGGAAAGTTAGCTTTTTTAAGATACTGTATACTCGAAAAATGCGGCAGTTCTAACGATGTATATTCATTTAGAAAATCTAAAAAACTGGTTAATTTGCTGGCTTTCTCCTTTTGCAAAAAAAAAGCTGGTATGAATAAGTCTTTTGCTTTTGAAAACCTGTTCATTGAAGAATAAATCCAAGGCACTTCGTCGTAATCTAGTTCGTAATCTTCTGGGAGATCCTTATATAAGCCGATAAGATAATTGTAAAATTCGGGAATTACGTTCTCTGGCAAGTTGAATACCAAACCTTCAAATATCTCCTTATCACAAAAAATGTCTTCGAAAATTTGACCATTACCAACTAAAAGCTTCAATGCCTTTTTCGGAAGAATCGCTTTTTCGCCTATATCTATAATATAATCTTCCAACCAAAACGGTAGGTTTATTACCGCACAGTCTATTAGGTTCTCCAGCTTTCTTAGAATCCCATTTTTACTAAAAAACAGTGGCGGCAAATCTCCAACCTTTATTTCAATTCTAATACAAAAGTCAAGAAGAGTTAAACGCTCATTTCTTTTTAATTTAGAAATAACAATGTTATTCTCCTCCAATACCTCTAATACACTATCGGCAGCAACTAATATGTCTCCATTTATCTTTTGTAAGTCATCAAAGTACCCTCGAGGCAGTATATTTAACCCGTAGTGCATTTAGGAAAAGTGTAAAAAGTTGTTCATTTTGACTACTAAAAGTCGTATATTTAATTGAATATCAAACAGTTAAATACAAATGAACAACTTCAGTCAAAATTACGAACAAATTTTAAAGACGCTTAGGGAAATTGAGCCAAATATCAACTTTTTGAATCAAATAAGAATACCTAAATTATCAGATATTGAATTAATTTCAGTAGCTCTTACCTCCGAATA
>Ga0075117_1001592_pt1 | contig 13833 bp, 17 predicted proteins | sample AntAceMetag02UKJ_FD_69789 | JGI IMG/M metagenome (GOLD analysis project Ga0075117, IMG submission 69789) | Saline lake microbial communities from Ace Lake, Antarctica - Antarctic Ace Lake Metagenome 02UKJ | ecosystem: Environmental > Aquatic > Non-marine Saline and Alkaline > Saline | place... | reverse complement strand
GCAAAATAGTTATGATCGAACGCATGAAAGAAACTTTTCTCAGCATGTCTAACCCAAGGCTTATCACCAACAAGACGTCCTAAAAAGTCTTCTGAATCATAACTGCCGGCATGCCATAAACCATGTGTGACTACCGTAATTCCCAGTAACTCACTCATGTACTTTAAGTTTATGATTCCTGGATGCCACGCATCAGCAAAAATAAAATGGTCGCCAGCTGAAACGAGTCCATCGCAAAATAATCTACCCATTCTCCCAACTTGCGCAGACTTATAAATGTTAGTCCCTCCAAAGTTAAGAAAAGCTCCAGGAGTTGTTGCACTGGGTATGTCCGTAGGGCCAGATATAATTTCAACATTGTGGCCAGCGTTTTCTAGTAGTTTGGGTATATGCTGTTTCCACTCGCCGGTATAGCGAGTGGAAACAGCTTCTAAATCGACCAGATATACCGTCATTATCGGTTTTGTGCTTCTTGGCGACGATACCAGTTACGTTGCTTTTCAAATTTCCGATAAGTTTCGCTTCGGTACAACTCCTTTTCGTCGAACTTCAGCATATATCGTGCGCAGTAGTCGCGATATTGTTCCAAGTCGTCAAAGATTCTAGTAACTTCGGGTTTCAAGACAATGTACTTGTCGAGCCATTTTTGCTTTGCCATTCTATTGTTCCTTAAATTTTAATAGATTGATAAGGACGGTGAGTTTCATATTTAATCAATGCGCCGTTTTCACCATCTTCGGACACTTCGATCCAAACAGCACGGTTCGGATACTTTTCAGCAATTTGTACATACAAATCGTCTGACATCATTTCACAACTCTTATAATCGAGTTGCAAAACACTTGTTGAGCTATCTACTTCTTGATATAGACGTTCCATCCAGCGTTTAAACTGAATAAACTCGATGTCTCTGTCGTTGTGTAATACATCAATCCAAACACGAAAGTGAAAGATATGACGATGTGGTACACCTAAGAAGCTGACATCGTCCCACCCGCCTGTTGCCAGTTTAGGATCTGTATCTGCTCCGGGATACCTATGAGTGCCTTCCTTACGGAAAGTTACCCAAATTTTACGCTCTGCTGTTGACATGATGCGTTCTTGTTGTTCTGCTAATGCTTGTTGTCGTTGTTCCATAATATTACTTCTTGGATATGTTTTCTGTGAATATTGCCAACTCTTCTCGTCTTAATTCTTCACGCTGAAACTGTTTTATAATTTTGATTTCGTGTTTTAATTTAGCGACTTGTCTGGCTAATCTTTTTCGTTCGTCGTCAATTTGGCAGGCGACTGCCATTGCGTCTGCTGTTTTATATCTACCCATGCCATCTGTTTTAAATTGCGATTTAAGTCTATCATGTGGAGTGAGTTCGTATTTAGATTTTTTCATTGATCGTCTAATACAGTATCGCCCACATAATCTTTCCAATCAGTGTAGACTTCTCGTTTAAGTAACTCATTCAATGGATGGCACCATACACCTGGATTAGTATCTCCCCAGGTGTTGTCATCAATTTTTAGAGTGGCATGATAATTATATAGTCCAATATTTGGCAGCTTAACACTAATCATGGGAATAAATGTTTTGTACTCACACCAGGAATATTCGTGTAAATCTACTGCATATTCTACACCAAAGTCTAGTGTAACATAATAATCTTTTGTCAACAATGGTTTAATCATATCATCCCATTGGGCCCATTCAAATGGGTTTGTAGGATGAAAACTTTGGCTTGTACCAAAGTACAAGTGCTGGATTTCGTGCTGTGATGCCAGTTCGATAATTTTGTCTACAGGCTGCACACCTACAATAAACAAAGTTTTCTCATTTTTCATAATGGTATTTTCTACTTCTGTGCCGATGAAGTAGGTGACCATTTTTCGATTGTTGGTATCAAGTGTCATGTTTTATCTTTTCTAAAATTTGTTCTAGTAAAATTTGATTTGCCGCCATAGTCAGATGATTAATTGTGCCGGGGTAGTGCGACAGTAATTGTTGCAAACCAACATCATCATCTTCCCACCATGACATCTCAATTCTATTGTGTGTTGTTATTATATTAGAAATTTTATTTTTAATCAAGTTATAGATGTCCAATTGATATTGTTCACTATAATGATACTTAATAAAATTCCGGGCAGCGTGTAAACTTTTGTTAAACCAATTTCTAATAAGTTTACCATGATATTCAATATCGTTCAGTAACAAGCCTGCATCTTTATGCATTCCTTCCGTATGAATCGGATGTTGAGGAACATATATCCGATAAGGACTAGTATGGCATACAATAATAAAATTAAAATCTTTGACGTCAATTGACTCCAACTGTTTCATAATATGATACTCTGTGCATCCTGCCTGACTAAGATTAACAGTATTGTACATAGTAGACAGTTTCACTGACCACGAATCTTTGTGGACTGGTACAGCAAAACTATCTCCAACGATTAAAATCCTCACCTGACTTACCAATATATGTAGCCTCTGCTGTAACCAGCAGGGCGGTTTACGCCATCCTCGAATGCCTGTTGCCACTCGTTAGTTCTATTATATGCTTTTGTCCAGAATTTGTCAACTACTAGTTCGCCCTTTTCGATTCGATTGCCTGCTTCCCACATACATTCGATAAAATCAGGATCACGCGGACTAGGACATTCGATTGTGATGTTCTTCCAAAGTGCTTGCTGAAAATCAGTTGTTGATTCCTTTAGTGGACAACCAATTAAAAGTCTGGCATTGTCATTACACAAGTCGAGTGCTTGGTTAAAATCAATCGTACCATTTAATACAATGACGTTGTCATACTTTTTGTCAGGGATAGAAGACAACAATTGAATGTTAATCGAATCCCACTCAGCACGATTACTGCCGCCTACTACATCAATTGTGGTTACTTTCGTTATTGATGGAGTTTTCAAGTACTGTGCAATCACGTGTGACAGAAATCCTGAACCAATAATCAATGTTGCGCCAGATTGTGATTTAAAACCAATATTTAACGCACAAGCAACAGGTTCTAGAATGTATTTAGGCGCAGCTTCTGGTACCTTGACATATTCGTTCTTGCGTACATTATAATAGCCCGCGTAAGCAGGTTCGCCGCGTGTAGCAACATAATCGCCTATCACAACATCGGTGACGTCTGTGCCCAATGCGATTACTTGCCCTAATCCTTCGTGCCCCTGCATATTCAATGGTAGTGGACCAAAGTTACCCTGCATCATGTCAATGTCACTGCGGCACACGCCAGTCATAACTGCACGTACCCGAATGTCAGTGGCAGACATCCAGGGTACCTGATATATTGTCTCAGAGAAATAACCCGCGCCAGTTGTTTGTAATATCAATGTGTTCATCGTGTGTATGTGTAGGGTTTAGTTACTCTGGGACCAGTACTTGTAAAGTCCATGCCAGCAGCTTTGCCTTCATATAGTTTACCATTGAAGTTCATATTGACTTTCATTTCAGCAATAGCAACTGTTAGGAAGTTGCCTTCACTAAAGCTCATTACATCAGCATCCATTGTGATGCCATTGGATGTGCAGGTTAATTTACATTTTTCAGTCATAATACATCCATTATGTCATGTATCCACACGTCTTGTATGATTTGTTGTTTCCAAAAATCACTGTTATTCAGATTTGCCCACGCATCTTTAATCATATTTTCATATGCTTCTTCAGGACATAACTCTAATTCGAAAGTAAATGTAGGGCCGCCATTGATAATAAATTCTAGGCCAATGTCAGTTGATGCATCGCTACGCCAATCTGCAACAAAGAAAATCTTTTTTTCTTTGTATGTGTACTCTAGTTCTGCACGATCATCTACATCGTACACACCGCCGGCCAGCACTTCGCCGTAATCACTATCTACTAAGTCTGCCAGCGTCCATCGTTGCATCACTGATTTCCCCACCATATGTGATTGTGATAAAAAGTCTGGATAAAATGCAGTAAAGTAACTCAGTAGGTGCGGCATTAAGTCTCTGCTAACACCACCATATGCCAATTTTTTTGTTGTAAACCAACTACCAGGCTTAGGCACTCGATTGGCATTTATCCACTTGAGTCTGACTACATCGGCTGCCTCTGCCAATTGTTGATATGCACCAAACTCTGATCTCCATTGATTATTTTTAACCATCATAAAGCGAGTTAACTTGTGTGTATGAATTAAAGTCATCCACATGTCAGAGTTTAAAACTCCTGGTTTTTCTACAAATACTATTTTAGCATAAGGCGCTAATGTGTTGGCAATTGAGAAATGTGTAAAGTTCGGAGTACAAATATGTACTGTGTCAAAAAATACATGAGCAATAATTGCATCATCAATTGATGTGTAATCTGCTCCAGATTCTAGATTGGTATCAACTGTTACAACTTCCGCACCGATTTTAATTAGCACATCTCGGTATAAATTGCCTATCCCCATTCCTACAATTAAACTTTTCATTATTTCGATTATCCTATGTTGATCTTAATCAGGTATAACGGCATCAGCAACTGCGCCAACTGCTTTGGCAGTGATTTTAACTCCTGTGGCAACAACAGTAACACCTGCATCTGCCACAGCAATGACAGCACACCCGCTGAGATTCCAACACAAAAGACTAACTATTATCATTTTCATTGATTGCTCGCAAAAGTAATTATAAAGTAATTATAGCAAGTTGTTGTTTATTTGTCAAAGTTTCCCGGCATTTCTAATTGGGTTAAATCATTTTGAAGTCCCAACTGATATTTAGGCACAGCGTTAAACGCCAAACTATACCTATTCACTTCGCTCTTATTGGTCATAACACCGTGCTTTAAATAGCTGGGAAATAATACTAGCATATGATTTTCAACAGCTAACGATGTTTCAGCATGCTTAAAGACTGTGTCAATTGTGCGATTTAATGCAGGCCGCATTACATAATCAGTTGCGTCGATGTTTTTGTGGAAAACAATGCTTTCTGCGCCGGCTACATTATCAAAATACAACACACCGCTGATAATACTGTTAGGGTGTATATGCGGGTAATGCATTTGAAAAGGTTTCTTGATACTAACCCAACTTTGTGTAATTTCGTATTCGCCTGCAAACCCCAATGCATTGTTGGCAAAGTCATTGATGTAATATTTTATCTTTTCCCGTAACTTACTGTTTTCAGGCAAATTTAATATAGAATTATTTGCACTTTGATAACCGTAGTTGGCAGTAAAGTCGTGTTCCGGCAATAGATCAATGTCGCGTAAATTTTTTACATCATCGTCTTCTGTTGCGTTTTGTTGAACGTACACCGGAGTAGGGAAAATTGCAATTACTTCTGCTTTACCTTGTTCAACTGATGCACCGCTTAACTGTTTATATTGCGGTGTTTCTTTAAATTCTTCATCAGTCATCGTTTTCTAATTCATCCAATTTAGATTCGTCTAATCCACTGTCGTCTCGATTATGCTCCTCTGGCTCTTGGGTTTCGAATAAGTTAAAGAATTGTGTTTTACCGTTAACAGTCTTTTTACCTACTGCACCGCGTGTGCCTACAATACTCAACCAATAACGTGTGTAGTGCTCTAACAGTTCTTCTGCTTTGCCTCTGTCACTGGTAGCAAAGATAGCATCCACAATATCACGGAAATAGTTTCTATCGTATGTTCTGAAATTGTTCTTACCAGAGGTACTTGCCACCAACATCTCCGGGTATCGTCCTGCATCATACTGACGATTGGCTTCTTGCACAGCATAAAGGTGTGTCCATACATTGTGTCCCATTTGCAGTGTGTAACTAAATGAGTCCCAGCTGGTGCGCCCTTCTTTGCCAATCTTGTTTAAGTCGCCCGGCGCATAGATGCAGACATCTTTGATCTTTAGTCGTTCACTGATCGGACTTTCTAGGAATGTGTCAAAGACGTTGTCTTGTAATACAGCATCACGGAATGTACGGAAATCATTGGAGTACTTTTTGTTATCCACGCTAGCCTGCATCTGGTAACTCCACTTACTACGATCTTTCATTGTAGTGTCGTAATAAATCTGTCCGTTAGCAGTGGCAAGGAACGGACTTGCACAGTCAAAACTAATTGTAAAGTCTGGGTTATGATACTTACGAACAGCACGTTGCACATCTGTCAACAAAGTAGCCCATTCCAGTTTACTAGTGCCCAAGAAGTGCATCCAATCATGCAAACCCTGCTCTAATAAACCGTCAAAACGTAACGCAATCAGACGCTTTAGTGCCAAATGGATGTCACACATGTTCTGCCCACCCATCGACCAACCTTCAAATGGTTGTGCGTGTTTCTTAGGGTCGCAGTAGTGTTTCATCTGCTCGTACCAGTCGTCGGCTTCTGCGTGTGTTTCGCCTTGCAGCACGTTCAGGAACTTGCAGTTACCATTACGGTTCTGCATAAAGTAATCATTATTGATACTTGTTCCTGCCACTGCTTCTGCATAGGTGGTGATACCAGTTGCTGCTTGGCCAGCTGGACTTCGCACAACCCACGCTGGAATATCAAGGATCATTCCCCTGTCCATATAAGCATCCATCCACGCAAGAACTTGCTCACGTTTCTTTTGAGCTTTAGGACAGTTGGGATCTTTCCAATCACCTTCCCACACGCCCTTGCCAATCTGGAAACCACCCGAGTCGCCTAATACGAAAGCATTTTTTCTATCACGCTTACGCACCATGTCGTCACGTCCCTCGGTCTTGTTAACATTCAAGTCTGCGTGTCCTGCTGAATACAAATTCCAATGATAGGTAAAGTAACCTTCATTTTTATTCATCCAGTTTAACCCTTCAACTCCATGTTCAAAGTCTTGCGGAACTCGCGCAGGGTCGATATAGTTAGGATCTAATTGTTGCTTACTAACATCACGGGCATAGAAACTACTTAATGCAGGTAAAAATACTGCGTAGTCTTTTTGTTTACTTGTTAGATCGTCTGTGGTTGCCATAATTTAAATATTCTTATTAAGAGTATACCAGGTCTTTTCTTCTGGGGTTAACATCTGCTCTATTTCCTGTATTCTGTCTTTAATCACACTGATGGTAGTAAAAATATGCCCACAATCTTCAGGCATAATTTTACTTTTCAATATTGATAGTTCGGTTTCTAAAACTCGTATAGTTATTAAACTATTGTAGTTCATTACTTTGTTTGTGCTGGGATAATGTAACTGTATTCAGCAATACCGCTGTCAACGGTGATCATTGCGGCGCCTTCATCACTGATTTTGAAAGTCTTGTCACCTGGCAAACTTAGTATGCTAATAACAACTGTCACGGGCCATGCCCACGCTTTAGTTAATGTACCTGCAACATCTGATTGGAAAACAAAGTTACCAGCATGGCTACTATGATCGCCAAAGAAGAATTTAAGTTCAGTGCCTTCTGTTTTGGCAATAAAAGTGTTTTCTTCACTGTTTGCGCTTGCTTGAAATTTCAAACGCTGGATGCTGGCAACGCTGGGCACAATATCCACATTCCATTTAACGCCTTTAAATTTAACTGCTTTGAGTTTGTCATTGACAATTTCTGCACTCATAAAACGATAGTTATTTTTAAAGTCGCCTACTTTGTTAATAAAGTTAACGCCGACTGGGCGAGCTTCGCCATCTTTATCTTGGCGGGCAATTGTGATGTTGGCATCTTCGCGATATTCTGGAATATTAAGAATAGTATTCAATTTGCCCAAGTTAGGCATACCGAATGTTCCGATTAAGTCTGCTACTACACCTTTAAATTTTGCCTGCACAATTACGCTACGGTCTTCGGAAATTGCTTCCAAATTAGTTTCGCTGGTTGTGCCCACAATCTTAACTAGGTCAATAACTCCTAGTCCGTGTGTATGTTGTACGATATCTTGTAAATGGTCTTTCATCTTTTGTTCCTTGCTTTTTCAATCATTAATGATAGTTGATGTGGGGTGTGGTTATCAAGCATAATGTTATCAGTTGCATCTAATTTCATTTGTATAGCAATTTGCTTGAGTCTGCCAATTTGTTGTTTATTATATGTTCTTTCAGGCACGATGTCAACGTTTTTGTATCCAGGCCGCGGAAGTATTTGTGCCAAAGTTTGACTAGTGACGATGGATGTCAGTGTGCCAGGTTTTTTAATTTCTATCCAATGCACAGTGTCTTCGGATGACATGGCAACAATAACTTCGAAAAACTGTCGTTTAATCATGTCCAGCAGAAACCATTTAGGCATCCAATGTTTAAATTGATTTTCACCAAAATCTGCACAATGATGTTCCTCGCAATTATTGTAACTAAACATCATAACTCCGCCAGGCTTCAATAGCTCATAGCATTGTTTTAAGTATTCTTCAACAAACTGATTGGGAAGATAGTCAAATACTTCCCATGCAAAAATAAATCCAAATTGATGCTTGGGTAATGCACTAAGATCGACTTCAGTTTTGTGGGCGTCCTTGCCTGTCAGGTAACATCTGACTTTTCTCCTATAGACTTCGTTAAACTGTTTGGTTGTCGAATCTAAGAATTCTTGGTATATGTCCACTAGATAAAGAGGATCACCTGCGACCAATGCATTGGTCCATCTGCCATCTCCAGGACCTATTTCCAATACTGGATGTTGCCATGATGTATATCTACTTGCTCTGATAGCAATTTCATCTTTCGATCGATCGGACAGTGTGGAAATTAAATTTGCTCTTTCGTGATCTGGACTTGATCTTTTATATACTCTGTCAAATAGAGGTTTAGACTTGTCAATTACTTCAGCGTCTACACTATTCAAAGTGGCTGCACACAGCGTCTGTAAATCCTCGGTTATCTGCTGTAGTTCTTGTAATTTTCCAGCAATATCAGACGCATGGCCTTCGCTGATACTATTCATCCCGTCCACTTTGACCTTTATGTTGGATAATTCGTTCAATAGATTATCCAAAGAAAACTCTTTGAGTTGACAACTCAGATGTACCAGTTCACTTACTTTCATATCTTAATTCTGTTAAATTCGTATAGTTTATTTTACTATTATTTAGACTACGAAGAATATTTAGGAAAAATTTGTATTCCGGATGTGTTTTTTTCCATACAGCTTCTGCATCAAAATTGTCGAATGTGCCCCAATCTACAATCTTTTGAAAATTAATTTCATCAATGCCCAACTCATCGCACAACCTAACATACTCTACCATTTCAACATAATTTTGAGTTTGCACTACAAAGTTTGCAGTAATTGTCATATCACTGTATGTTTTTTGTTTCCATTTAACCAGAAATTCTACATTTTCTATTAGTTTGTCCCAGTCTCCGCCTCGTCGAGTTACTTTATATGTTTCCTTAGTGCCCGCATCGAAACTGATTTTTGTTCTTACTAATTTCTTATGAATGCCTTCTAGTTTGTGCCAATGCGCTTTTGCTAATATACCGTTGGTTATCAATTCTACTTCGACGTCATTGTTATTTAGATTTAATAAACTGAGTAAATGTCTATACACCAGACTGGCAAATGGGTCACCGTCACCACTTAGTGTAAACTTAATCCAGTGATCATGATTGTTGATCAACAATGCCAAATGTTCCGCAATGCGGATCCTGCGGTCGTATTCTGGGCCTTTGTTGATGAATGTGAAATCTTTACGACAACTGGGACAAGTTAGATTACAACTGCTGTCTATGGCAAAGTTAATCCAGTTAACAGTATCGGGCCTGTGGTCTATTTTGTTTTCTAATTCGCCTTCTTGGATAATGCTACAAGTGTTGTGGTCGCAGTATCTATAACTACCGTCCAATATGCTGGCCTGTATCTCCCTGGCCCGTGGGCTTTGCACAATAGCCTGCAGGCTGTCGAATTCCCAAATTTTACCTAAGCTAATGGGTAACCAGGCCTGGCAGATGCAGGCATACACATCACCAAATCCGTCCACAGTTATGGTATTAAACGGATGATAACAATACTTGCCTACTAACCCTAAGTCTTTGTCAAAGTTCATCTCACGCTGATCAAAAGTCCAGCGGTGGTCTTTTGCTATATCCGTGCTACTAAAAGTGTTGCGTTTGTACGTAGAACTATTGACATTAACTAATGGTATTATTTTATTCAAAACTAAACAATGTGTTAAATGTACTATTGATATCTGTGTTTTCGGAAATTTGCCATTCCAAAACACCCAACAAGTTCTCTACCTTCTGATCTACTATTCCTGCTTCCATTAAACTGTCGTCAAACGGCAAGTCTTTAAACCACGCAGGGATGTGTGTTTCATCTGTAGGGTACGCAACACTAGTGTATCCCAGTGGGTTGTCTTTGAGTTTACACACAATAACTTTCATACCATCCATGATGTTAGTGCTGTAGTTGTCGCCGTGCATGCGCCGCAAGTTATTCCAGTTCATTGCAGCACGAACGTGTCCTGGCATATTTGCCTTGCCTTCTTTTCTCTCAGCAGCAGAATACTTGGTCAAGTTGTTGACGCGCTTAGGCGTACCTTTCTCCCAAGCTGGTCTATCTTGGAATATATATTTAAATTCACGAACACGTTCAATAATATGATCACGCTGAGATCCAGTTAATACTTCTATTAGAATGCTACTTAAAAAGTCCTGCACAATCTTAGGAGTATCACTGCGCTTCTAATCCAACCCCATTGCTTTTACTTCGCCCGGCTTGCCTTTTACGTCTTTACGCTTGCCTTCTTTGTCATAGATTAACACAGCATAACGTTTCTTCTTGATAAACAATCCGCTTTGGGCCACAATCTCTCGCCCGCCTTTGATGATTTCACCATTTTTTCTGGGGCAATGAAAAGCACGTTCCATAAACGCAGGGAAACTTTCGTTAACTTGATCTGCAATGGTGTCGTAGACTTGGATACAGATATCTTTATTCCATTCCATACGCCCGGCTTCCACATCGTCTTTCACAGCGGGCCACGCACTAAAGTAAACAGAGTCAGTGTCACCATAGATAACACTTTTGCCTGTGTGATCATACTCGCCTGTGATGGCTTCGTTTACAAAACTATCCATATGTTTGGCAATAGCCCTTCCTACTAGAGTAGTACTCTGTCCAATTCGATGGTCAAAGAATCTACAGCCAGCGTTAAGAATAGCACCGTACAAACTGTTCAGATTAATCTTCTTAACTAGTTGTCGCTTGTCCCAGTATTCAACCTCTGCTTCTTTACCTTGGGCAATACAGTCTTTAAGTTTAGCCTGCATTACTTTACGTTCAGCATACCAACGTTCCAACAAGCCAGGGATAATACCTTTGCGTTCTGTAGTAAAGATTGTACCGTTAGCACTCAACACCCAAGGTTTATTGCTGTCAAATATCAAACGCCAAGCGTCCGCGGCACTTATCACATCACTAGTGCCGTCCTGCTCCCAATCCAACGTAAGCTCTACACCAGGGTCACCTTTCATAACTGCTTCATATTCAAAACAGCCAAACAAACCTTCCCATGCTGCCGCAAAGCTGGATCCTGAATCCATCTTCTCTTTAATATACCTATCCGTCATTATTGGACGGAATTGACCTACAACTGTTTCTGGGCCCATGTTGAGTGCACGAATAGCTGAGGGATAGAGCGAGTTAATGTCAATTGCTCCGATCCATTCGTGCATACCTGTTTTGGGATAAGCAACATAGGCACCTGCCGCTTGTGTTTCTGTGCCATCTTCGCTTCTGGGTTTCCTGTTAGGTACGACCAATCCTTGACTGTGTGCTTCATTAATAATTGCCTGCTCCGTGGTTGCTACTGCTCCCATTGTTGTCTGCAACAACACTGTGTTGTCGTGTGCAATGGTGTTGGCCAAATCTAGAAAGCGGAGTTTCTTATCCATCTTTGCCAACAGTCGAGTATCTTGTCTGTTATATTCGATAAACGTATCAAAGTCTCGATTATATAACTGATCTAATGTTCCTTCATATGCGGTCTTGCGTTCATTGAGTTCGTATTCTCCAATGGCGTCTAGTGCATAACTATGCCGTTCTTCATATGTATACTTGCGATAAAGTTGCATATAGTCCAAATGCACTCTACCAATCAAGTCAAATGTTACGTTGGTGGCACCGAAACGTTCAAATTCTCGTTGCTTGGGAAACTGCCCCCACAGACAAAGGCGACGTGTGTCATCTTTACTCAACACACGAGTAATACGACCAACGGTATAAGGGATGTCGAAACCCTCGCTGTTCCAGCCGCTCAAAATGTCTGCATCATCAATTAAGTTTAAGAAAGTATCCAGTAGATCAGATTCTTTTTCAAACAAAAAGCAATCACTATGTTGTTTACAAATCTCTTCGGCAGTTTCCCAGCTCATGCTCTTGGGAGGAATAACCAATGTAATTAGTTTCTCCATCCAGTCTAAGTAAACAGATATCGCAGTAATGGGGTTAAACGGATCTTCAGGTCTAGCAAAGCCTTTTAACGGATCAAAGTCAACCTCAATATCGAAGAAAGCAGTCTGCAACTTAGGCGGCTCAGCGCCCGAGTAGTTGTCTTCCAAACATCTAAATACCGGCTTAATATCACTTTCCCAAAGTCTTGTGCCGCCATGCATACGAACTTCTTTTTGAAATTCCTTGCCATGACGTGTGGCAAACCGTGTTACAGGTGTACCATAAATTGTACGATGTTTGCCTTTTGGATCATCGTAATAGAATACGTAGTTGGCAGGAAATTCCTGATATCGACGTTCTCCGTCAATACGTTCAACAATATGTATTCTGTCTTTTTGTCTATCAAATAGTGCGTCTACAAAGCTCATGTGTTGTATATTAAACGAATTAGGCCCACTGTGTCAATGCTAACCAGCAGTAGGTAGTTACTCAACATACCAAAACTCTTTCGAGTCCAGGCGCTCCATCCGAAAATTATACATTGTATAATAAAAATCGGATAGAGTATTAAGAATGGCGGATTGGGCAGTGTAGCTGCCATGGTAATACTACAACCAATACTTGCCAACCATGCAGTGACTTCGAGTACGAATCTCAAAGGCCATGCACGATAATCAGCTTTAATAAAGCCAATAATACCAAGTACTATACTGATCAAAGTGTCTTGCCGACAGTTTCCAAAATAGTATTCAATTCATCATGGTCACGATTGGTTTCGCCTAATTTGGCTTTGTGTGCAATCCTGACTGCTTTTTTCAATGTTGCAGGTTTGATCTCTAGTTCCTCAGCTACTGCTTTGATGGTATCGCTTAAACCTGCGGTTAAGTCTTCGATTTCCTGCATAACAGTCATACCCTCATTGATTAGCTGGGTAAGTTTGTTTTTGGCTTCGCCGCTGAAAGTGCGATTATAGTCAGACATGTTTATTCCTAAAAATGTAATTTTACACGGATTAATTGAGTATGTCAAGGGAAAAAGTGCTCACTTCCAATAAATCAAGTAGCGAATTCGATCTATTGCGCCAGCAGCCGGCGCACACCGAAAGGTTATTGCAAGCAATAACGGTCCTAAGGTAGTGTGTTCTGTTGTTTCCTTCTCTTAGATTCTTTCGAAGAGACCGAAATGTATTCCAATGTATTTAGCGGCGATGACTTGTCTGTACTATTATATTCAGATTTACTTATTCTTTTGCTTTTACCTTGCAAGTCAGTAACTGACACTGTATCTATGCATTGTTTTATTTTACAAAAGCACCAATTCTGCCATGTACATCCGGGTATTCACGATATGTGTATCCATCAGGAGGAGTAGTGTCTTCGCCTTCCCACACTGGGACAAAATGTTCAGTGTATTCGTCGAAATCGTCATTGCGTCTAAGATGCACTTCAATCAGTTTGCCACCTATGAACTCACAGTTGATCCATTTGTGTGGGTGAGATATAGAGTGCAGCATCTTGGGAAAAGGAAT
>Ga0075117_1001586_pt1 | contig 13867 bp, 14 predicted proteins | sample AntAceMetag02UKJ_FD_69789 | JGI IMG/M metagenome (GOLD analysis project Ga0075117, IMG submission 69789) | Saline lake microbial communities from Ace Lake, Antarctica - Antarctic Ace Lake Metagenome 02UKJ | ecosystem: Environmental > Aquatic > Non-marine Saline and Alkaline > Saline | place... | reverse complement strand
ATGTCCATTCTCAAGCATGAGAAGGATGGCGGACTGATCAGTGGCGTGAACACCAACGATGGTTGGATTCAGCTGATTAACGGACGCAAGGTTTACATCAAGGGAGCGGATAACCCAGACAGCCTTCGTGGTATTGGTCTGAGCTATGTCGTACTTGATGAGTACGCTGACATGCGTGCAAACGTATGGAGTGAGATCCTAGACCCAGCACTGATGGACTACGAGGGCGATGCCCTATTCATTGGGACACCGAAGGGCAAGAACCACTTCTACAAGATGTTCATGAAGGGTATGGACTACGACTACGAGAGTACTAACGATCCGTATGAAATGTACGAGAGTTTTCACTTTAAGTCAATGGACAACCCATTCCTGGCTGAGCACGAGTTGAACCGTCTGATGGACTCAGACAACTCTTCACGTGACACAGTACGTCAAGAAATCGAAGCTGACTTTGTATCAGGTGGTGGTAACATCATCAATCCAAAGGACTTTGAAATCCTTGACCGCCTACCAGGCGCAGGTCTCCAGAGAGATGGCCACGGTAACCACGTCGTTACCAGCCACGAGGATGGAGCCTACTACGTTACAGTGGACCTAGCGGGATTCGTTAGGCAGTCTAACAAGGTAGTCAGAACAGACGAAACAGTTATCTGTACAACTTACGTAACCGAGAAGGCTTGGTGTGTGCTAGACATGCAGCATGGTCACTGGGACGCACGTGAAGTTGCACTACGAATTATTAGAACTTGTGACCAGCTCCCTGGCGCAAGACTTGGCATCGAAAAGGGTGCACTGATGAACGCCATCGGTGACTACCTCGAAGACGAGATGCGCAGATTTAATCGCTACGTTACACCAGAGCCTCTGAGCCATGGTAACCAACGCAAGATTGACCGAGTGGTCAGCGCGTTGCAGGGACGAGCACAGCGGGGACGCATCAAGCTCCTCAGCGATACAGCAGAAATGAGTAAGTCACGTGAGCCTTGGAACGAATGGTTCCTAGATCAAATCGCTGACTTCCCCGATCCACTTTCCCACGATGATGGCCCCGACGCCCTTGCCTATGTAGACCAAATGGCAAGTGTAGGGTATTACCGCGATCATGAGATTGCAGATTGGCAACCACTTGACTTGGAATCAGGATACTAATGGCAGAAGTACACTCACAAGGTAACGAGATCCTAGTTGATACTCCCGAAAGCAGAGCCAGCTCACGCCAGCCCTCGCAGCCTGGGCAGGAATTGACTAGCTGGGTCTTTGGTAGAGTAAATAAGTGGGAAGACTTTAGAAACATGGGCTACAATCGCCTGTGGGCCGAATACTGGCGTATGTGGAGAGGCCGTTGGTCTCAGGAAGACAAGAACAGACTGAGCGAGAGATCGCGTCTGATCGCGCCTGCACTGGGCCAAGCAATCGAAATGACAGTAGCCGAAATTGAGGAAGCTGTATTCTCCCGTGAGCAGTGGTTTGACATTGTTGACAATATCGGAGATGAAGATAAGCTGGATGCCATCATGGCACGCGACCAGCTAACGGAGGATTTGGAGCTCGCCAACGTTAAGGACTCAATGTCCGAAGCGGTGCTGAACGCTGCCATCTTCGGTACAGGCATTCTCAAGGTTAATGTGGAAGTCATTAAGGATATGACCCCACAGCGCAACCCAGACACACTAAGACTCGAAGCCGTAGGTGACGAGCGAGTACAGGTAACGTGGGAGGCTATTCGTCCCGACCAGTTTATCCCCGACCCTGTAGGTACAAAGATTTCAGACATGCTAGGTGCAGCTCATAAGTTGCAGAAGCCTATGCATTCAGTTCTGGAGAAGATTGAGCGTGGGACATACAGAAAGGATGCACTACCCTGGTTGACGTCTCATGCGTCTTCGAGGGTGGGACACGAGGTGGACTTTGCCAGTGAAGCACAGGCCAACCAGACGCTTAATAGCCATCAGGCTGAAACAGTTGAAGTGATTGAGTACCATGGAAAGGTGCCCCTACGCCTACTAAACAGCCTAGAAAGCAACCGTACTCCCCTGGACGCAGTTCTAAACCAGAACGCAGACGGACGTGGAGACACAGCTAACCTAGGAGATGGCCCTCTTATCGAAGCCATCGTAACAATCGCCAACGGAAGTGTTCTACTTAGAGCAATGCCCAACCCATTCACGATGAAGGATCGCAGCATCATTGCGTTTCAATTCGAGAAGGTGCCTGGACGATTCTGGGGACGTGGAGTTGCTGAAAAGGGTTACAACCCTCAGAAGGCACTTGACGCCGAAATGCGTGCACGTATTGATGCACTCGGATACATCAGCTCACCAATGCTCGGTGTTGACTCAGGTCGAATTCCACGTGGCTTCAAGATGGAAATCAAGCCTGGTAAGGTTTGGCTGACACAGGGTAAGCCTTCCGACGTTCTAGAACCACTATCAATTGGTCAGCTACAGCCCAACACATTTAATCAGACGCAAGAGCTGATTCAGATGGTACAGATGGGTACTGGTGCTTTCGATACGGCTACCTCGCTGCAGAGTCAGTCGTCATCTGGAGGCTCAGGTGCTACCAGCAACAGTGTGTTCCTCGGTGCTTTCGTGAAGCGCTCCAAGCGAGCAATTCAGAATGTAGACCGCAACGCACTCAAGCCAGCTATTCGCAAGAGTATGCTTCGATACATGCAGTACGATCCACGCCGCTACCCAACAGATGCTACCTTCACTGTGAAGGCCACACTGGGACTAGTTGCTCGTGAAGTCGAACAGCTCAATCTAACACAACTGATGGCTATGCTCCCAGAGGATTTCCCTGAAGTTAAGATTGCAGTTGCTGAGGGTATCATTGAGATGTCCAGCTCTACTAAGAAGGCTGAAATCATCAAGGCTATGCAGGCAGCTATGGCTCCACCTAGCGAAGAGGAACAAGCGAAGCAGAAGGAACTAGCAGACCTATCGTTCGAACAGGCCAAGGCTGAAGCGACACAGGCACTACTAGAGAACCAGAAGACTCTCGCTGAGATTCGTAAGCTACTAGCAGAAGCTGAAGTGGCATCACGTCGAGCTGAAACCGAAGACGATAAGGTCGAGATCGAACAGCAGCGTGTGCAGCTACAGGAACAAGAGATTGTACAGTTTAACCAGCAAAACCAGATCGCAATGAGACGTCTGGAGCTACAGGAAAAGCAAGTTGATGCGAACATTCGCAAGATCAACAACTCAACAAATTCATCGTAATAACCACTTGGGAGAGTGAACATGGATATGAATCTACTGGCAGCATTGCCTGATGATCTAAAGGAAAAGTACAACCAGCTGATGGCTGTGTTGAACGCACCTGGGTGGAAGGCAGTACTGTCTGACTTAGAAGAACAATATGCTAGCTCACAAGCTGTGCTGGCAAACGCTAACAGCTGGGATGAGTATCAGTACTCACGCGGCTATCGAGATGCCCTACTCCAAGTACTGGAGCTGGAAACACGCATCGACAGAGATTTCACATCGTTTGCTGAAGAGCAGGCGGTTGAAGAAGAAGTAGCAGTAGTAACAAGCGAGCAGGCACTAGGGGATTTCCTCTAAGATGCCTACTTACGAGTACCGCTGCACCACTTGCAGTAACGTCCACGAAGACTTGGTAAAGATCTCTCAGCGAGATGATCCCCAGGACTGTCGAAATTGTGACGGTAATGCTGTACGTGCGATGATTACACCACCACGTATCGATTGGCTATCCATGGCAGGGCAGAAGAATGTCGGGCCAGAAGTCGCTGATAGGTACGATAAGATGTGTCGTCAACAAAAGGCTAAGGAACAAAAGAGTTTGGACACGCACGGTGACTACGGTCCCAGTCCTGGCGCTTAATTCCCCCTAACAACTCAACCGTAAATCCCGTGAGGGATGGTAAATGGAGATTACATGTCACTAGTAGACGTAACAGAAACACACGACCTAACACAGCTTGAAAAGGACCTAACCGAAGCCGTTACTGCGACACCCGCACCGGATGGTCAGGCTCCTACTGAAGATGCCTCAAACGATGACCGCCCTGATTGGATCGAAGAAAAGTTCTGGACAGGAAGCGTCGAAGGCAGCGCAGAGAAGCAGCATTCCGCATATATGAGCCTGCAGTCCGCACATGGACGCATGGCAAATGACCTTGGAACGCAGCGCAAGTTGACAGATCGAATCCTCAATCTGGAGGAGAAGCGTCATAATGACCTAGAGGTGAACACGCCCGCAGATGAACTAACCATCTCAGGTGCTGATCTACTCGACAAGCCAGCAGAAACACTTGAACGCTACCTGTCTGCACGCGATGCAGGATCACAGGATGCTACCTCAATCCGCTTGGCAGAGCTTGAGGGCGAACTAGCCCAAAACAAGTTTGTAGCGCGACACGCAGATTTTAATGATGTTGCAAACAGCACAGAATTCAGTACCTGGGTTAATCAGAACCAGTACAGATTGAACCTAGCAAACGCAGCCCGCGAGAACAACTGGGAAGCAGCTAGTATTCTACTCGATGAATTCAAGGCTACACGTCCCGCACCAGCAGGTGACGAGACAGTAGACGACAACTCAGCCCCTAACCTCACAGAAGAGGCTCGTCAGGCAGGACTGGAATCTACATCAAGCAGTGACTCAACTGTTAGTCGCAAGATATACAGCAGAGCAGCACTCATGCAGCTTCGCGTAGAGAAGCCTAACACTTACGCTGATCCAGCCTTTCAGGAAGAGATCATGCTCGCATATAGCGAAGGTCGCGTAAAGTAATCAAAAACCTAACCATCCAACACCACAAGGAATAAAATAATGGCTCTTGGAACCAACCATATTATCGCCTCAGAAGTAGCAGTGGGATTTATCCCAGAGCTATGGAGTGACGAAGTCATCGCATCATACAAGTCGAACCTAGTTCTGGCTAACCTAGTGCGTAAGCTCAACCACAGAGGCAAGAAGGGTGCGACTATCCACGTACCTGCACCTCAGCGCGGAAGCGTTAGTGCGAAGGCTGCTGAAGCCCAGGTAACACTGATTCAGCACGGAACAGATACCGTAATCGATATCACAATCAACAAGCACGTAGAGTACTCTCGTTTCATCGAAGACTTTGCAGACGTACAGGCCCTCGAAAGCCTTCGTCGCTTCTACACTGACGACGGTGGTTATGCCGTGGCTCGTGACGTAGACCTTTCACTCATCCTTGAAATGGGCGACAGCTCTTCAGGTACATGGAGTGCAAACTACACAGCAGCTACTAACACTATCGAAGACGCAGCGGTATGGCCTTCAACAGCCATCACAGGTGACGGTACAGCCGTAACATCTGCGACAGCCATTGCAGCTATTCTGCCTATCGCAGACGCTGGTGTACGTGCAGCCAACCGACTCCTAGACATCCAGGACGTGCCAATGGCAGGTCGCTCGTTTGTTGTCCGCCCAGAAACAAAGGAAGATCTCCTAGGTCTATCTCGTTTCACTGAGCAGGCGTTCGTAGGTGACGTTGGAGCTGGTAACAGCATTCGAAACGGTCTCGTTGGAGACATTTACGGAAACGAAGTCTACGTGACTAACCAGCTGCCTCTCCTAGACGCCGCAGGAACAGCTAGCGATGCAGACGCGAACTTCCTATTCCACAGTGATGCTACAGTGCTCGTAGAGCAGCTGGGTATGCGTTCTCAGACACAGTACAAGCAGGAATACCTTGCTGACCTGTTCACAGTAGACATGATCTACGGTGTTAAGAACCTACGTGACGGATCTATCGTTCCGATCATCACTAAGTAAGCCAACTGGGGGTCTTAATTGGCCCCCTCTCTCCTAAGCACTTTCGCTTGAGAGTTTTTAGCAGAGGACAATAATGGCACAGCCGTATAAGCTCAGAGGCGAGGGACTACCAGGGAATTCCAACTTCCTCGTAGGAGCACTCGTGGCTGACGATGTTCCAATTTGGGACGCAACTAACTTAAAGTGGACTGTCGCACAGAAGTCTACATTCGGTGTGCTGGATCACACGCTCCTGACTAACATTGGGACTAACACACACCCTCAGATTGACACACATATCGCAGATGCTACTGTTCACTTTACAGTGGGATCTATTGATCACGGAGCCCTAGCAGGACTTGGTGATGACGATCACGATCAGTACGCTCTCATTGCAGGAGATACTTTCACTGGTGATGTGACCATGCCCCGTCTTAGATTGACAGCAACAAATGACCTAAGTCTAGCAGGTACCCTGCACGCTTTCCAGGTTGGCTCTAGTGCTGGTGCTAACATCGGCATCGACAGTGACGAGATCATGGCCCGTAACAACGGAGCCACTGCCACACTGAGTTTGAACATCAATGGTGGTAGTGTAGCAATCGGTGCAGACCTAAACGCAGCAGCACAGCTAGACTCCGCTACAGGCGTATTCAGTAGAAGTGGCCAGAATATCATTACAAATGATGGTACAGCCACCAGTGCGTACTACATCACTACTCCTGTCATGCGAACACAGTTAGGCGGTATTGCCGTCTCACGAGTAGGCTCAGACGCTGCGTTTATCGAGTGGTGGTCACAGAACTTCGGTGTCCGCCAAGGCTTTATCCAGCATATCGGTGCTGGTGGAATGATCATCCGTAGTGAAACACACGGTGCTCCTATTATCATCTCCGCTGAAGATGCGGGCGGAACAACTCGCACGATCCTATCTGCCGATCCTGACACATCCACTATTCTACGCGCTGATACTAACCTTGAACTAGAAGTAGCGGCAAGTGAAAACTCTCTCATCGGAGTAGCCAACGCACGAGTTGCCTTGTATTACAACAACGTTGAAGAAGCTCGTACTGCAGATAGCTCGACTACAGACCAGATGTCTGGTATGCATGTTAAGGACCAAGCGCAATCGTTCCGACCAGTAGGATACGGAGTAACAGACCGAGACGATTTCGCTGCTAACCTAACAATTAATGATGCCCATTGGGGTCGATTTATTCGTCACTCCAGTGCTACAGCCCACACGCTGACATTGAACACTGAGACTACAGTCCCTCAAGATGCGTGGTTCTTTGTTTCAAATGCCACAGATTTAGGCAGAGGCGTGGTAACTATCGTATCAGGAGCAGGTGTAACCTTGCGACATTCTAAGACCGATGGAACCGTCACTAGCACAACAGGTAACCTAACCCTTCTATCCGGTGGGTACTGCTCTATTCACAAACTAACGGACGCAGTGTATAACATCTTCTCTGACTCGGTAAGCTAATGGCAGGTCCACAGCATATCTTTAGAGCGATCATGGGAACGTCGTCTGGACTATCTGGTGCAGACATTTGCCTGGTTTCCAGAACTTACAATCACACCAGTGTTGTTGTTAAGGGTGTAGGTACAGCAGATTCCAGAATCACTTTAAATAGCAACGGAGATGTGACGATCACAGGCTCTCCAACTGCTCCAGCTGCTGATGAGTGGCATTGTGACAATATTGACGCAGCACTAGGAGCCCTCTGGGATGTACGAGTTACACTCACAGCAGGGACCAGTCCTACAGTCAACTCAGGGCTCAACACATGGCTGGCTCTCTCCGCGAACAGGGTGTGGGGTAACAGACGATTGAACGTTGCAGGCACTACCACAAGCACACTAACATTTGAGTTCCGTGAGACCGGAGGTCCTGGAACAGTATTAGCTACACGCACAGGCATGGTCGTATCGGCCACCCTATTTTAAGGAATTAATATGCGATATCAGTGCTCAGTACGAGAAGTACTAGGCCACCAAGTCACGGTCACTTATCACTGCACAGGACGCACATCAGTGGAGATGGCAATTGACATCCCCTCTGACCGCACACCTACTCCCAGGTGGATTGAGCGACAGATGAGACGCAAGGCCGACGAAGCATGCGGGATTTGGGAAGCACGAGACCAAGCCAAGATTGATGCTAACCGTCTAGACAACTGGGACATTGGAGCACTTAATGGTGCCTACGTAAATGATGAGACAGGAGATGGCGATGTCGTGGACGTTTGAAATCGAAGCACAGTGCAAGATGTTTAGAGTCATCACAGGCAACGCTGAAGAAGGCGCAGAAATGGTCACTGCAGTCACAGGTGAGCATGTAGGCGATGGTTTCGTCCGTAGCCCTAACGTTACCGCAGTCCTGTCAGGATCTCTTACAAGTGAATATGAAGGCTTTGAACCCTACACTATCGAAGGGTTTGGATATAGCTGCCCCCACCATCCTGACAAGCAAGTAGCTCCAGGTGGAATGGCTATTGCTACAGCTGGTAAGGACATGAAGTACTTTTGCATCTCAGCAGCAACTGGGGTCAAGCTAGACCATGAGTGGCATGAGCTCGATAGGCATGCAGGTAAGCCAGGGCTAGATCCCTACACATTCGAATTCGATCATGAGGTTTGCCTCGTGGTTGCAACAGGACAGGTCGATGTAAATGGCATGCTCCTAAACCGACACAGAATTGCTCGGGGAACTAAGTTCACCATTGAGCCAGTCCTGGCGTCTATTATAGTATTTGTCTGGGAGAGATAAATGGAATTGGAACTACAAGATTACAGAAACATTTTGGTTGTACTAGAACGCGCATCGTTTAATGGCATGGGTGAGGCTGAAGCTGGTGTCATCCTGAAGCAAAAGGTTAGCGCGGTAGTGGCACAACTAATGAACCCCGTCGAGGAGGAAGAAGATAATGGCAGTGACCTATCGTCAGATGCTTAACAGAGTCCTACGGACACTAGGGGAAGACGAGATTGGAGCTTCCGTTGTCGAACTGACAACAGACTATGACAAGCTTGTAGGAAACTTCCTTAATCAAATTAAGGAGGAGATTGAAGATGCTACCAATTGGCGGTCTCTACGGAACGTGCTCACGGCGACTATCGCAGTGGATGCACTCAGTGGAACAGTTGTCGGATCGAATGAGCGCTCACGTATCCTACGTGGGGATGAAGTTACTTGGGCTGGTGCACGTGGTCTCGGATTCACTCCACTCGTTTTTGATGTCACTGACTCCAATAGCCCTACTGCGCTTCGTGAGCTGGAGCTTACTGACCTTCTCTATCGTGACACTATTGATCCCACTACTCGCACTAGTGCTGATGTTCAGTTCTTTGCTGTTGATGATCGTGGCGGGGATGAACTTACAATCCACGTATGGCCACGTCCCAGCACAGAGCGCACACTCAGTGCGATCATGGTTGTCCCACAAGCACGACTAACTGACACGGACCTGGACACAGTCATTGTGATCCCAACTCGTGCACTCGAAGTAGGCACCCTCTGGTACGCGCTCGAAGAGCGAGGAGAGGAGCTAGGAATCAACGCTCTATTCTCAGAGGAAAGATATCGTAATGCCCTGAATGACGCAGTGTCACGAGACACAGCTGAGCAAGGCGGAATCGATCTGGTACTTGTTTAATGGCACAACAGCTACAACCAATTGATCTAGTCTCTCCAGGATTCCTGGGGCTTAACTTTGCCCAGAGTGGAAGTCTGCTGTCACCACAGTATGCTACCAAGGCAGAGAACGCAGTCATTGATGTGGCAGGTAGACTAGCAGCTCGTAAGGGCTTCCTGGACGTTACTACAACGGACATTACGGCTAACCCTACAGTTAAGACACTTCATGAATATAGAACTAGCACAGGTACAGCTACGCTCATTGTCGCCTGGGATGGAGGAATTGCTAACAATGTTGCAGACCCAGAAGGAAACGACATTTCGGGATCAGTCACTGACGCAGATGGCAGATGGTGGTTCCAGGACTTCAACAATAAGGTCATCGGTTTCCAGGATGGTCAGAAGCCTATTGTTTACAATGGCGCTGGCACTTTCGCTACCGTCGTGGAATCGTCAGGTACAGCACCCACAATCCGTGGAGGAGTTGGCCTATCAGCTTACGGACGTGTCTGGGGACTCGACTCAGATGGAAGTACGATCAAGTACTCAGCCCTACTGGACGAAACGACATGGGACGGAGCAAGTGCGGGTATTATTGACATGCACAACGTCTGGACCGATGGTACAGATGAAGTCACAGCTATTTGGGCATTCAACGGAGGTCTGGTCGTTTTTGGTAAGCGGCATATCGTCTTTTGGTCAGATGGACAGGGAACTGCCCTGGGTCTCAATCCAACATTTATTGCTGTTACCGACGTCCTTGAAGGGACAGGCTGTGTAACACAGTGGAGCATTCAGGCAGTTGGTGAAACCGACCTGCTGTTTCTCTCACGTAACGGTGTCCAGTCACTGGCTCGACTTGTGTCAGAAAGATCCAACCCAGTAACAAACCTAACAAAGTATGTCCGTGACGAGCTACGCTTTCGCCTAGCCGATGCAGACAACGCACAGATCCGTAGTGCCTACTCTCCCGAGAATGGGTTCTACCTACTATCATTCCCTGACCAGTCAATTACGTGGTGCCTCGACCAGAGACGTCGCTATATCGATGACGACAGGGATTTCCTAAGCATCATCACCACATGGGACCTTGCTCCAACAGCTTGGCTAACTCGTGACAATGGCACTCTCCACACGGGGGGAATGTATGGCGTAGGAACATACGGAGGATCAGACGACAACGGTTCATCATTCAGATTCATCTACGAATCACCTTGGCTCGACCTCGGTGAGGATGTAGCTAACAGACTGAAGATGTTGAAGCGTATCGGTACTATTCTTTTCGTAAAGAACAACACAGACATTGTCTTTAAGTGGAACGTAGACTTTGACGATGGCTTCCGTAGTCTCACTAGAAGCGTCAGCGCAGACGCCAGTGCAGAATTCGGTGTTGGAGAATGGGGAGCAGCAGAGTGGTCTGGAGGACTAACACTGCGTATCCTGAAGGTACCCGCACGTAACCGTGGACAGTATTTCCGCGTAGCTATTGAAGCTGACGTCAACGGAGACTTCGCTATCCAGCAAATGGAACTATTCACTAAGATCGGAAGGATCGCTTAATGTCAGATTACACACAAATCACCAGCTTTGGACCAAAGGACTCACTACCGAGTGGGAACCCTGGCAAGCTGATTAAGGGTGTAGAGCAAGACGCAGAACTAGATGCGGTCTCTACAGCTATCATCTCAAAGTACGATGACACAGACGTGGCATCACAAGCTGAGGCGGAAGCACTCTCACTTAACACGAAGTTGATTACACCAGCGCGTGCAGCAGATATCATTACTCAGGCAGGTGGTGCAGGTATTACGCACACAGCAGGGGTACTGAATATTGTTGCAGTTGCGAATGGAGGTGTTCTTATCAATGCGAGTAATGTTGAGCTCGACATCGCTGGACTCACAACACAAGGATCAGCCGCCGCCTCTACTGACCTAGTTCCTATCGAACTAGCAGGTGGTGGGAAGCGTAAGGTTACAGTCTCTGACCTAGTGTCCGGTACTGGATTCGTATCTACAGGTCGTCTAATTAACACAACTGCCCCAGTTACTGGTGGTGGAGACCTAACAGGTGACCTAACAATTGCTGTATCAGCAGCTAGCCTAACAGCCGCAGGAGTAGTCGAACGAGCTACACAGGCTGAGGTCGATACAGGTACAGACACAACTCGCTACATCTCTCCTGCTACGCTACGAGCGAACATGGGATTTGAAATCTTTGCTGCCAAGACTGCAGACACAGTTCGTGAGAGTACAGTTACTCTTGCTAACGACCCACACCTGATTATTGGACTACTCGCTAACAAGCGATACTACGTAAAGATTGTAGTCCAGATGGAAACACCTAATGGATCTGGACCAGACATCAAGTTTAACTGGAACTACAGCAGCACTCTACAATCCACTTCACAATTCATTGCCCTATCAGGTAAGAGCAGCAACGAGTTGGCAGGTAATGGATCGACAATTACAGATACTGCTCTGTCAAGTACACCTATTAGTCGTGTGTTTGAGGGAATCGTCTGGACAACAGGCGCAGGTAACCTATCATTTCAGTGGGCACAGAACCTATCACTAGCCGCTCCAGATACTACCGCCGTTTACGCGGGATCATGGATTGGTGCGACAGAAGTGCCAGGAACATAAGGCATGAATAACATGCAAGACGTACAAACAACGGTGACCGTCAGTGCTGCAAGCGCTGGCTGGGTGTCACATCTAGCAGGAGTCAATGAACTTCTAACAACCGTGGCTACCCTTGTTGCTATTGCAACGGGTAGCTGGGTACTATATGACAAGTGGAGAGCACGTCGTGGGGAACCTAGCGAAGCAAGCAAGTCAGGCACTAACAAGTCGGACAGCACGTCGCAATCAGATTGAACAAGTAGCGGTAGCATGCCGCGAACACCCAGGTGCCATCCCAGATGATGTCGCCTTTGAAGAGATGACCTTCCACCACACAAGTGCAGGAGTTTATCTCAGAGAATTTAGAATGCCAGCAGGCAGTATCATTGTAGGAAGGGTCCACAAGAGACCATGTCTCAATGTCCTCATGAAGGGTAAGCTCGAAGCTGCCATGAGTGAGCACGAAGAGAACGTAGTGATGGAAGCACCTCACATCTTTGAGAGTGGTCCTGGTGAGCAAAAGGCATTGGCAGTACTTGAGGACGCAATCCTTGTAACGTGCCACGCAACAAATGAAACAGATCCAGATGCCCTAGTAAAGCTACTGAGCGTTGCAGATCGACAAGAATACATTGAGTACCGTCAAGAGGTACTGGAGGATAAGTCATAATGGCCATTTGGGCAGCAGGAGCAGCGATTGTAGGTACTGGTATCTCTGTGTTTGCGTCGTCAAAGAACGCAGCAGCAGCGCGTGATGCGCAAGCTAACGCAGCAGGACAACTATCTACTGAGCTACAGCCTTTCAACTTCATTGGCCCTGGCGGTCAGTTTGCAGGTCTTGGAACATCTGACATTTCAGGTGGGGGGTTTGTACAGTCTCCATCTAATTTCGATTTCCAGAATCTCCTACAAGGTGGACAGCAGCAGGCTCCACAGCAGCAGAGTGGTGTAGCACAGCCTACTGGACAGGGCGGTGGATTCCGACCTACCCCAGGTGGTGGTGTACGTCAGCAGATCCCTGGAGGATCAACTGGTGGTGGTGGTGGTGGCACAGCCGCAGAGCGTCTAGCTAATAGAGGCTTCCGTGAGCAGTCACAGATTCAGCAATTCGGTCTGGGTGGACAGGTGTCTAGCTCAGGTAATGGCGAGGGCCTAGAGAACCGAACAGGTAGCACTATCTTCACAGGTCTTGGTGACCTGGAACCAGCTCGTGGTGGACTTGTAGGATTCGCAACAAATCAAATTGGACGTGCAGGACTTGGCGGTGGACTACCACAGAATGTCCAGGATGCTAATGCACGCAACCAGGCAACTCTCGGTCAGCAGGTCGATGGGGACTTTGGAACACTAGGAGCTCTTGAGCAGGGAGTGGGCTCACAGTTCGGCAACGCACAGCAGGACATCGCTGGTGCACGCTCAGGCTTCCAGCAGGGACTACAGGACAGTGCGTTCGCAGGAGCTACTAACCTAGCAGGTATTGCTGGTCAGGACCCTCAGCAGGTCGCACAGCAGCGCCTAGACCTACTACGACAGCAGGCACAGCCATTTGAGGACCGTCAGGTCTCTCAGAACAATGATAATCTCTTCGCAACTGGTCGTCTTGGGACAACTGGTGGCTCACTGCAGACAGAAGCACTCGGTAGGGGCCTAGGACAGGCTGACCTGAGTAGACAGCTATCAGCTAGTGCAGAGGGACGGGCCTTCCAAAACAACGCTCTACAGGGCGCACAGGGCCTTGCAGGGGTAGGTAACCAGACACGTGGATTGCAGGATAATCTCCTGAACAGTGCATTTGGTCGATTCGGACAGACAGCTAACCTTGGACAGAACCTAAGTAACA
>Ga0075117_1001585_pt1 | contig 13869 bp, 11 predicted proteins | sample AntAceMetag02UKJ_FD_69789 | JGI IMG/M metagenome (GOLD analysis project Ga0075117, IMG submission 69789) | Saline lake microbial communities from Ace Lake, Antarctica - Antarctic Ace Lake Metagenome 02UKJ | ecosystem: Environmental > Aquatic > Non-marine Saline and Alkaline > Saline | place... | reverse complement strand
ACAAACAGCCGATTTAAAAGTGGTTGTTCCTGGTGCCGTATTTGGTGCCGTGGGAACTTGTGGACAACGCTGTACATCTACTCGTCGATTAATTATACACGAATCTGTTTACGATAAAGTAAGAGATGCTATTGTTGGTGCATACGGACAATTAACAATAGGAAATCCTTTGGATGAGAAAAATCATATTGGGCCATTAATCGATAAAGACTCTGTAAACACCTATTTAGCTGCTATTGAGAAAGCAAAAGCTGAAGGTGGAAACGTATTAGTTGAAGGTGGCGTTTTAGAAGGTGAGGGTTACGAAAGTGGTTGTTATGTGAAACCAGCAATTATTGAGGCCAAAAATCATTTTGAAATCGTACAACATGAAACATTCGCTCCTATTTTATACATCATGAAATATGCTGGTGAAGTAGAAAATGCTATAGCACAACAAAACGGTGTGGCACAAGGTTTATCTTCTGCGATTATGACCAATGACCTTAAAGAAGCAGAGAAATTCTTGTCTTACGCAGGTTCTGATTGTGGAATTGCAAATGTAAACATCGGAACTTCTGGTGCTGAAATTGGTGGTGCTTTTGGAGGAGAAAAAGAAACTGGTGGCGGTCGTGAGTCTGGTTCAGATGCTTGGAAAGTGTATATGAGAAGACAAACAAATACTGTTAATTACTCAGATGAATTGCCTTTAGCCCAAGGCATTAAGTTTGACCTTTAAATACATTTATTTAAGGAAACAAATTAAGCGGCGGTTTGATCGCTATTTTCAGAGGTCCAACTGCCCCTTAATAAAGCTTGAGCTCCTAATATAATAATCATACAGAGAAATGTAAGCCAAGCAACAACATGTTTTTTTATTTTCTTCATTTCATTTGTTCTATTGTCTTCAAGATAATAGAACTTTAATCTGGCGCATTGTATTCCTGTACACTTGGATATATTTTTTGTGTAAATGGAAAAACAACTACCTAACACAAAGCCCTATCGCGTTTTCGCAATAGGGCTTTTTAGTAAACCAACTAACTCAAATATATGGATTGGCTCTACCTCAGTGCCGAATCATTGTCGGGAGCGGTGAGACATTTCACTTATGGTATAAATTTAAACAGAATAACCGATACAAGCGTTCGACTTTATACAGTTCTGACCTATGACTGTATCAATGGAATTAAATTATGTATGATTGGAAAATTCGTTCTCTACTGATTACTAGCAATTAACGATAGTAATCTTAACAATTTTAAGATTTTTTTAATACATTGTGGGCAAACACTAAAACTATTAACCATAATGACAAGAACAACTAAGTATCTACTACTGATGCTCCTCACCATTTTGGTGGGCACCTATTTCTACATTACCTGTTGCAGCGAATGTGGAGCTAGCGTAACTGAGGAGCTTCCAAAAGAAGCGGTAGTCCCCGTAACACCAGAGCCAAGCTCTTATCCATTTGCTTTTAGCGATGGAGATTATGCTTACAATGAAAACGACAACTATAACTTTAAAGCATCGTCATCTACTATTTTGATGCCTTTGGCTGTAAGTTTAGAAGCTGGTATAACAAGCTTAAAAAGCTTCTTATCGGAAAATACCGGAAAGGTTATAAATCTAACCGGTTACTACAAAAGCGATGAAACGAATGACTCCGCATATCCTAATTTAGGATTAGCACGTGCGAATGCGGTTAAAAATCATTTGGTATCCAATGGTATTTCGTCGGCAAGAATCAATACCATGGGTAAACTCATGGATACTATGGTGCCAGATGACGGAATTTACCTTGGGCCGATTGCGTACAGTATTTCAGGGGAGTCGGAAACAGCTATCGATGACCTTAAGGCATTGTACGATAAAATTAAAGCGGACCCATTGGTGCTTTATTTTGATACGGCGGAAGCCTCAATAAACCTATCTGCAGCGCAACGACAAAAAATTGCGGACATTTCCAGATATTTGGACAAAGTAGAAGGAGCTGCTGTAAATATCGTAGGACATACTGATAATACTGGAGTTGCAGCGACGAATATGAGACTTGGGCAAAACAGGGCAGATTTTGCTAAAGCATATTTTATGAGAAATGGAATTTCCGACGCGAAAATAAATACATCTTCTAAAGGACAAACAGACCCAGTGGAGAGTAATGCCACAGAAACGGGAAGAACCAAAAATAGAAGAACCGTAGTAACATTAAACTAAATAAACACTAATACTTAAAAGAAGATAAAATGGATTTTGAAAATATGAACATCTGGTGCTGGTTAATTCCTGCTTTAGTAGGAATAATTTGCGGAATTTTAGGTTACCTCCTAGGAAGCCGTGGAGAAACAACTATTGATAACTCGGCAGATTTAAAGCTTCTGGAAGATAAAAATGCACGGCTACAGGCAGATTTGGATGCCTGTAATAAAAAGGCAACTGCTAACGCCAATCTTGGAGCCTCCGCAGCATCTTTTGCCGCCGGAGCTGCAATAGCTTCTATACCTTTTGACGGCGCTGCTGCAAAAGCGATTTTTGGAAAAACAATCAAACAAGACGACCTAAAGGTTGTGGAAGGCATTGGCCCAAAAATAGAAGGCATGTTTAAAGATGCAGGCATCAAAACATGGAAAGCACTTTCCGAATCAAGCGTTGCCGATTGTCAAAAAGTACTGGACACAGGTGGAAAGCGATATCAAGTTCACGATCCAGCATCATGGCCAATGCAGTCTAAAATGGCTTATGAAGGGAAGTGGAAAGAACTCTTGAAATGGCAAGACGAACACGATCACGGAAAGTTGTAGTAAATTAACCAACCTAAATGTAAAAATCCCGACTCCTTATGGAATCGGGATTTTTTATTTATATCCTTGCTTTTATAATCTACCATTAGCCTCAACCCACTTAAAGTGATATTGATCTTCAGGAAATTTCATTCGTGCAGAAATACGCTCTAAGCGTTCTGGAAGTTTCATTAAATAATCTCTTGCTTTTTGAGCCTCATCATTCAATCCTCGAATACCATCTATCTCCCAAAAAGCATTTAGTTTACTCAAAATATCTATATAATCTTGGGCAGTATAAACGCCTAAACGTTGGGCACAATTAGAGAAATTCTCAAAAGCCGCTCCAATAGTTCCACCAGATTCTCTTAAGAAATGAGCTGGCATCACAATTTTCTGTTTCATCATATCGGCAAAGGCCAACATCATTCCATTAGGGTCATGCCCTAATATTGTTTTTACGAACTCCCTATATGCCAAGTGATGGCGCATTTCATCCCCCGCAATAATAGTGCACATTTTTCCTAAAAGTACATTCCCTTTTTTCTTTGCCATTTGGCCCACACGTTTGTGTGAAATATTAGTAGCCAATTCCTGAAAGGAGGTATACACAAAGTTTTTATACGGATCCCTGTCCGTTCCAATATCAAAACCATCGGAAATTAAATGTTGTGTGGTAATTTCAATTTCCCTCATATTTACCCTTCCAGATAAATAAAGGTATTTATTTAGCACATCGCCGTGGCGATTCTCCTCAGCAGTCCAAGCACGTACCCATTTGGCCCAACCATTGGTTTTGTTTTCCCCATGCTGATCAATACCTACTACATCCATTAACCAAGACTCATATGTTGGCAAGGCTTCCTCTGTTATTGTATCTGCTACCATAGTTACCCAAAAATCGTAACCCAATTCTTTAGATTCTTCGCGTAGTTGCTCTACATGATCTAAAAACCCATCGCTTTGCGGGTCTGGCAAAAAATCGCTGGGCTGCCAAATATCTTCCGGTTTAATTAGAAAATTATCCATAAAACCCTCCACCTCTGGCTCAATAGCTTGCATTACCTCTAATCTTATGTTTTTTTCCGACATATGTCCCTTTTTTATCAAAGTTCGTAATTATTAACTAAAGTACTATTAAATCTATCTCAATTTTCAATTTCTACCCCGTTCCGTTGGATAAAAGGTGTATACAGGATGGCTTTGCCAATACATTTTTGAATCTACATCCAGTATGGTCAGGGGGCCTTTAAATGCTGCCCCCGTATCTATATTCCAGACGTTTGCTGCGTTTTGCGGTGTCGTCTTTCCTATTCGTGTAACAGGTGTGTGTCCTATATAAATTTCTTTGTAATGTGATAATCGTTTGGGATAGAGGGCATCTCCCATTTGTAACTTCGGGTTTAAGGAAAGTACCAATTCCCAAAGGGTACGATCCCAATAAAACGTTACCTCGGAATATTCAAAATTTATCCCATTTAGATTCGTAAATCCGGCATGTAAAAAAAGCCTGTTCCCATCATCAAGATAATAATTTCTTAGGGTTTTATAAAACTCAATATGTTTGTCCTTTGTAAGTTTATCTATATGTTGATACGAATGTACGGTTGCTTCGCCTCCGTGCTTAAACCACATTGGGTTATCGGATGCCCCAATCAACCATTCATAACAAAGCGCATCATGGTTTCCTTTAAGAAAAATACAGTTATGTGTTTGGTCTAAAGCTAACAGAAAGTCTACCGTTTCTACAGCTTGGCTCCAGCCATCTATATAATCACCCAAAAAAATTAACGTGTCCTCTGCAGACACTTCTGCTTTTTCCAAGACTTGTTGCAAGGCTTTTAGTCCGGAATGGATATCTCCGATCACTAAGGTTCTTTTGTCTGTCATTTTGCAAAAATCGCAATTACTCCTATGACTACAAGGATAAAAAGAACCAAAAATAAAATCTTCCAGAAAGAATAGGGACGCGTGCCGCTTAATACCCCTGTTTGGCCATTGATATAAAAATGATATTCCTTTCCGTTGTAGCGATAAGAACTAATGTATACGGGAAGCAATATATGCTTAAACGTTTCTTTGGATAGTTTGATATCTGCGTTAGAGACGCGTTGAGTATCCCCTCCAATATCTCTTCGTATCCAATTATAGGCCCTGTGCTTGGCCTCCTCAAAAGACTGATGATGCCCTTCTTTTAGGGACACCGTATATTTCTCTGTCACAAAACCTGACAAGTATTTAGAATTGAAACCTACCAATTCCTTTAAATTCCAAAAAGCCACCGCTGCCGGAATATCCCGTCTTTTTTTCTGGGAGGCATTAATGAGGATGTCGTCTATAAAACCATTTACATCTCCGGCCGCATACGACCATTTGGTTTTACGGACCTGTCGTGTTCGCTTTCCCTTATTGCTATTATAGGTTTGGGTTTCATAATAATAATCGCCGCGTTGCCCTTGGTAGGAAGCAAAAAGACTGGCGTCAAATGTCCAGTAAGGCACATAAAGTCCGTGTAGGCCTTCCGGATCTAAAGCAGCCCTTTTTAGATTATCCGGTGCAAACCACATGCCACTTACCCAACCTTTGAATATATTTCTCGCCTTTTTAGCATCCAGTTGAAACGGAACCAAGGCACCGGGTAGTATCCATCCCTCTTGCTCAATATCTTCACGAATAAGGGGTTCGCTGCAATACACACAGGACAAGGATTTATAATTCTCCTCTACATGCTGGTTGGCACCACAGCTCTTGCAATGCAACAGTTCAATAGTTTCTGTATAGGCGTTTTCTCCCACTATCTTTAAATAATGGGCCAACTCCAACTCCTCAAAACTACTTTTGGAGGGCGCTATAAATTCCTCGTAACCACAATACTCGCAATTGAGCTGATGTGAACCTGGCTTAAATTTTAGTTCCGCACCGCAGCTGGCGCATGCTTTCTTCTGTTCGGATGCTTTAATTTCTTCCATGGTAGGTATGCAAAAGCAACGGCCTAAACTTTTTCTTTTAATATGATTTCTAAGCAGTTGGCAATGGAGGTGGTGTATTACCGCCCAAGAAAGATTTAAGTTCTTCCACTTCTTTTAATGCCGCCCAATTTGCCATTCCTTGCTTCCACACCAACGAATCCCTGTTGATAGTACGGTTGGCAAAAAGCTCCTTTAGTTTATCAAAAGTAACAGGGCCAATCTGTTGTCCGTCTGCCGCATAAAAATAACTGACCTGAACAGGAACAGGCGGTGGGCCGGGCTGCTGTACTTGTTGGGGTTGCCCGCCAAAAGGCTGTGCGGAGGGTTGCCCCATAAGACCGCCCATTTGCTGTGCTAGAACAAAGCCCATTCCCATACCCATTCCGGCACCAGCTGTACCACCCTCGTTTGCAGCGGCCAACTCCATTGCCTTAGCAGCTTTAAACTGTGCCAACTTGGTCATATCTAATTTATCCAAACGGCTATATTCAAAAATTTCTTTCTTAAGTTCCTCGGGCATGGAAACATTCTCTATATAGAATTTCTCTAGCTCAATACCTACGCGACCAAACTCTGGTTGCATTACCGTTTGGCAGGTTTCGGAAAGCTCGGTGGTATTTGCTGCATAGAGTTCTATAGGTAAATTTGCCTCGCCCACAGTATCTGTAAAACGGGTAACGATCAAGCTTTTTAAATGCTCGTTTATTTCGTAATTCGTAAAATTTGCGTCCGTACCCACAACGTCGACCACAAATTTTCCCGGATCGTTTATTCTAAAACTATAGGTTCCAAAAGCACGAATTTCAACCAAACCAAAACGGTCGTCACTTAGCATAAACGCGTTTTTTGTTCCCCATTTTTCATCGGTAAACAATCGGGTATTTACAAAATAGACCTCCGCTTTAAACGGACTATTAAACCCATATTTCCAACCCTTTAGGGTGGTTAGAATAGGAAGGTTTTGCGTATTTAAAGTATAGGTGCCCGCGGTAAAAACATCGGCCAATTGTCCTTCGTTGATAAATACGGCTGTCTGCCCTTCACGAACAATCAACTGTGCATTGTTCTTTATTTCATTTTGATAACGCTCAAAACGGTAAACAATAGTATCGTTACTGGTGTCCAACCATTCGATAATATCTATAAACTCGTGACTCAGTTTTTTCTTTATCTCATCAAATATACTCATCGTTTGGTGTGTTTAAAATGGACTAAAAAGGTAAGTAATTCCTGAACATCCGACAAGGATATACCTATTTTGATGATTAGGCATTGTTTAATACATCGTTTTCGTAAAGTTAATATGCTCAAAAAGACAATAATTCGCTATCAGATATAGATCAGACTATTTTTTCTATTTACCTTAGAACCACAAGGGAATATGTTCTATAATTATTCATGGGAGTATACTTCCATTGTTAGAAATAAAACAAATGAAAAAAGTGTTTTGTATTGGAGAATTATTGATTGACTTTGTTGCGGAGAATCAAGGAAATGACTTATCAAAAGCAAAAGAATTTACAAAAAAAGCTGGTGGTGCACCAGCAAACGTAGCCTGCGCCATTAGTAAACTAAATGGTAAAAGTGTTTTTGTAGGCTGTGTGGGAGACGACCCCTTTGGTGCCTTTCTTTTGAATATTTTAGACAAGGTAAATGTAGATATCTCAAGGGCACAAAAATCCGAAACCTTCACCACGCTAGCTTTTGTATCTATAGATGCAGCTGGAGAACGAGACTTTGTTTTTAGTCGGGGTGCCGACAGGGAGTTAAAATACGATTCCACCTTAAAAACTGAATTTAATGGAAATATGGTTCATTTTGGAGCAGCTACAGCTCTGTTAGGAGGAAACTTAGAAGATGCTTACGGGCGCTATTTCTTTGATGCACTTACTCAAAATTCGTTTATTAGTTTTGACCCTAATTATCGTGAGGATCTTTGGAAAAACAAAGAAGCGCAGTTCATTAAGAAATGCATGCCCTTTATCCAAAAATCACATCTATGTAAATTTAGCTTGGAGGAAGCCCAATTATTATCTGGGAAGACCGACTTAAATGAAGCTTGTGACGTACTACACGAGATCGGTACAGAAACCATAGTGGTTACCCTTGGTGGCGAAGGAACATTACTTAGTACAAAAAATTATAAAAAAACTATTCCTAGTATCGCTGTAACACCTATAGATACTACAGGAGCAGGAGATGCCTTTATTGGATGTCTTCTGCAACAAATTGCAGACCATCCTACTTGGGAATCTATACTAAAAGAAGAACATATTCTTGTAAAAATGGTTGCTATGGCAAACAAAGCCGGCGCCCTTACCACGACTAATTTTGGTGCCATAGAGGCATTACCCTACCAAAAACAATTAGTTTCCTAATATGAATCAAGCAGCTTTACATCGCTTAATAACCTCCAAAAGGTCGGGAAAAGGCGCAAATAGCTCTGAAGACTTGTTTCAGTGCCGGCTAACTACAAACTTATCTCTTATCAGCTCCCTGTTTTTCTCACTTTACCCAAAGAAGGAGAATGAGCTGTTTTTTTATCAGCTTTTGAATCAAATGGAAGAATTGTTTTCTCGCCGACCAAAAGAACTGAAAACCCAAGATTTAGAACGTTTACAGGCTGGAAATTGGTATCAAAGCGAGCAGTTGGTTGGGATGCAATTATATGTTGACCGATTTAACAAAAACATAAAGGGATTACATGAAAAACTTCCATATTTTGAGAAGTTAGGGGTAAATTTACTTCATCTAATGCCAATTACTACAAGACCTTCTGGAGAAAACGATGGCGGGTATGCGGTAAACAGCTACCACGAAATAGATTCCAAGTACGGAACTAAAGAAGGTTTTTCTGCCTTTGCCAAACAAGCTCGGAAAGAAAATGTGATGCTCATGCTAGATTTTGTCGTTAACCATACTTCGGACGAATTTGAATGGGCAAAACAAGCCATCGCTGGAGATGAAAAATATCAAAACTATTATTATACCTATCCAAACAGGCAAGTTCCGGATAAATTTGAAGAAACCTTGCCTGAAGTCTTTCCAGAATCCGCCCCTGGAAGTTTTACCTATAATAAGGAAATGGAAAAATGGGTAATGACATGCTTCAATACCTACCAATGGGATTTAAACTATACCAATCCTGAGGTATTTATAGACATGTTGGCTAACCTGATTAAATTAGCGAATATGGGCGTGGATATCGTCCGCTTTGATGCACTAGCCTTTCTTTGGAAAAAAATAGGAACGGACTCACAAAACCTGCCAGAAGCCCACCAACTTATATCCTTGTTCAGAATGTGCTTGCAAGTCATTGCTCCAGGAGTAATTCTATTGGCCGAAGCGATTGTTACACCAAGAAACATTATAAAATATTTTGGAGAAGGTTCTTTAGAGGGAAATGAATGTGAAGTTGCCTACAACGCATCACTAATGGCCTTGTTGTGGAACTCTATTGCAACTAAAAAAACATCTTTACTTCATAAAAGCTTACAAGAAATACCAGCTAAGCCAGCGGATGGCACGTGGATAAATTATATTCGATGCCATGATGATATTGGCCTTGGGTATGATGATGATTTTATAAGAGCCGTGGGATGGTCCCCAAGAGAACATCGAAATTTTTTACTAGACTACTATTCCAGAGGTTTGGAATGGTCCACTGCCAAGGGCCTTATGTTTATGTATAATCCCAAAAACGGGGATGGCAGAATTACAGGAAGTGCCGCTTCCTTATTAGGTCTAGAAAAAGCACTAGAACAAAAAGATAAAAAAACAATTGACCAAGCGGTATCAAAAATTCTATTGCTACATGGTATTATCCTTAGCTATGGAGGAATTCCATTGATTTATGCCGGAGATGAAATTGGTACCTTGAACGACTATTCATTTACAAAGAACGATGACCACAAAAATGATAGTCGCTGGGTTAATAGGCCCATGCAAGATTGGAAGATTATTGAAAAACTTACCACTACTAAAAATCATACGAGTCAAATTTTCAACGGATTGAAAAAGATGATAAGGCTTAGGAAACAACTGCCGGTCTTTGCAGATACACAACCTGTAATTGTTCACCCGAGTCCAAATGAGCATGTTTTTCTATTTGAACGTAACGATGGGAAGAATAAGGTTTGGGTCGTATCCAATTTTGATGAACATACGCAGTTTTTACACCTTTCTTGGTTATTTTCTATTGGAATACGACCTGAGAATACCCTGGTAGACCTTATCAGTGAGAAGAAATTGAATATTGAAAATAACTTACTTGAATTAGGTGCTTATGCGCATTTGTGGGTTGGTGCAAATCAATTATAATCCACCTTCCTCAGGATTCGCAGTGCGGCCTTTAACGAAGTATAGACCTCACTAAAATTCTCTTTAACAAGACTCCTAGCAAGTTCCATTTGTTCCCGTGCTTCTTCGAATCCGTTTAAATAACAGATTAAATAAGTGTCAGGCAAATATGCTAAATCTTCGAATTCAGAAGGGTTCAGGTCAATGCCATTTTTAATTTTTACAAGTATACTGTTGTTGGTGTTATAGGTATGGTGCAGCACTTTTTTATCATAAAGCGGTGGCATAAAAACAAGGTCGGTTTGTATCTGATACGTACCGTTTTCTTGAAAAGTAATTATCAATTCTTCTAAGGGATAATAACGCTGTTTACCCCCGAGTCCAAGGCGAACATACTCCATTGTAGTAAAGGAATTCTCGTCATAACTTATCGTAACCTCATCCAAATTGGAATAGAATAATTTTACCTGCTCATTAATCAGTTCTATATCTACTCTATTATAATAAATTTCTCCCTTAACTACTTTTTTGTTCCCAGCCCAGCAAACGACAAACTGTTCCTTGAATACTTTATAGTCACTTTCAAGGTCTTTATGGCGGTTATTAAGAAAATCGATTACGCCGTCCAAAGTCAATTCTATATTGTTGCGAGCGTGTTGTTGGATTGTTGCGACTGCATTGGAGTTGGTATCCCTTAGTTCAACCCCGAATGCTTTTGGAAGACTAATACTACCTTCTCTAAAGAATACGGAGCCGCCATAATATTTCCATATATTCTTGCGCAACGAACACACCTTACCGTTCGATTTTATGGTAACCAAACCTACTACTTTCCCATCTTCCAAGTGCGGAAAAGGTATGTTCTCATAGGAAATTAGGGGAGGATTATCCAAATAGGCGTTTACCAAATTTTGGATTTTACTATCATCAAAAAAATCGACCCCAACAATTTTATTGTCTTCATCCTCTACTCCAATTACAATAAACGAATTATTCTTTGGGTTACTGTTCGCAAGAGCACAAACGTGCTTTAAAAATTTTGCCTTTCCTTCTTTATGGTTGATGGCAATAAAACGCTTTTTGTCGTAGAAACTATTCTCGTCGTTATGAGCGAGTAAGTTCTTGACCAATAAGCGTTTATTAATCATAAATTCTTATTGATTAGGGTAGATGAGGCCTGAGCGGTAGGCATCACAACAAGATCTGCGATATTTACGTGATACGGTCGTGTGACCACAAAGTAAATAATGTCCGCAATATCTTCCGGTTTCAATGCCTGATAGCCTTTGTACACATTTTCGGCACGTGATTCATCACCTTTAAAACGAACGTTGCTAAATTCGGTTTCAACCAGTCCTGGATTAACCGCTCCAACCCGGATTCCATGCTCATTCAAATCCATTCGCATACCTTGGTTTATGGCATCAACCGCATGCTTACTTGCACAGTACACATTACCTTTGGGATACACCTCTTTACCTGCCGTAGAGCCTATATTTATAATATGTCCTTCTTTTTTAGAAATCATCTTGGGCAAAATGGCTTTCGATACATACAAGAGTCCTTTTACGTTAATATCCAACATGGCGTCCCAGTCTTCGAGGCTACCCTCTTGTATGGTGTCCATTCCGTGTGCATTACCTGCATTATTCACTAAAATAGAAATATCTGAAAATGCTTCTGGCAAGGAGTCTATTGCGCTTTTTAAGGCAACTTTATCCCTAACATCAAAATTTAATAGATGTACATTAGTCTGGGTACCTAATTCCGATTTCAACGCATCTAAGCGTTCTTGCCGCCTACCACAAAGCACCAAGTTATAATTATGTTTGGCGAAAAGCTCGGCCGTTGCCTTTCCAATTCCGCTCGTGGCACCTGTGATAAATACTGTTTTATTCATATCTTATTTTTATGCTACTTCATATCCGTTACTGGCTTCCATTAACAAAAACCAATCCTGTAATTCCATTTCAATCTTTAGCGCTTTCATGGCCGTTGCCAATCTGGCCGGTGTTGCCGTCCCAACCACTGGGTAAACCTCCGCCGGATGCTTTAATACCCAACTCAACAACAACTGGTCTTCAGTAGCATTATACTTCTCGCGAAGACTTTTCAATACTTTTGTAATACGCTCGGTCCTTGCTGAATCTTCCTTAAAATAACTACCCAAGGGACTCCAAGACATGGCCATACGGTTAGCAATCATACAATCATCCAAAGTGCCATCATTCATAACCTCGTTGGCGGTGATCGAGAATTCCACTTGGTTACCGACTACGGGCATCACGGTTTCAATCAGCGCAACTTGTGTAGGATTAAAATTAGAAACCCCAAAATCTCTAATTTTACCTTCTTTTTTTAAATGAGTAATCGCCTCCGCTATTTCACCAGGATGCATCAAAGGACTAGGTCTATGTAGCAAGAGCATATCCAAATAGTCTGTTCGTAGTGCTTTTAAAGAGCGCTCGACAGACCAAATAATATAATCCTTGCCGTATGCATAATGTTTTACTTTATTTCTTCTGTCTTTAGCATCGAATTGTATTCCACATTTACTTATTAGTTGTATGTCCTCGCGGTTAATTTCGCTTATTACAAATGCCTTCCCAAACTCGGCCTCGTTTGTATAATCCCCATAGATATCCGCATGGTCAAACGTAGTGATGCGCTGCTCCAAACAATGGTGCATCAAGTGCTCCATTTGCTTTCTTGAAAGTTGTTTCCCCCAAGCACCCCAAGTCATAGTTCCTGCTATTATTCTAGAATAATTAGTGGTTTTGGTCATCGATTTTAAATTCAATTTATTGGTAATAGTTATTCATTCAAACGGATTGGATACATCAAAGCTTACCTAATTATTGTTTCTAGGTTTTCATAACCGAGTGAAATTAAAAAGAATCCCTTAAATACTTCATAAAAATAAGGGCTTTTCCTTTTTTTTAACCAATCGTTAACAGCTACTCAGTGAATAAATTTTGAATTTGCACAACTGTTAAATTAATAGCCTATCATTACCTAATATATATTTTGATAAATGGAAGAAAATACGCCAATTGATATTAGTGCCGTAAATGAGAAAATAGCTCAGGAAAGTGCCTTCATAGATTTACTAATTCCCGAAATGAACAAAGTGATCGTGGGACAAAAACACATGATCGAAAGGTTGCTTATTGGACTATTAGGGCAGGGTCATATTTTGTTGGAAGGTGTTCCTGGCTTAGCAAAGACCTTGGCAATCAATACACTTTCAAAAGCTGTAAAAGGAAGTTTTAGTAGGATACAATTTACACCAGATCTTTTACCTGCCGATGTTGTGGGCACAATGATCTACAACATGAAGGAAAATGATTTCTCCATTAAAAAAGGACCTATTTTCGCAAATTTTGTATTGGCCGATGAAATTAACCGTGCTCCAGCAAAGGTACAGTCTGCTCTTTTAGAGGCGATGCAAGAAAAACAAGTTACTATTGGCGACACTACCTTTATTTTGGACAAGCCATTCTTGGTTATGGCTACACAAAACCCCGTAGAGCAAGAAGGAACGTATCCTTTACCAGAAGCCCAAGTAGATCGTTTTATGTTGAAAACGGTAATAGACTACCCAAAAATGAACGAGGAGCAACTGGTCATGCGCCAAAATTTTACGGGAAAATACGAAACAGTAAATCCGGTTGTATCTGTAAAACAAATCCTAAGTGCGCAAAAAGCGGTTCGCGAAGTGTACATGGACGAGAAGATTGAAAAATACATATTGGATATTGTTTTTGCAACCAGGTATCCCGAAAAATACAATCTAGAAGATTTAAAACCACTCATAAGTTTTGGGGCATCTCCAAGAGGAA
>Ga0075117_1001580_pt1 | contig 13903 bp, 9 predicted proteins | sample AntAceMetag02UKJ_FD_69789 | JGI IMG/M metagenome (GOLD analysis project Ga0075117, IMG submission 69789) | Saline lake microbial communities from Ace Lake, Antarctica - Antarctic Ace Lake Metagenome 02UKJ | ecosystem: Environmental > Aquatic > Non-marine Saline and Alkaline > Saline | place... | reverse complement strand
ATATGAATTGGAAACGCTTTCCGCAACTGTCACGTATTGAGTATTCGGAAGAGGCGAGACGCGAGAACCTCGACAACGGACTCCAGTATCAGTTTCAATTTTCAAGAACAGCATTCGGCAATTCATCAACTGCGATGGTCGGTAATCCGTTCTGGAGAAGTCAGCCACGACTGGCCTACGCCAACGGCGCAGCGACGGCTCAATTAGCATTTCAATACTTCCGGAATCATCTGTACGTTTACCCGGAACACAAAGACTACGATCCCGGACACAACGGCAATGGCGGCTTTGGCGATGTCTTTCCCGTCAATACCCCTTTCGTGCTGATTTCGCAGGGATCTTCTTACTCGGACGCACCGTTTCTGGAAGCGATCGCCGCAACTCTGGCGGCCTTTCACCCGAATGTGATGAGCAAACTGGAATCGAATGGAATGGTAAGCCCCTGCCTGCAGATGATTCTTCGCCGGTGCCTGAAGCATGTTAAAACAGACAGCGACTACCTAACCGGGATGGCTCACCCCGTCGTTTTTGACGGCCAAAGCCTGGACGTCCTGCGGATGATAAAAATGGCCCATAAAATCACCCCGTCAGACATTCCGCCAATCGCCATTATGGAAGTTGTAGAAGAGTCCGAATCAATTGTTGGAAAAGACTATTTTGAATTTGTGGCTCGAGAAAATCTGTTCACTTCTGCAGTCGCAATTGCGCGAGCTTTTCGCACAACGGCTCAGACCAGCACAATGACCGTGAGCGCCATCAAAAGTGTTGACCTTAATCGAAGAAAACTAACATGGAACTGGGTTGTGCTGCAGGGCGATCCCGAAAAAATCGAAATTCAACCACTAAACACACAGGGCTCTGCCGCGACTATCACCATCAAACATCATCAGCGACGGCCGATTCAGCCAGGTTCAAAAATACAATCAAGCCGCGTCGACATTGGCGTTTTCGCTAATAACGGAACGTACTATTCGCCACCTGCCATCATTTCATTCTACTGTCCGGAAAACGAACGGCGCGACTACGATGACCGCGGCAGAATCCGGTCGATTCAATACACCGACTTCGCGCACGGCGGCGATTATGCAGACCCCATGATCGCAACAGCGAAAGACTGGCGAGATGAATATTTGAACACCGAAACCGGAACCCCCAACGGCTGGGTTCGCCATCGCGGCGATCAACAACAGACGTTCACGGCCGACGGAACGGTGGTTACGGCATCCGATGAACTTGGCCGCCCGACAGCAACAAAAACGGTTCGCTACGTCGCGCTGCCGCGTCCCGGTAAAACGCCAATTTTGCAGCAACTTCCAGGCATAGAGACCATTGAACACGCCTACGATTCCCCCAGCGACATGGTCGGCACCATGCAGAAGCGTTTGACTGAACAGGTTCCCGCACAATAAGACGCTTGAACAATGGCCATTCAACTTTGGTCCAAAGAATCACAACTGCATACTTAATGTCGAGCTATTGACGACTCATCAGTTGTGTCAAGTACAGAGACCTGAGTGAAGCTAATGGCGAATCAGCTCGCACGCTGGCTGACTCACTGAAACTCTGTCGAGCAGAGTCTGCATCGCCGATTTCAAGTTGAAGGCAACCAAGATAAAATAACGCTTCTTCCCGGACTATTTCTGAAAGGTGAGTTTGTAGAACGTTGGTCAAATTTCGCAGCAGATCTGACGGAGAATCCGGCCTGAGAAAACATCGATAGAATTCTTGATCGGCCGTAATTTTCAGCTTTTCAATTTCCCGTTCAGCCACATCCCATGCTCCCAACTGAAAAGCCGACCTTACGGCAAGATCGCGTTTAGTGGCCTGACGATCGACGGACACTAATTTCAGGTCGCTTAATGCTGAACTGGACAACGGAACAGCGTTGCGTAATGGATTAACAGCGAATAGCAGACTGCTTTGTAAATCCTGCAGTCCCCGAATTGCTCGCGGATGATCCAGCAAAGAGATTCGTCCGGTTTGTCGCAAAACACGATGGGACAGTTCGCAGTAACTCCACGTTCTCGTTGTGGTTGTTGCATTGAAACCTTCGTCATTCTGCAAAACTTTTAAGGCAGCGTAGGGAAGCCTTATCGCATTCAGTACGCTGGCAACCGCGTGCCTGTCCGATTTAGTCTCGAGTCCCAGAATGCCGTCAAGACTTCCGGTAAAACTCATGCGAGGCCATTCAAGATGATACAGCAATTCAATCGCTCGCCTTGACTGCACGACTGTCGACTCAACGGAAGCACGTCCGAAAATCGTCCTGCGCTGGTCGATTGACATGATTCTCCAATTACGATCGACTGACATTCGGCGAATCGCGGCGAAATCATGGGAATCAATAACAAGTAACGTTGGAGAATGGTGATCGACAAATGGCCCAAATCCGCCGAGCGTGCCTGCTTCAGTGAGATAGCGATCTTCCTTGCCTTGCCTCACATCTCCGCAGGCCATTGCATACTGCTTTGCGACATCACATGTAACTGCATCCCAACGATCGCTCAGCAAAAGTGGAAACTGCGTTGAAAGCTCTGCCGATTGCCAGTCGCGTGTATGATACGAAGATGTCAACATAACAGGTCCTGATGTCTGCCAACGACTTACATCCACAATCGTCGGGGACGATGAATTTAGCCAATTTAGTTCGCCGCTCTCACAAACCTGAAGACCACACAACACAAATGCAGTGAGGAAGCCAGTCGTCGGGATCCACCAAACATGCTGACTCTCCAGCGGACGTTCAGCCACGTTTGGCCGGGCGTGGGAACGTACCATGCGGTTACCCTCAAGCATGTCAGTAAGCATACATAAGAAAACAACTGCCAATGCCGTGTACCAACCGCAGCCAATTCCAATCGCTGCAAGCACCAGGCCGGCTAAACAATCTGGCGACGTTCGATTCCACGCAAACTGCATTCGAACTAACTCGAGCGTTGCAAGCAACAGTAACAGTCGTCCGACAAGCGGACCGTGCTGTCCCAGTGCATGGCCTAACTGCGGAAACGTGCTTATAAAACCGGAACATAACAGCCAGTCCACGGGACGTAGACTAGCCCCCAAGGCAGCCGGTGCACTCAGCATGAACACCGCAAACAGCCCCAGAATTGAAGCCACGCACGATACGCGCGTTCGCCAGTCGCGGTGCAACAGACCGGCATCAAGGAAAATGCAGCCACTGGCCACGACGATTGAAAACTCAAGTGAAATGCATAGTGCAGCGCCTGAAACCAGAATAACGGTTGCCAGCCCTGCCCATGCACTGGTGGCACTGGTCCACCCGATCGCCTTCCGCAACAAGATAATCATCGTTGCCGTAAAGAGATGTTCCGGCGGCAATGAAAAACTGACACCGATCAGCAACAGGCACGCCAACACAGTCTGCCCCCGCTCCGAAGCCTGTGCTGCGACATAGGTCGAAACAAACGAGACGATTCCCGCAAACACCCAAAAGGGTACAACAATGCGCTGCAACGAAGTAAACACCAACAATGGCAGATTCCAAACAGACTCAATCGCAAGCTGACTGCTGTCGGCTGGCTTGATCAGGTCGACTGGTGTGGCCATCGGCACATCGCTGGCTGCGACACAAATCAGGAAGGCACACAACCAGCAGGACTTCAATGGAAAATGACTGCAATCACCGCTCATGGGGTCGGCTCACTCGGTTCACGCACACGAATCCAGTGGTCAGTGAAGGACAGAGCGGCTTCCATTTTGACCGGCGGCATGTGGCAATCCAGACAGCGATCAGACATGCCAGCCGCACACCGTGTGTGTTCACTGTCATCTGAACTGTGGCACTGGAGGCATTGCCACAGACCCTTTGAATCCTGCCGCGACATTGGCCTGTGTGGATCATGACATGTTGTGCATGTCATATCCGATTCGGTGTAGCATTTTGCCTGCAACAAACCGACTGGCTGAAATCGTACGATGTCGATATTGGTGGTGTTAATTTCGTGTGGTTCCTGTTCATCCGGCCAACGATGACAATTTGCGCATCTTCCGACTGCTTCTGCACGATCTTGCGGCTTCCAGGCAAGATCGCGAAACTCCCCACCGGATTCTACATGCATCCCTCGAGGTCCGTGGCACCGCTGACACGTAACGCCCGGCATAATGCTATCCTCGTGAATTCGGCCATCTTTGACCTGCATCTTCGTCGTATGACAGGAAAAACACCTCTGAGCCCGCGGGCCGTCAAACATCAATCCAAAAGCACTGACGGCACTGTTTCCATTTCCATTTCGCAAAGACTGGCCAGGTGTGATATCAAATCCCTGTTTGTCGCGGAACCATGTCCAGTGAAACTCAAGTAACTCGCTGGAATCCTGACTGTCTGGAAGCGTTGACACCCATGTATGAGCATGACTGCCTGAACCAAAGCACCAATCGAGCTTCAACCGACGCTGTACGTTTCCTGTGGAATTGACAGCAGTGATCCCATCGACATTCTGTTCAACACTAATGCTTTGGTCGCCAGATAGATCCAGCTGCAGACTCCGCAGCAATTCTAAAGAACGCGGCGAATCTGCAGCCCGCAGAGTTCGAGCATGACCAGTTTCATGAAACGTTTCCGCTTGCTCATGACATTCCACGCAACTGCGTTCATCAGCCCAGCCATTGGAAATCTGCAAAGCGTCAACAGAATAATCGGTAACACTCGATGAAGTAAATCCAAGCCACCCGTAAACCGCAGTTAGTAGAGCAACAGCCACAATCGCACCGCTTCCGAATCGTGGTCGCGGGCGAAAGTCGGGGCTGTCTGGCGGCTCGCTTTTCGGGTCTATGTCAGTGAGCGGTTTGATGAAGCGACTTTCGAAAATGGGCGATTCACAGCGGTAACAGGTCGACACCGATTTTCAAAGTATGCTGAATCAGCAAGTCGCCGACAAGCATCAGCTAACGTGCGCATCACTTGCAGCTGAGGTATTCTCAACGGCCACCTGAGCTCAGTTACTCACTTTTACCAAGCGTGCTCATCCGCCATTCGAACAGTGTCGTTTCCAACCGGATTCCTGAAATCGACCTTGCTGGCTCCAACATTAGAACATCGACAATGCACATGAGAATTACTCATAAACGAATTATCAGAATTCAACCTCGCAACAGCACCGCCAATTAGTCATCAAGTATTTCTTTCCACCACGATTGCCCCTGACCTCTGTGCTTCATTCGACTCACAACTGAAACCAGCACATCTCGAAACCCAGTCTCATTGACGCCCCTGAAAAAATGAAACGAACGAAATCAGTCCACAAACGACCGCCCCTGACCGGTTCAAGATCCCCGCTCCCTATGCATCAGAGCAGCATTCTTCTGACATTCGAACGACCAGACTCTTCACACCGTATCTGTCATCAGAACGCAAGACGCCCCCTCCAAACAAAACATTGAGGCTCCGCATTAACAACGTAGCCAAGCTCAGAAATGCAGGGCCACGCCATAACTTTTTTAAAAAAACACAAACATTTTTAAATGTTCTCACAAATTACTGAGCAGACAGCGGTTGACAGTGATGTCAAAAACGAGAAAACTGAAAGGTTCAGGGCTAATACATTTTCTGTTGTATTTGTTCTCATTTCGAATTTTCCTTTCTACCTTTCTACCTTTCTACCTTTCTACCTTATCTGGAGACTACTCGTGGTCAAATCACTTCCCAGGAATCGCATCAGAGGATTCACGCTGATTGAACTTTTGGTTGTAATCGCAATCATTGCTATCCTTATCGCACTACTGCTTCCCGCTGTGCAACAGGCTCGCGAGGCGGCGAGGCGGACTCAGTGCAAAAACAATTTGAAACAATATGGCTTGGCACTTCACAACTACCACGACGTACACAAAATGTTCGTTCCCAATGGTGTTGCCGGAACCACTGAAAATGTAGGCGGTCGCTACAAACAGGCATGGTTGGCGTGGAGCGGTACCTCCATGTTGTTGCCGTACATCGATCAAGCCCCGATCTACAACAAGATCGACTTTGGCTGGCGTTGGGACTCGAACAGAAACGGCAACGTCAACAACACCATGGCGCGAAGTCGGGTTCCAGGATTTGTCTGCCCCAGCGATCCGGGAGCGGACGCGAGCTATACAGCAAACATGGCACCTACATCGTACACAATTTCCGCCGGACCGGCTTCCGACTGGTCGATGAGGAGCAACAATCCTGGCTTCGCGACATTGTACAAGGGCTCGAAAATTCGCGACATCACCGATGGTTCGAGTAATACGATTGCCGTGGCTGAGGCACAGATTGGCCTGAACACGGGGCAATGGGACCCGTCAGAGCCTCAACGCAGGAAATGGATGCGAGTTGTTACTGGTTCTAGACCACAACGGTCCAACAATACAAATGGTCGCGTTTGGAGAAGTACAGCGGCGCACATCGCATTGCTGAACACGTATTACCAATCGTGTCTGGCAATGTACGACAGCGGTTCGGGCTGGAATGGATCAAGTGATGAACAAGGTCGATTTTGGGCTGCCGGACGAGTTTACTGGGGACCATGGAATACAACGCTGATTGGCCCAAATGCTGGTCCTTCCTGCGATACTGACATTTCCGTGACAAACATGGATATCAAAGAGCCTAGCAGCTATCACACGGGTGGCGTTCAGGTCCTGCTCGCAGACGGTTCAAGCAGATTTGTCAGTGAGAATATTGACCAAGGCGTCTGGATTGGTGCTGGTTCAATTAATGGTAATGAGATACTGGGAGAATGGTAATCAAGGCACAGACGTTGAAGTCTGTTCTTTAACTAACAAAAGCGTGCGGCGACACTTGGGTGTTCCGCACGCTTTTCCATGTGGAGCTATCGGTTAGACAAATGTTAAATATAAAAAGGCATCTATAGGATGAAGAAAAAACTAATTCACCTGTTCGCAATGACAATGCTGGTCGCCGTCTTCGGATGCGGAGGCAGCGCTGGCAGCATCGGGGATGAGAAAGATCCGGGCGCAACCACCGACGATGAGCAAATGGGCGACGAAACTGGCGAAGCAGGGATAGAGGAGACAGCAGAATAATTTGAACTTGCGATCTCTTTGCAGACCTCTAACGCCCGTCACAAACCGGGGTAGACATGCCCCATAGACTGCTACCTTCGCTTGGAACGAATTTACAGCGTGCTCGACTCACAGTAAGTCGGGCCGCTGTAATTCAAGTTCGCCAATGAAAATTGAATGCGTACAGCGTCTTGGCGTGTGTACGATAATGGCTGTCGATTGAGAGCTTAAACGGAACATCCTTCCAGCAGTCTAACGAAACAGATGTATCATCTAAGCCGTGTCAGACACGCATCGTAGGTTTAGACGCGTTCATTGTGACGATAAATCAGCGCGTTCCTTAATTGCGAGCCGATTTCCCTGCCGGTACAACAGGTGAAACACTCCGTTCATCGCCAGAACACCACCCAGTGAAAGCAGCAAAGGCAGTCCGCTGACTTGCTCATGCACAATGGTCCACGCAAACTGACCAATGCACAGCACGGACACAAAAATCAGTGTGGGTGTACGTGACACCAAATTCACAATGATCGCCCCAAACGGTGCGCCAAGGGCCACGATCGGTGCAGCGGCCAGCCAGTTCGCAAATACTTCCGGATCAACCGCGTATCGCACCGGATCGAACTGCCCCAGTACTAGGTTGGATGTAATACCCACAACGGACGTGAAAGCCATGATGACGACCGATGTGGGGATCGCGACCTTCAGATCTTCACGAAACAGCAACACCAGGATAGCATAAATCACCATGTCGATTCCAACTCCTGTAGTCGCGGCCAGCACTCCACCGAACAAGCCAACTGCCAACCCCACGGTCTGGTTCCAGGGATGGTGCCTGATTGTTGTGCCGTGAATACTGACCAGTTCACGTATCTTCAGCAGGTGCATAATCCCAAAACTGCACCACACCACAGCAAACGTCAGCTTCACCCAGATATCAGGAACAATCGGGGCTACAAAAGCAGCTCCCAGCGGAGTGCTCACAGATGCTCCGATCAATGCTGGACGCAGCAGTGGCCATGCTATTGGACGGCCCGTCGAGAAAATGTAAATGCTGGCTGAAACCATTCCGATCGACTGAATCGCAAGACCGAAATTTCGTCCGAGTGAGCCCGGCATGTCGAACAGCAGCACCAGCACCGGAAAGCCAACGGTGCCACCCCCCATCGGTGTAGCACCGGCAACATATGACCCCAGAGCCATCGTCAATGAAATTGGCCAGTGGTTTCTCAGAGTCTGCCATGCATCAAGCCAAACCACGACTGTCAGCCAAACGGAATAGAAGGCTGCGAGCCACAATAAAAATGGCCTGATCTGAAGAACTGTACGTGCCACCTGCCTGCTGGTTGTTTCCGACACCATCGCATATTGCCTTTTCTGCTGTCCAACCAGTCGCCAGAATTATCGGGGGCCTACCGGTCTATTAAAACCAAACATGGTGACTCAACATGCTGTGCGTAGTCAGGAATTCGACTTATTTCCAGACTTATCACGTACTTCGCATCTAACGGCTTTCCCCGCCGACAGCACAATCTGGTGGCAGCCAGTCTTAGCGATCAAGTCTACGGACATCATTGGCACATTCACTCGTTTAAAGTGCATGAGCAGTTGCAGCATACAGCACAACGGTCTCAGGCGAGTTGCAGGCAAGAACTCAATTCAGCCGGGGCGTTGATAGCCTGGCAGCGTTAATTTCAAGGCTCAACCACCATCAGGCCAGTCCCGGTCCAGAGATTGATCATGTCCTTGCGACGCCACCGTTCCATGCGTTTTTGCGAAGGATCACCAATAAAGAAGACGTCACCCGCAACACCGAAACAAACAACGGAATGTTGCACACCAGGTATCCAGCCGTCATCTTCCTGATATTTACGGACTACAGTTGCCGTTTGTTCCGTCAGCTGGCAGCAGAGCAATACTGGTCCCAAACGAACAACTTCGGCCAATTCGTCAACCGAGCCTTCAAAAAATTTTGCCTTGTATCCTGTGCCCCAAAGCTTGATGGACAATCCGTGATACATCCCCAGCCAGGTAGTCCCTTTGCTGGTCAGGCATAGCCGGGCCATCTCAGCTTCGGTCGCTTCCAGACCAAACGTTTCAAGGATCGTTGCCACCGCAGCCGCGGAACACGTGTGGTCGGTCGTCTGCAGACAGATGCGGTACGGCACCGGCGGTTCAGCGGCTATCCACTTGTCCTTACAATCAGGCGGTGACTGCGGAATAACATAGATAACAGACCAGACCGTGACGCCCAGCAATGCAGCCTGAATTGGAAGGCGACGAACAAGCGACAGTGTCTGCTGTCGTGTCCACAGGATCGCCGCAAGCATTGCCAGCAGAATGGGGAACCAATTTGACAGAATGATCACGGACGGAAGTGGGATCCAATTAACAATCCACAGTTGCCCCCAAAAAAAGTAAACGTAGACAGCGATCAGCAGAAGAATAATCACTGCGAACAAATCTAGAGCTGTTTGAGAAGCCCTGACTGCGAGTCGACAGGTCACAAAGAAAGTGGCAACGGATAGGAAGCCCATTAACCCAATTGCCAGGCGTAAATGCTCCATATCCGCTCGCTCGCTCGCTTTGACGCAGGAATTCAGCGCGAAGCTGCCGTGGCTGGCACGTGTTGACATTCGCGTTTCGGAAAAAAATGTTCACTCATGGGTGATATCAGCCGTTTCAAATGGCCCAGCTGCCTGCACTTTATAACAGGATGCAGCGCTTGCCAGAATCGACCTGAGGCTCTTGTAACGCCTGTTGCCCGCACCACCTTCGTGTCAACAAGTTATCCTGGCGGATATCGTCCGCACTAAAGCAGCCATTTTCAAACATCTTTGAGATGTTCGACGATTCCATGTTATGAACAGCATTGTTAAGTAACTATGAGCGACATCGAAATTTCGGTCTGACTCATCGATCCCGGTTCAACGCCTTGAACGGCCATGACATGAAGTCTGCCGCACGATTCATCGCGAATTGAACGCGGTGCCGGGACAGATGAACCACAAGCGCCAAACCTCCTTGCGGATCATGCTTCAGAGGGAAGAAAGATCAGCGGGATTTTTGCCTTCCAGATCGACTCAGAAGACGAACAACGCGCACGATCAATATCCAAACAGAGCCGCACCGCTTCCGCACGCGGCAAATGGAAAGCAAACAGTGAAAGTCTGTTGCTGCGCCCCCGCATTGAGCCTTGCCGCTCACATATAACCGTTTTGCCATACAATTCGGTAGCCAAAAGCCCTCAGACCATCAATCAGTAAGTCCTAACGGTCCACGAAAACACCGTCCTGGTTTCAGGAAACATGCCAGAGCGGCAACGTGTTCGACTGAACGAAATTTCCGTTTACTTCGCGCCAATGATTCAATTGCATGGCAGCCACGTACCCCAATTCGTCCACTGCCAGATAACGCAGCCTCACTGGTAACCGTCAAAACCTGCAAGACGTAGATCACACGTCCAAATGCCAAAGTCATTTCACGACAGCACGGACAGCACCCATTCCGATGGCAACTTAGCGTGATAGGCAACCTCGCCAATTTCCGAATCGCCGGACCTTCGCACGCGGTGGCATCAAACTTTCGTCGACACCCGAATCTGTCTAATTCAGAACCGACGCGTAAGGTGATAACTGATCATCAAGGAACACGGACCGCGATGCCTACTCGGATGCGCTGCCTGATGCGCTGCCTTTAGATTCCGATTTCGAACTGCCGGTCGAAGGCGTGTCAGATTTAGGGGAATCGCTGGATGACTTTTCGGCCTTCTCCCCCTTTTTGTAAGACTCGCTCCGATAGTCCGTTTGATAGAAACCAGATCCCTTGAAAATAATCCCACCGCCGGCACTGATGATGCGTTCGGCTTTAGCTTTTTTACATGTCGGGCACTTCTTCGAAGGCTGGGCGGTGATGGGCTGAAATTCTTCCCACGTGTGTTCACAGGCGTTGCAGCGATATTCGTATGTTGGCATGAACGGGATTTCCGGCGGATTGTGTATTCAGGAATTCACTTAAGACGTGGTCCAACCACTATGACTCGTCACTGCTTGAAGATGTCGTTGGTAGAGCACAAGTGACCATTACCTTGGCCGGCCGAACCACTCGATCATGGATCTTATAACCCTGCTCAATTACCTGCAGCACTGTCATCGGTTCGTAATCGGCGGATGGCACCTGAGCCAGAGCTTCATGATAGTTGGCATCAAACGGCTGGCCGCTAGGATCGATCGGTTCACAGGAATGCGACTTCAACGCATCCAGAAACTGTGGCAACACCATCTTGATTCCATCCAGCAATTTCTGAGTGTCACCCGTCTGTTCGGTAATATCAATAGCTCGTTTCAGATTGTCGATGCCTGGCAGCATATCGCGAATAACGCTAATGGATTGGTACTTCATCGCATCCATCGCTTCCTTCTGAGTACGACGGCGAAAGTTTTCGAGTTCTGCCTGAATCCTTAAAACTCGATCCTTCAGTTCAGCGTTCTCTGCATTCAAACGCTGAACTTCACTTTCTTCCGTAGAGCCTGCAAAATTTGTTGCGTCCTTTGCGAATGCCTCAAAGCCTTCTGAAGAATCTTCTTCTGGTCGGTTGTCGTCTGTGCTCATTATCTGACTCACGATCGATGGTTGTTAGATGTGGCAGGTTGATCGGGATGGAATTCCCGAAGCGTTGTTGAATGATATTGGCAGATGCCATTAGCCTGAAGAACGCCTGTTCTACAGTTGGTTATTCAGCGTCGTCGTCTCCGGCAAAGAAGTTCTTTACGTGGTCGAAAAACGATTTCCGGTGAGGCATTACGTTCGCTTCCTCAAGTTCAGCCAGTTCCCGCAGCAGCTTTTCCTGACGCCCTTCCACCTTGCGAGGAACTTCAATCTGAATCTCGACAAGCAGGTCGCCGACGCTGTGACGACCATTAGGATCGGGCATCCCCTTGTGTCGGAGTCGATGAACTTCGCCCGGTTGTGTCCCATGTTTAATTTTTAACGTTTCCCGACCTGTAAGAGTCGGAATTTCCACCTCGGCCCCCAGAGCTGCCTGGTAGTAAGAAATGGGAACGCGGCACAGCAGGTCCTGACCATCCCGCTGAAACAATGGATGGTCTTTCACCTTAAAGTTGACGTGCAGGTCGCCACGCGGTCCGCCCTTAATTCCGGCTTCGCCTTCGCCGCGAATTGGCATCTGCATACCGTTGTCAACGCCACCCGGAATATTGACTTCCAGTGTGCTGGTTTTCATCACGCGCCCACTGCCAGAGCAGTCGCCGCAGGGGTCGTTGACTGCCTTACCTTCACCCTTGCATGCCGGACACGCCGTTTGAACGCGGAAAAATCCCTGCGACTGAATCACCTGACCGTGACCGCCACAGGTTTTGCAGGTGACAGGAGTACTCCCTGCTTTCGCACCGGATCCGTCACACGTATCGCAGGTTTCTCTGCGAGATACTTCAAGTTCTCGTTTGCACCCGGATGCCGCCTCAGGAAGTTCCAAGACGATTGTGGTTTCAAGCGTCGCTCCACGTCGCGCGCCACTGGCTCCACGACTTCGCTTTTCCCCTCCGCCAAATCCGAAACCTTCGAAGATGTCGCCAAACGCACTAAAGATATCGTTAACGTCGTTAAAGCCACCTCCGGCGGCCCGACCGGCCGCGCCGGTCACACCAGCGTGGCCGTATTGGTCGTAGCGAGAACGCTTCGTCGAATCACTCAACACATCAAAGGCGCCTGACGCCTGTTTGAACATTTCAACAGCTGCGTCGTCGCCCTGGTTTCGGTCCGGATGGTACTTCAAAGCCAGCTTGCGGTAAGCCTTCTTGATTTCATCTCCCGACGCGGTTCGTGACACGCTGAGTACTTCGTAGTAGCAAGTCTGAGTTGCCATTGTCGCATCCGGTCCATGGTTGTAACGACCTTACCTGCGGCCGTGGGTGAAACAGTTTGTTGTTCAGAAGTCGCTCTGGGAATCTCTCGGACGACAGGCTGGTCAACTCACCGAAGGTCTGCCCAGCAATCAGGCAGTACCTATCTACAAATAGAAACGGGACACCCAAAGCAGGTGTCCCGTGATCTATTTTGACTACGCTTTGCCCGGTAGGGCTAAGCAGTCTGCGTCAGACCGTTAGCAGGACAGCCGGATTCTGTTGAATCCAGCTACGGGACAACGATCCTGAACCGAACTAACGGACAGCTCCGGCAACCTTTGCCTTGACACCACCATCAGCATTATCAGTCCGAGTTACCAATACCTGAGTTGTCAGCATCAAACCAGCAATGGACGCCGCGTGTGACAGGGCACTGCGAACAACCTTTGTAGGGTCAAGAATACCAGCCTTCAGCATGTCGGTGTACTCGCCAGTTGCAGCGTCAAATCCTTCCGCCCCTTTCAACTGCCGAACTTCATCAGCGACCACGGCACCGTCCATACCACGGTTTGAAGCAATCTGACGAATAGGAGCTTCAAGTGCCTTTGCAACGATTCGAACACCGATCGCTTCATCACCTTCAGCCTTGACCTTTTCAACGTCTGCGATCGCACGCAGCAAAGCAACACCACCACCGGGAAGAATGCCTTCTTCCACGGCCGCACGAGTCGCATGCAGTGCATCTTCCATTCGAGCCTTGGTCTGCTTCATTTCAGCTTCTGTGGCAGCGCCAACTGAAATCACAGCCACACCACCGGTCAGCTTTGCCAAACGTTCCTGGAACTTTTCACGATCATAATCGCTATCAGTCTTTTCGATATGATCGCGGATTTGCTGAACTCGAGCCTTAATGGCCTTAACGTTGCCAGCACCTTCAATAATGGTGGTACTGTCTTTGCCAATTTCAACTTTGCGAGCAGATCCAAGATGTGACAGTTCAACCGTGTCCAGTTTGATTCCGAGATCTTCTG
>Ga0075117_1001579_pt1 | contig 13913 bp, 12 predicted proteins | sample AntAceMetag02UKJ_FD_69789 | JGI IMG/M metagenome (GOLD analysis project Ga0075117, IMG submission 69789) | Saline lake microbial communities from Ace Lake, Antarctica - Antarctic Ace Lake Metagenome 02UKJ | ecosystem: Environmental > Aquatic > Non-marine Saline and Alkaline > Saline | place... | reverse complement strand
AAATAGACTGGAAAAGAGTCCGTGCCGTTTGTATCATTAAAACAATGGCTAAAGCAGGACATTTTCCAAGTAGGGAAAACACTAAAGAAGCTTGGTTTCGAAGTCCGTTCCGTTCAGAAACCCATGCCTCTCTTAAGGTGTCGAAAGTCAAAAATCTATGGTTCGACCACGGGGCTGGCTTTGGAGGTAATGTTCTGGATTTGGTCGTCCGGTTTTACGACTGCCGCATTCTGGATGCGATTGACTTCCTTTCGGATATACCATCCTCTTTTTCTTTTCACCCGCAACCTTTTGTGCCACCCGAGAATACTAGCTTGATTGTCAAAAGTGTAAATCCCATATGGCATTACGGTCTTAAAGCGTATTTGAGCGAGCGGAACGTAAAACTGGAAAGCGCTAAAAAGTATTGCAAGGAAGTCCATTATTCATGTAAAGGAAACCACTATTTCGGCATTGGACTTCAGAACGATTCCGGTGGTTGGGAACTTCGCAATCGATATTTTAAGAGTGCATCCTCCCCAAAGGACATTACATTTTTATCCAACGGATGTAGTCAATTGGTAGTGACGGAGGGAATGTTCGATTTTTTAACGGTCACAAATTTTTGTCACGATAACAAGTCTCTTCTCATTCTAAACTCCCTGTCCTTTATTAAAAAAGCTATGCAGTATATAGAATTTTTCAAGGACGTTGAACTGTATCTGGATAATGATACAGCAGGAAAAAAAGCTACCAAGTGGTTAATGCAAAATCATAAATACTGCAATGACAAATCCTATTTATATAAAGATTTCAAAGACATAAATGAGATGTATATCGCAAGAAAAAGAGAAAACCAAATATAGCGATGAAAACCCATCTGAGTAAGAATTCAAGATGTGTCATTGTCATGACAAATCTTGCTTTTTCTCCCGTTGGTCGCAAAAGAATAGGAACTAGTAATCGAGTTTCGGATATAGGAATTAACAAATAATACTAGGATTAAAATAACAAAAGTGAAAAAGGAGTTTGTACAATTTCGGTGTTCCATTTATGAGAAAAAACTACTCAAAATCAAGGCCAAAAAGAGCGGACTTTCCATAAGTGAATATTGTCGTCGTGCTGCCTTTGACCTTAGGATTGTAGAACGTTTTTCTGATGAACAAATTGACGTCTATAAGCTACTTGTCCAGTATCAAATCAACTTTAAGCGTATCGGCAATATGTACCGAAAACGAAATCCAAAACTAGCTGATGAAGTGATACAGTTGGCCAACGAAATACGGAAACATCTTTACAATTTCAAAAAATGATAGGAATGGGAAAATCCATATCACATACAGGTGCGTCTATGGGATATGGCTGGGACGAAGAGAAAGATGCTAAAGTGGTCTACCGCGAACATTTGGCAGGGGACAATCCCAAAGAGATTACTCAGGAATTTAAAATCATACAATCGCAAAACCATCGATGTAAAAAAAATACCTTGAGTTTTGTGCTTAGCCCAACCATTGAAGATGGACAGGAATTGAAAGAAAAGGAACTAAAGGAAATTACGGAAAGGTTCATCAAGGAAATGAAATTACAAGAACGGCAGGCAATTGCTTTTGTACACCAAGATAAAAGCCATGTACATATTCATTTGTATGTAAACCGTATTGGTTTTGATGGCAAAGCTTACAAGGATAACTATGTAGGGAAACGAAGCCAACAGGCAGCCGAAAAGGTGGCAAAGCAAATGGGTTTGACCACGGTACGGGGCGTACAACAAGAGAAATTGAACGAAATAAAAAATGTAAGACAGGAAATACAGCAAATCCATGAAAAGGTTATTACAGAACTGAAACCCAAGGATTTTGACCAATATATAAAATTCATGAAACAGAGGAGTGTTGAAGTCATTCCTAGCATTAACAAATCAAATCAGTTGCGGGGTTTTCGCTTTGCATACAAAGGCCAAAACCTAAAGGGAAGTGAAGTACATCGTTCCATGTCAATGGGACGAATAGCAGAGCGAATGGGTTTTGATAAAAATATCGCTCAAAAAATAGTTAAAGAAAATACCATGCTACTATCAGGCAAAACGATAGAGGTATCTCCCACCTTGGCAGCGAACATTGCACAAAGGGCGATTAAATTGGCCATCAAAAAAACAATTGGATTAGGAATGGAAATATAAAATTATGGCAAAACTAGAAGAAATAGCGGAATTACTAACGGAGGAAATTAAAGAGTTTGAAAACTCGGTCAGTCGCATGGAAGAGCTTCAGGCTTTTTTGATGAACTACAAGATCAAGCCCGACACCTCGGATATCGATTTTATTATAAAGCGGTATAATGACGATCAGCTAAAAGCCATTAACGACCAACATAAACTGATGGCAAACGTAGTCTTCTACATTAAAAAGTCCATGACCATTCCGAAATGGGCAATAAAGCTATTTTGTGGACTATTCGCCTGCATAATTTTGGTGCTGGGTTTCTCCATTTATAAGGTTTCCAGAATTCCTGAACTAAAGCAAAAAGCTTATGGGCAGGGAGAAGAAAAGGCTATCGGTCATTTCAGAGCTTTCTTCGAGGCCAGCCCAGACGCAAGCGCACGCTACGAAGAATGGCGAGAACCTAAAAGCAAAAAGTAGATTGCGCCCTATCCGGTTTTTGCTTAACGCTTATCTGCCGGAACACTACAAAAACCGGACAGGATCCATGCGCAAAGTTTTTGGGTAAGATTTGGGGGATATCCTTTTGACCTTTATTATTGGGTTAACCTAATTCCTTAGTATAAGCCAAATAGCGCTCATATATTTCACTTTTCTCCTTCTCTAAAAAATCAAATAATTTTTCTTTAACTCGGTTTTTCTCAGCATAAGGCACCGCACCCTGTGTAGTATAAGTACCAATATTAATCTCAAATTCTGATTTGTTACCTCGAGTTTCAAAATAAGGAAACCCAAAATTCACACTAACTATACCTTCTACCAAGCCATATTTATAAGCAAATTTAACTTCCATACCCCAACATTTGATGAATTCATGATAGCTGTTCTGCTCGAAGAAAAAATCCGACTGTATCTTTTTTCCCTTAAAAATCAACGCATCTTTATTCGACATCCAAATAATTTCATCAGGTAAATCCAACTCCTCATCAGCTTTGAATTGTACATCTACTATATCCTGAAAAGTAAACACAGAACTAGTCATATTGTTGGAAAGACGCAAGAAAAAAGTAATTCTAGATTTATTGTCAAAATCTCCAAACAATATTTTTTCAAGTTTCTCTTTTTCCTTGACTACTTTGATATCTTTCAAGTGATTCACTAGTACTTTTTCAATTTCCTTAATTACAACTTGTGTCTCCTTAGAAGTTGTCTGAGCAGTAATTTTTAAATTGTTTTCTTTTTCCTTTTCAATAATCAATTGACCCGAAAACTTATTTGTAGCTTCAAACCAACTTTTATTTAAATCTCGTCTTTCTATCTCAAATTGAAGCACCATTTTAGTATCTCCCTTATCTACTGGAGAAAATGGTAAGATTTTCTGAACTGAGAAATTAGCAGTTGATTGATTAATCTTATCCTTCACAGCAGTTAGTGCAGAATAGTCTGGGACAATGGCGATTAATGGTTTATCAGTATTTAGTTTTATATCACTCGAAGAACGTTTAGGATTATCCTCTTTGGTGTTGAAACAATCTTTTAAAGTTTCAAACTCTTGTGGACTTATTACAGTATTACTCAAAAACGGCACATAAGATTCTTTAGAATCTTTTCCGAAGTATACCCCTCGGTTTTTGAGCAAAGCTTTTAAATCCGTTTTGGATATCAAATTCTGATTTACAAAGCCTTTAAGAAATTCTCCTTGTGGTAAAATTTTATCTATATGTTCATATTGCTCTCTCATTACCTAATTTTAAATACATTAATATGTTTTGCAATATAGTTTTTTGCCACAAAGGTCTGTAGAGCAGTATTTACTGAATTACTATCTCTTAATTCGTTGAAATCCGTGAATCCAATAAAAACTTTCTGAGCCCAACCACCGGATATCTCTATAGCCAACCCTACAAGACGTTTGAAGTCACTCACCGTAAAGCTATCATTACTACAAATATAAAGATGAGACTGATTGTCATTAAGAATTACACGGAACAAAAGAATTCTAGAAGTAAGATATTCAAATGGTAATACATTACCAGATATTCTTCTCGTAGTTGGATTGAGGTTATTACCTGTAGTTGGATAATAAAACTCTATGTTATCATTTAGAGTTGAAGCTTTAATCTCATTGATACATTTATGAATAAATTCAAAAGAGTCATTGGTAACTACTATAATTTGGTCAAAGATATATTCCTCGTGAAATCTGGACTTGGTCAATTCATCCAATAGTTTAATATCAGACTCTTTAGGACTATTATTTAACCAAAACAATATACCTACAGTGTTAATACTAGAATAAGAGTCAAAGTCATTGATTCGTTCAATTCGTTCACTTGATTTAACATAACACTCAAGGCCAAATGCTAAATCTGAGAAATGTTTTTTGAATTTATTTCTAGGATTATCGTCATATGGTTTATCGCTATATTTAACAGAAATGAAAGTCTCAACTAATTCCCCTTCAACAAGGGGTGATTGATAGATAAATCCCAAATCTTTTCCGTGAGTGCCTCTAGTTTCGCTACGCCCGTGTTCTTTTGGCAAAAAGCAGTCAAAGCTTAAACCAGTTTCAGGAGGAAACCATCCAATGGTTTCCAGAAATTCCATTACTTTTTTTTCGCCATATTCCCCTATTTTTTTTGAAAGTTCGCCCATATGTATTGTTCAATTTCGGTCTGATTATTAAGTTTCTAAAAATAGATTATTTTTTTGATTGAAGGAAAAATCCAACATAATTATGAGAACAACCAACACTAATCTAGAGAGTAACACTCCATATAATCGAATACAATCGCTCGGTTACTTTTAAAACCGTGGTTAAAACATCTTCTTCATCCGGCAACTCCCCATAAACCAAAAACTTAAATTCATTCTGATAGGTGTCTTTAAGTTGGTTCCAAGTTTCTTCTGGTTTCTTGAAAATCAAAGCTTCTTTAGGATGGTACTGTAACCAGTCATTATTGTTCTTAAAACTTTGCACATCGTCATGGGCTACTTTTAATAGCATTGTATCAAAAGCATCCGAAGAGAAAAACTCTAGAACTGTCTCATCTTTCAGCAGCTGATGAATATCATAGATATGCCTGATTTTGGCATTCAAGTCTACAATAGGGGTTTTGGTATGTGAGAACCGAACCAAACTCATAATCTTTTCGCAAAGTGTTCTTCTAGAATCCAACACAAGAGCTTCAAAGGGCAATAGTGCATAATCTTCCGCTATGCTTGTTTGGTTGGTGGCTATCATCATATCAAAGATATAGGTGTTCAGGATTCTCTTGGAATAAGGTTCAAAATAACCGAGCCATGTCGCCTCTATAATAATTGCATCCCTAACTTGTCCATAATTACCTTTGAAAACCTTAGGGTAGTTATACGCTATTTTCCGAATCATTCCCAGTTTATTGGTAATTCCTTCCATAGCTACCTCGGTAAACGGTGCGGTTATTTCCCTTGTTATTTTTTTTAGTTTGTTCTTTAACTGGTTTCCTGTTTCCTCTTCTCTTCGCAAAACGACCAAGTCAATATCCTCAGAAAAACGGTCGATGTATGTATAACACTTTGATAAGGCGGTACCTCCCTTAAATATGACTTCCTCTTTGATGCCACTTTCATAAATTAGTTTTAGGGCATAGCACACCCAATAATCCTTTTCGATATAGATATCCAAAATGCCCATGCGCTGTGCGGTTGCCTGTACCGCTTGTCTGAAAAGCGCTTCGTTTTCGTGCAGTTTCATTTTATATTCCAATATGTAGCATTAGACAACACCTTTTCAGAAATACCAAGATTGTAAACCGTTATAGGGTTTAAGATATCTTGAAGGGCTCTTATTTCAGTTTCTGCCTTACAGTCAATTTCTCTTAGTAGCGCACCTAATAGCGCTCTTGTTGCGGGGGAATATTTAAAGGCCAGTTTTATCATTTTTTTTTGTTCGCTACTATTCAGTTCGCGCAACAATGCCATAAATCGGATGCAGCTTTTAGCAATAGTGGTATCCGGTATTTTTTTTACGTAGCGCATGGCATCCAGTAATCGCAATAACGGAATGTTTTCTTTATTGATTGTATTCTTTTGTTTGATGAACGAGATTCTAAAACGACCTCTTTTAAAGGAGGGTCTTATTTCACGCTTACCAATTTGTATCGTATTACTTACTTGCGTGGTAAGCCCTAGGGCATTATAAAGACTATACCCTGTTATATAACCTACAAGCTTGCCATCCTCTTCCAATAAATCTTTTACGATTTGGTTCTGGTCTGGCAACAATGTACCGAATACCGTTTCTTGGGGTTTATAGTATTTACCTTTGGATAGTTTATTTATCTTACCGGAAATAGCCATCCGATTCAGGTGTTTGATGACGGCTTCCCTTTTAGCCACCTCGTTCATAAAATCTATATAGGTGAATACATACCCCTTGGGCAACTTATTAATCCTATCTTCTATATAATCAGAGGTTTTCATGAAAAAATATTTCTACAAAGATATCTAAAATGTCCAGTTTATTTGTTAAAAAACTGGACATTTTTAATGTATTCTGATAACTTTATTTGCATTCTACATGTACCCTTTTTACCTTGGGAAGCTATTCCCAAGGTAAAAAGGGTACACTACTACGCCTCCTATTCTAGAACAAGCTTTAAAAATGGAACTAGCGGTCCGACATGTCAAGTTTTTTGCGCAAAAAACTTGACATTCAATTGAACTTATAAGAGATAACTAGGGTCATGAAGTCAAGAAATAAGGGCAATATCGTATTTGCCTGTTATTTTATAATCAACTTGATTCTAGGTCTGGAAGCTTTTGTCTTACAACTCCATGTTCCTGCGGAAGTTGAAAAACCTATGGTTTTCCAACACCCTCGGCACCGCGCATAACAGCATGGAGCGAGAAAAACGCTCCATGCCATTATTTTACCAACGCTCGACCATCCCTCCATACACATTATTGTTTTCAATTAAACAAGAAATAAATATACGTTGTATCTTTAATGATAAACCACTAGAAAAGTGCCACAAAAACGAACTGAGCATATCCTAGATCCTGACGATGTTGAAATTGGACCACTTCAATTACAACGGATGTTTGGCGAATCTTACGAAGGGGATATTGATTTATACTTAAACTCCATATATTGCGATTGCGAAGCACCTACTAAAAGATTGAGCAAGTATAAGAGTTATCTCAATAACTTAAATGATGTTGTTTTAAAAGGCACATGCAGCGGTTGCGGGGATATTGCGGTTAGATACATTGAAACCGGAGAGCGAAAGGGAATCGATAAGATTGCAAACAAAATCAGGTCGCTGAACAAAAACTAATTTCAAGAAACCTTATTTCATGAAGGCTATAACACATAAACAATACAGCAAAGCCAATCTTCGCTTAGAGGAGTTGATAAAACTTGTGAATGATAACACGCCATTAGAGAGTCCATTAGCCAAAGAGTTTATAGCGGTAAGCAATATCATTAAACAATACGAAGAAATACATTTTCCCATCGGTTTACCTACCTTACAGGAAATGATTGAACTTCGTATGTTCGAAATGGGTCTGAAAAGAAAAGATTTAGCCGTTCTTTTAAATACAAGTACCTCTAGAATCAGCGATTATTTAAACGGAAAAAGGGAAATCACTTTAAATGTTGCGAAAGCTTTACATCAAAAATTGAATATCGATAGTGATATAATTCTTCAATAAAAACAGCATGGAAAGCATTACTCTACCAAAAGAAAATAAAAGGTTTCATCTATTTTCCACCTCGAACGCCCCTACCCTAGTGTTTACGGGGATAAGAAGATACTGTATCGGGGAAGTAAATATGTATTTCATTTGGTCTTATTATGGTTTCATTTGGTTTCATTCATCTGAAAATCAATAAGTTGTTTAAAAGTATTTTATCTTTCTCTTAATCTCCTATTTTCGTAAATTTTAATCTTTTTTATCCCTCTATAAAATATTTTATTGAAAAAGCGGAGAAATTACACCTTTAAAACTACATTTATTAAAATAAGCCTAAAACAGAAAAAATTAAAATACGGTAAGTCTACTAGTTTATTTCTTGAGTTCTACAATGGATACCGAATTGATAAAAACGGAGTTAAAAAACATCTTCGAAAATTTGAATACCTAAAACAATATATTTTTGGTAATCCTGAAAACGCTGATGAAAAAAGAAACAATAAGGGAACGCTTCTGTTCGCAGAAAACATCTTGGCCATAAGAAAGGCTGAATACATTAAGGGGAAGTACAAAAAGAAAAACGATTAAAAGGTGAAACTACCTTTTTAGATTACCACTAGCTCCATTGCCAGATGGGGAACTCGCTGCGTATTCCGTAGCACGACTAAGAGGAAAGGAATATCAAGGCAATGTGGATGGCGTTTCTGAAGAAGTATACTACACAGAGCTGAGCGCTTAAATAGTGTCAACTATCCTATAGAATCTATCAACATTAATGGTTGAAAACTGTTCTTGGAGCAGCAAAAAAAATTACGCTTAAAATCGTAAATTTGCATTTTCCTAACGCGCTCAATACCTAAGCACATATGATTCATTTTTTCGGGGATATCGCAACCAAAGTTTTTGCCGTCCAAACTGCTCAAGAAATTACCGGTACAGACGAACAAAAATTAAACTGGTTATTTGGCAATACCTCAAAAATAAACGCGGCGTCTCTAGACGCCTTTTTTGTTGGCCCGCGTGCTGCAATGATTACGCCTTGGAGTACCAATGCAACCGAAATTACCCAGAATATGGGAATTACCGGTATTATCAGGATAGAGGAATTCCAGGCGGTTGACAAGGAATTTACCGATTTTGACCCCATGTTGTCCCAGAAATTCGATAGTTTACATCAAGACATATTTAAGGTGGATGTTAGCCCGGAGGCTATTTTAAAGATTGATGATATTGCAGCCTACAATCAGCAAGAAGGATTAGCGCTGAGCGATGAAGAAGTGAATTACCTAAACGGCCTGTCCAAAAAAATGGGCAGAAAACTAACGGATTCCGAGGTTTTTGGTTTTAGTCAGGTGAACTCCGAACATTGTCGTCACAAAATATTCAACGGAACGTTTATTATCGATGGTCAGGAAATGCCATCCTCGCTTTTCAAACTGATTAAAAAAACATCACAGGAAAACCATAACGATATTGTGTCTGCCTACAAGGACAATGTGGCTTTTGTAAAAGGTCCCAGAGTGATGCAATTCGCACCAAAAACAGCGGATAAACCAGATTTTTATCAAGAAAGCGAGTTTGATTCGGTCATTTCCATAAAAGCAGAAACACATAATTTTCCCACTACCGTAGAGCCATTTAACGGCGCCGCTACAGGTGCTGGAGGAGAAATCAGAGATCGATTGGCAGGTGGAAAGGGTTCCCTTCCCTTAGCTGGAACAGCAGTTTACATGACAGCACTTTCCAGACTGGAAAAAGATAGGCCTTGGGAAAAAGGCATGGCAGAGCGCCCATGGTTGTACCAAACACCTATGGATATTTTGATAAAAGGCTCCAACGGAGCATCGGATTTTGGAAACAAATTCGGTCAGCCTTTGATTGCTGGCTCCGTATTGACGTTTGAATATGACGAGGCATCGGCTCCCTTCGACTCCGCTCCCTTCGGCTACGCTCAGGGAACGGAAGCCCTCGGCAACGCGCAGGGTGGGGAAGGCAAGGTGGTGGCTGAATCTAGGACACTGAGCGGAGCCGAAGTGAGCCACAGAAGACTCGGCTACGATAAGGTAATTATGCAAGCTGGTGGTATTGGTTACGGAAAAGCGGAACAGGCCTTAAAGGGGACGCCAAAAATTGGCGATAAGATCGTTATTCTTGGTGGCGACAACTACCGCATTGGGATGGGCGGTGCAGCAGTTTCTAGCTCGGATACGGGAGAATTTAGTTCGGCAATAGAGCTGAACGCCATACAACGTTCCAATCCCGAAATGCAAAAGCGGGCTGCAAATGCCATTCGCGGTATGGTGGAGAGCGATGTGAATCCCATTGTTTCCATTCACGATCATGGTGCGGGTGGGCATCTCAACTGCCTGTCCGAACTCGTTGAGGAAACCGGAGGGAAAATCGATTTGGATAAGCTCCCTTTGGGCGACCCGACCCTTTCCGCCAAGGAAATCATAGGAAACGAATCCCAAGAACGTATGGGCTTGGTCATTGGTCAAAAAGATGTCGCACTTTTGCGGCGCATTGCGGATCGCGAACGTTCCCCCATGTACGAAGTGGGCGACGTAACCGGAGACGACCGGTTTACCTTTGAATCCAATACTACCGGAGAAAAACCGATGGATGTGCACCTGACCGACATCTTCGGAAGTTCCCCAAAAACCATATTGACCGATACGACCATCATACGGAACTACGAGGCACCGGAATATGAGCTGGAATTTTTCCATGACTATTTGGAGCAGGTCTTGCAACTAGAAGCCGTGGCCTGTAAAGATTGGTTAACAAATAAAGTAGATAGATGTGTTGGCGGCAAAGTAGCCAAACAGCAATGTGCCGGTGCTTTGCAATTGCCCTTGAACAATGTTGGGGTAATGGCGCTGGATTTTAAAGGCAAGGAAGGGATTGCCACCAGTATTGGCCACTCGCCTATTTCCGGACTCATTGATCCGGCGGCAGGGAGTAAAAATAGTATTGCGGAAGCCTTGACCAATATCATCTGGGCACCCTTAAAAGACGGATTGCAATCGGTTTCCTTATCCGCCAACTGGATGTGGCCTTGCAAAAACGAAGGCGAGGATGCCCGACTCTACAAAGCCGTACAGGCCATTTCCGACTTTTCCATTGCCTTGGGCATCAATGTTCCTACCGGTAAGGATTCCCTTTCCATGAAGCAGAAATATAAGGATGGAGATGTTATCGCTCCCGGAACGGTCGTGATTTCAGCGGCGGGAAATTGTAATGATATTACGAAAGTAGTAGAGCCCGTATTGCAGAAAGAGGGCGGGGATATCTATTATATCAACCTATCAAGAGATACGTATAAGCTGGGCGGTTCCTCTTTTGCACAGGTACGAAATGCCATTGGAAACGAGGCCCCTACCATTAAAAACGATGCGTATTTTAAGTCGGTTTTCGATTTGATGCAGACTTTAATTAAAGAAGAGCAAGTACTTGCAGGTCATGATGTTGCCTCAGGTGGTTTGATTACAACACTCTTGGAACTGTGTTTTGCCGATACGGATTTGGGTGCTGATTTGGATTTGACAAACTTGGGCGAATCGGATACCATCAAATTGCTGTTTTCCGAAAATGCAGGTATCGTTTTTCAGTTGAAAGATAACGTCATAGAACAATTGCTGGTTGACGCAAAAATCGATATTAAAAAAATTGGGAGCGTCACGTCTCAAGCCACACTTCGCATTAAGAATGGAAGTATGGAAATGGGGCTGAACGTTGCATCACTTCGGGATACCTGGTTCAAAACTTCCTACTTACTGGATAACAAACAAACCGCTAATGGTTTGGCCAAAGAACGTTTTAATAATTATAAGGAGCAGCCGTTGAAATATTTTTTCCCGACTTCGGCTCCGCTCAGTCTCCCAAATCGTTCTCTCTCACACCGTCCCAAAGCAGCCATCCTCCGCGAAAAGGGCAGCAACTCCGAACGTGAAATGGCAAACGCCATGTACTTGGCCGGTTTTGATGTGAAGGACGTACACATGACCGATTTGATTTCCGGCAGGGAGACCTTGGAAGATATACAGTTCTTGGGTGCCGTGGGCGGATTTTCAAATTCGGACGTATTGGGGAGCGCGAAAGGCTGGGCAGGTGCCATCAAATACAACGAAAAGGCGAACAAGGTCATCAAGGATTTCTTTGCCAGACCCGATACACTTTCCGTAGGTATTTGCAACGGGTCTCAGGTATTTATGGAACTTGACCTCATCAATCCAGAGCATGAAACACATGGCAAAATGACCTACAACGATTCGCATAAGCACGAGAGCAGTTTTACATCGGTCCAGATTCAAGAGAACAATTCCGTCATGTTATCCAGTTTAGCCGGAGCTACTTTGGGCGTTTGGATTTCCCACGGAGAAGGGAAATTCAAGCTTCCACTTTCCGAGAAAAACTATGATATCGTTGCCAAATACGGCTATGAAGGGTATCCGGCCAATCCAAACGGTAGCGATTTTAATACCGCTATGTTGTGCGACAAAACAGGTCGCCATCTGGTTACCATGCCGCACATAGAACGATCTATTTTTCCATGGAACTGGGCGTATTATCCGAAAGACAGGAATGATGAGGTTTCTCCTTGGTTGGCAGCTTTTGTGAATGCTAGGGAATGGGTGGAAAGCGTAGCACCCTAGTCCCCAAAGGGGGAACTTTCACTCTAACGTGAAATAATTATTTGTATATCAGACCATTGAATTTTAAAAAAACTTAGATATTATCCGAATAAATTTTTACAAATGCTTGGAAAATGGCCATCAAAAATAACCGTTTAAAGGAATATATTTATCAGAATACGAGCTCGTCCATTAGAGGTAGGGCCAATGGAGTCATGGTCAGGGATTTGAATTTTTCGCCGGACTACGGCTCTGTTTCCGCTAAAGTGTGGGGCAGCACGGGCAATACCTACACCATTACCTTCTACGGCATACAATTTGGCCTTTTGAGCAGTTCCTGTACCTGTCCGTTCGACCACGGCGATATTTGCAAACACGAGGTAGCCGTAGCAAAGGAAATAGACGGATTTGTGGACATACCGGCCGGTCGTATCGAGAAACTACAGGCCATAAAACAAGCAGCGGAAGAAAAGAAGGTTCCTACGGTCAATGGTATTGAAATCCCTTTTGTATCGGTACAGGATATTACTACTGCCCTATTAAAAAAATACACCTCCAATTACGTTTTCAGCGATTTATATTACTTCAATGCCGATGTGCATATGTTCGACTCTAGTGCAGAAAATATCCGCTTCTCCGTAAAAGGGCGCAGCTACTACAACGACTCGGCAGTAGTAACCGTAACTAATCAAGAAAGCTTCCTGCGGCTTTTGTGTACCTGCAAGTCAAAAACAAAAACCCTGTGTATCCATCAAGCCCATGTCTTGCGCTATGTAGCCGAGGAAATGCCACAACTGTTTATGGGGCAAGAAGAAATGGACGCCATGAAAAATCAATTACTGGCAGAATTCGGCTTTAGCGCAAACGACAAGGGATATGAGGATTATTTTAACTTCGAATTTAAAAAAGGCCAGCTTCAAATTATTCCAAAAAACGGAATCGTAAGGCTCAGCAAGTTCAAGGATTATGAACCGCTGCGAAACGAACTTTTTGAAGATGAGAACGCCTTGCCCGATCAGATGCCTTTTCTACAAAAAAAGGAAAACAACAAAAAAATGACCTTGGCCATCGGATTTGCATTCATGCCCGAAAGTAATGACCAAAATCCAGCGGTAGTTGCCGTACCGCTAATTGGAAACCTAAAGAAAGATGGCACCACACTTGTATCTAAGATAGAGGAGGTCTATCCCAAAGCCTTGGTTAGCAATACCAATAATTTTTCGGATACCCAAACCGATATCCTCAAAAAATCCCTCTCCATTTCTGCTGGCAGGCTTCACGAACTACGCTATGAACCAGCGTACAAAAATACGATCAACCATTTTATCCTGACCCAGCTACACAGTTTGATTCCGCTTTTGAATGACACATTGGTTACTGGCGTTGAGCTGTACGATCGTATCCTAAAAAAGGACCTATATCCCATAAAGCTATCCATGGAAAGTGCGGCCCTTTCATT
>Ga0075117_1001577_pt1 | contig 13921 bp, 7 predicted proteins | sample AntAceMetag02UKJ_FD_69789 | JGI IMG/M metagenome (GOLD analysis project Ga0075117, IMG submission 69789) | Saline lake microbial communities from Ace Lake, Antarctica - Antarctic Ace Lake Metagenome 02UKJ | ecosystem: Environmental > Aquatic > Non-marine Saline and Alkaline > Saline | place... | reverse complement strand
ACCGACATGTGGCCGTCCGAACCGTTTCTAATATCAAAGCCCTTTTCCTCAATTCAGATCAAGGCAGGTATTGTCGCCGACAATCACGCTTCAAGAGTATTCCCGGTTGCCCGATCGTATACGACATTGGGGATGCAACTTTCGATGCGTATGAAAGGTTCTCAAAGGTTCGGGAATTCGGTGAAACCGGGTCTGGACTTCAAACAAGCGACAACAATCGCTTCCTGCGCCAATGGTTTGAAGTATCGCGAAATGACATCGAACTTCTCGCAGAATCAGAGGACATGGCCAAAAAAAGTTCCCGCCGCTGGTTCCCCCACAAGAAAGGCGGTCCGTACCGAAAATGGTATGGCAATAACGACTACGTATTGAACTGGAAAAATGGCGGGCAGGAACTCTTCGATTTCGCCACAGGGCTCTATGGCTCGCCTACAAGAATCATCAAGAATACTCACCGCTACTACCAGCAAGGGATAACGTGGTCGCACACAACAAGCTCGCGGTTCAGCGCTAGATGTCTTGAACAGGGATTCATATTCAACGTCGAATCGCCCGCTTTGTACGTTGAGGACCAAGCGCTGTTTCTGAACTATCTGTGCTCAGCGGTGGGAACTCGATTTATTGAACTTGCAAACCCAACGCTACACTTTGTTTCAAATAGCGTTGGTGATCTGCCATTCGCAAATGATGAAGTATCAAAAGAGAAAAGACGCTTGCGGGAGATTTCAGCTAGCTGCGTCGAGATATCTCGCAATGATTGGGACACAAGTGAGCTGTCTTGGAATTTCGAGCAAGCGGGATTGACTGTTCTTGAGACGGGTACACTCTCATCAACGTACGAACAATGGCGCGGTGACTGGCGTGCGTTAACCTCACAGCTTCACAGCTTGGAAACGGAAAACAACAGCATCTTTGTTTCGGCATTTGGCTTGGAAGGAGAAGTGTGCGTCGAAGCTAAGCCAGAAGAGCTCACGATTAACAACAATCCTGTTCACCGCTATGACGCCGACAAGAGCGATTCAGAACTGGAAGCCCTTCTTCTTGCGGACACGATGCGGGAGTTCATCAGCTACGCGGTGGGCTGCATGTTGGGTCGCTACTCGCTGGACAAACCGGGACTGATCCTGGCCAACCAAGGCGAAACGGCCGACGACTATCGCCGGCAGATTCCCGAGCCGACCTTCGCCCCCGATGAAGACAACGTCATCCCGCTGCTCGATGGCGACTGGTTCACCGACGACATCAGCGAACGCTTCAAAGAGTTTCTAAAAGTCACCTTCGGCACCGAGCACTACGAAGAAAATCTCACGTTTCTGGAAAACGCCCTCTATCCCGACAATCTGACCGGCAAAAAGCGGAAGACCATCCACGACTACTTCCTCAAGGATTTCTACAACCACCACATCAGGCTCTACAAAAAGCGGCCCATCTACTGGCTCTTCAGCAGCGGCAAACAGGGGGCATTCAAAGCCTTGATCTACATGCACCGCTACAACCCCAGCACCCTCAGTCGCATGCGGACGGAGTACGTCGTTCCGTTACAAGGTAAATTCAATGCCCGTATCGAGCAACTGGATAAGGACATCACCGTCGCAGGTAGTACGAGCCACCGAAAAAAACTGGAATCCGAACGGACAACCCTGATCAGGCAGCGTGAAGAAATTCAGACCTTCGACGAAAAACTGCGTCACTACGCCGACCAGCGCATCGAGTTCGACCTTGACGACGGCGTCAAAGAAAACTACGGAAAATTTGGCGACCTGCTGGCCGAAGTCAAAGCGATCACAGGCAAGAAACCAGTGGTAGAGGTGCTTACCTGATGGAAACCAAACAACTCAAGGATTACGCTCCCGCGGCGCGGCGGGCGTTTATGGAAGCGGTGACCAATAAGGCGGCCCTGTATGGTCTGCTGCCCGGCGGGGAGATTCTGCCGCTCAAGCAGACTGGCGACGTCGTTGTCATCGATGATCGTCCCTTTCCGCGCAGCGTGGCCCGGCAGCGGGAAGAACTGGTCGACCGTATTCAGACCGAAGGTTTTGAGCATGTCATCGAAGCCATCGCTTATACCTGGTTCAACCGTTTTGTCGCCATTCGTTATCTGGAACTGCACGGTTATCTCGATCATGGCTACCGGGTGCTCAGTCATCCGGAAGACAAACCGGTCCCCGAAATCCTCGAACACGCCGAACGCATCGATTTGCCGGGACTGAACCGGGACGTAGTCGTCGATCTCAAACTGGATGGCGGCAAAGACGAAGAACTCTATCAACTGCTGCTGTTGGCGCAGTGTAATGCCCTGCATGCCGCCCTCCCCTTTCTGTTTGAACCGGTGAGCGGCGCCGCGGAACTCCTGCTGCCCGACAACCTGTTGCACACCGATTCGCTGATCCGCACGCTCGTCAACAACATCCCCGCCGCCCAGTGGGACAACATTGAGATCATCGGCTGGCTCTACCAGTTTTACATCTCGGAAAAGAAAGACCAGGTCATCGGCAAGGTGGTCAAGTCGGAAGACATCCCCGCCGCCACGCAGCTGTTTACACCCAACTGGATCGTGAAATACATGGTCCAGAACTCACTCGGCGCCCAGTGGCTGGCCACCTATCCCGATTCGCCTCTCAAGGCGCAAATGGAATATTATATTGAGCCGGCAGAGCAGACCGACGAAGTCAACGCGCAGCTCGCCGCCATCACACCGGACACGCTCCACCCCGAAGAACTGACGCTGATCGACCCCGCCTGCGGCTCCGGTCACATCCTGGTGGAAGCCTACGATCTGTTCAAGGCGATCTACCTCGAACGGGGTTATCGCCAGCGGGATCTGCCCCGGCTGATCCTGGAACGCAACCTGTTCGGCCTCGACATTGACGAACGTGCGGCCCAGCTCACCGGTTTTGCGCTGCTGATGAAAGGCCGCGCCGACGACCGCCGCCTGTTCGAACAGGGTCTGCATCTCAACGTGATGGCGCTGGTCGACAGCACACACTTCGATCCCGAACGACTGGCCACCGGTCTCCCGCTGGCCGACTTCGATCTGATCGAAGCCGACCTCACCCAGCTGAAACAACTCTTCGAACACGCCACCACCTTCGGCTCCCTGATCCAGGTCCCCCCCGAACTGGCAACCAAACTCCCCGCACTCAGAAAACTAAGCGAAACTACCAGCCAGGATCTGTTTGTCGCGGGGGCGATGAAGAGTTTAAAACCACTTGTACGACAGGCAATAATCCTGGCCGCTCAGTACGATGCTGTTGTGGCAAATCCACCGTATATGGGTAGCAAGTATCAAACTCCAGTTCTCAAGATATTCCTGAAGAGCCAGTATGCGGGTTACGAAAAAGACTTTTTTTCGGCGTTTGTAGATCGTAATCTTGCATTTTGCAAGCTATCCGGAGGACTTGGTATTGTTGCCCCTTACGTTTGGATGTTTCTTTCATCCTATGAACATCTTCGAGAGAAGATTATTGAGCAGACAAGTCTCTCGAGTCTCATTCAGCTCGAATACAACGCGTTCGAGCCAGCGTGTATCCCCGTTGCTACTTTCACTCTAATGCGGCGCCATGTAGCGGGTTTTATAGGATCGTACATTAAGCTCTCAGGATTTAGGGGATATGAGAATCAAGCATCAAGAACACTTGAAGCCATAAATAACCCTAACTGCGAGTGGCTGTTTAGAACGAAGCCAGATAATTTCAAGAAGATTCCCAGCAGCCCAATAGCCTATTGGCTAGCAGATGCCTTGTTGGAGTCATTTACATCATATCCGAAGCTTGCAAGCTTCGGAGAAGCACGTGGAGGAATGCAGTCCGGTGATACATCAAGGTTTTTACGTAGATGGTCTGAGGTGTCATTCAAACGGATTTCATTCCATTCACATTCTAGGGTGACAGCCAAGGAAGCAGGTTTAAAATGGTTTCCTCATCAAAAAGGAGGGAAGGTGAGGAGGTGGTACGGAAACAATGAATACCTCGTTGATTGGGAGAACGATGGTGAAGAAATATTTGCGTTCTGTAACTATTTGAACAGTCAGAAAGCTTCCACAATGGGTGTAGCCAGTACCCAATTCTATTTCAAGAATGGGATTACGTGGAATTTGATAACGAGTGGAAAATTTTCTATCAGGTTCTATCCCAAAGGCATGATTTTTGATATAGCCAGTCCGTCGTTTTTTCCGTTCGATGAAAATAACCATAACATTATTGGCTGCTTTCTGAATTCCAATATCGCAGCTCCATTAATTGAGTGTTTTAACCAAACCCTTAATACTTCACCAGGTTTAATAGAAAAATTACCTCTAAAGGAGTTGCCAAAGCAGACAAAGATAAAATTGGTCAAATTATGTGACAAGACTGTCATGTTAGGCAAGTCAGACTGGGACGCCTACGAACGTTCCTGGGACTTCCAGTCCCTTCCCCTGCTGTCGGCTTCTAATGATCTCGACCGCACACTGGAATCCAGTTACACCGCGTGGATCGCGCAGAACCGGGACTCCATCGCGGAGATGCAGCGGCTCGAAGAGGAGAACAATCGGCTGTTCATCGACGCCTACGGTCTGGCGGACGAGTTGACGCCGGAGGTGCCGCTGGAGCAGATTACGCTGACGGTCAATCCCGCTTACCGTTACGGCGGCAAGCTGACCGAGGAACAGCTCTGGACCCGCTTCCGGCAGGACAGCATGGAAGAACTGATCTCCTACGCGGTCGGCTGCATGATGGGCCGCTATAGCCTGGACGCACCGGGGCTGATTTATGCTCACAGTAAAAGCGAAGGCTTCGACCCCAGTCAATACACCACGTTCCCGGCGGACGACGACGGCATCCTGCCGCTGACCGATACCCGGTGGTTCGACGACGATGCCGCCAGCCGTCTGGAAGAATTCATGGCGGTCGCCTGGCCCGCAGCGCACCTGGAAGCGAACCTGACGTTCCTGGCAGAGAACCTCTCGCCCCGCAAAGGGGAATCGAGCCGCGAGACGTTGCGGCGTTACCTCAGCGACAGTTTCTTCAAAGATCATCTGCAGACCTACAAAAAACGCCCGATCTACTGGCTCTTTTCCAGCGGCAAGCAGAAGGCGTTTCAGTGTCTGGTTTACCTGCACCGTTACAACGCCGGCACCCTTTCGCGGCTGCGGAATAAATACGTCGTCCCCCTGCAAGGCAAGCTCAACGCCCGCATCGAACAGCTCGAAGACGACATCCCCGCCGCCACCAGCACGAGCCATCGCAAACAACAGGAAAAGGAGCGGGACAAGCTAATCAAACAACGCGAAGAACTGCAAACCTTCGACGAAACCCTCCGCCACTACTCCGACCTGCGCATCGACCTCGACCTCGATGAAGGCGTCAAAGTAAACTACAGCAAATTCGGAAACCTGCTGGCGGAAGTCAAAGCCATTACAGGTAAGAAAGCGAAATAGGAGATTGTATTATGGGACAAAAAGATAAATGGTTTGAAGACAAAGACCAAGCATTTGAGAAGTTATACAAAGACGTTGAAAAAAATAACGTCAAGACTTATTCAATTTATGACTACCAGTCAAAGGTAAGTCTTTCTATACATCCCGAATCGTTTCTGTCGAAATGTTCTCATGTAGAGGTTGCAGTTTCTGGTGAAGCTCCAACCGGTAATGACTGGATGGTTATTACTCCCTTTCGTGTCGATCAGGATTTAGGAGAAAAGGTTTATGACCTCGATCCTGTTTTGACATGCTTCGATTCTAATAAAGGGACAGTGTCAGAGTCGGGAGTGGTTGCTTATCATCAAAAATTCCAGTATCGAACAACGAAAATTGAAGACAGTGAGAAAGGTACTATGGATGAGACTGTAGGTGAATTACGAGATAAACTGATTGACAATTCGGTTCAACTTGAGAATGGTTCAGTACAAACACTGAATGCTCTGTCATATATGCACGATAAATATAAAGATGACTTTAAAAAAGAGTAGCAGTTCTTACTTTTATTTACTTCTATCGACTACAGATCATTAAAATAGATGTTTGGGGCATTTTGAGAACACGGGTAATAAAGGCGGTAAAGTCTCGGAAAGAAAAATTAATCATGGCAATACGAATTGAAGGAATTCCCTTGGATGAACAATTCCTTTTCGTAGCTTTTATCATTGGTGTAAATCAGTCAGGGATCACGCATGAGACAGATTAGTCGAATTAAAGTAGAAAATTTTAAATCCCTAGTGGATTTTAAAATCAAGCTCGATCACTTCACATGTTTGATCGGACTAAACGGGGCGGGTAAGTCCACGCTTCTTCAATTCCTCGACTTCCTTTCGCAATTAGTCCGTGGGGATATGGAGGGCTGGCTGAAGGAACGCAAATGGAAATCGACTGATATTAAATCAAAACTTTCCAAAAAGCAGTACATCTATTTTTGTGTTTGGTTCGTTAATAAAGACGGTGAACCAGCAGGTAGGTGGGAAGGTAATTATAACCCATCGTTGCACAGGTGTGTACAGGAACGGGTAGATCTGCTGGATTACGTGATTGAAACTAAAAAAGATGATATCACTTATATTACCCGGACGTCCTACACTTCTCTTTCTGAGCATAGTCTTTTCAGCAAAGATAAAAATAAATCTGAGATCACCTTCGACTATGAGGGGTCAATTCTTTCGGTTTTGAAGGAAGAGTTGCTACCAGAGTCAATCTTGGAATGCAAAAAGTTATTTGAAGATATGAAATCTCTCGAACTTCTGGCTCCAGAAAAATTGAGGCAACGCACCAGAGAATCTGCGGGGACGATGGGACGGGGTGGGCAGAATTTATCTGCTTTTCTTTACGAGATGGATGAGCGCAAACGACATGACCTCATCAATCAACTGAAAGAGGTGTATCAGCAATTATTCGGACTGCGTGCCAAACCCTTACGCTCGGGTTGGAAACAAATCGAGATCACTGAACAGTACGATGACGCAAGCGGCGGATTTATCCCGATAATGACTACGGAAGCCCGCCATATTAATGATGGCATGTTAAGACTGATTGCCATTCTGGCAGAATTACAGTCTGACTATGAGTTTCTGCTATTTGATGAAATAGAGAACGGTATCAATCCCGAACTGGTGGAATTCGTGTTGAACGCCCTTGTTACTTCAGAAAAACAGATCGTCGTCACAACACATAGCCCCATGATTTTAAATTATCTGGAAGATGATACGGCCAGAAAGGGTGTGATATATCTGTATAAGACCAAACGAGGACATACGAAGTCAATCCCGTTTTTCTCTATACCATCCCTGGCTGAGAAGCTGACCGTGATGGGCCCCGGGGAAGCTTTCGTAGATACCGACCTGATCGCCCTGGCCGACGAGATCAATGACATCACGGAGGCAGAATAGATGTATTTTCTTTTCAGCGGGGAAGGTAAAACCGATCTGGGTAGAGCACGAGCGGATGCCGATGTGTGTGAGGGGGAAGATTACGATTTTGGTCCCATGGCCGTGATGGTAGATCAGATTTTCGATGCGAATTTTAACTATTCAATTCTGGATTCTGGTCAGTGCGGCTTTGTGTCGAAACGGAAACTTTCAGCCAGAAAAATAGAATTAAACCCTGGCCGTGGGGCTCTCAAGCTGCCAGGCCCCAATAGAAAAAAGGATACTCTGTATTTTTATAACAATGCCAGAGTATTAGCTCGAATTGCAAAAGAGCGAGAAAACGAACGAAATACAACTGTAGTTGCTATTCTATTTCGCGATTCGGACGGCACGAAATCAAGCGATCCTAATCTTTGGCCTGATAAAGTCCGGTCAATGATCAGAGGGTTTACTGAAGAGAATTATGAAAGAGGAGTTCCCATGGTCCCCAAACCTAAATCAGAGGCATGGATTCTATGCGGCTTGAAACACGGCCATCTAAACTGTAACTCGTTGGAGAATAGATCCGGTAACGATAATTCACCCAATTCACTCAAAAAGGAATTGAAAAAACATTACGGTGGAAAACTCCCCTCCAAAGAAGTACTTAATCAGATAGTCCGTGATAGACAAGTTGATGTGGATCAACTGAAAATGACCAGTTTTACAAAGTTCAGAACACGTCTGGAAGAAGTCATCAATAATATAGATAGTTAAGCCCACCATGGACACCCAACAACTGACCGAAGCTCTGACGAAGATTTATGACGAAGAAGCAGCGCGGATTGTGTTCTGGAATGATCCGCAGCAGGAGTTTGTGACGCTGATTGATCATCTGGATCTGGAGCAGGTCCAGCTGGTGCGGCTCGATCAGGTGGGAGGGCTGGAGACCAAGCTGCGCATCGAACGGGAAGCGCCGGACTCCCGCTTTCTGCTGTATGCGCCCGAGGAAGAGCCGGAGTTCGAAGATGATGTGCTGCTGGATATCCGGCTCTATAGCCGCAGCTTTCGCGCGGATCGGTCGTCGATTATTCTGGAAGAACTGAAGCTGGCCCGGCAGCATCTTCGCAGCCACCTCGCACAGCGGCACAAGTTTTTTGACAGTCAGGAACGGGTCACTCGGCTCAAACATCTGGTTTACCCCGATGATAATGAGCTGGATCTCGATCGCAAGATGCTGGCCGTTGTCACCCGGGCCGACCAGCCCGAGTTGTTCAACATTCTGCGCACGCTGTATCAGTCTGTCACGGAACAGGCAGACTGTGATCTCGAAACGCCGCCCCCTGCGTGGACACAGATTGAGAAGTTCGACCTCGATACTTCGTTCTGGAAAATGATTGAGACTACGTTCGGCTACCAGGATGAAAACCCGACACTGAAGAAGCTGCTGCTCAGGCTGATGTTTTCCGACTTTGCCCAGCAACTGGGGATTCACGTCCCCCCGGCAATTCAAAAGTTACAACTGAGTCGCAATGGCGCGCAGAATGCCGTCGTTTGCCTAGCGCAATGGCGCGACAGCGCGAAACAGGCGGTCAGTTTTAATCTCCTGTCTGACAGCATCAGTGCCGAAACACATATCCAGGACCAGTTGCAGGGGTTGGAACCGGAGCATCTGATTGACGCGGTGACGTTCTGCCACGTGGACCGCGCGATCCTGCTGGGACTGCTGGAACGACTGGCTGTGACAAAGGAGCATGTCCAGGCCGAAGAGATCCGGGACATGGTGACCCGCCGCAAAGATGAGCACTGGATGGTCTCTCTGTCGATTCCCAAACAACAACGCGAGGTACGCCTTGCCGCTTACGAAGCGGTGGCGGTGGCGGCGGAATTCTTTGATCTCAAAAACCAGTACGCGGACGGATTCGACTGCGACACCGCCGCGGAGCTGTACGAACTGTATACCGAGAAACTGTATCGCTTCGATCTGTTGTACCGTCACTTCTGCTACAACGCCGATATTGCAGAATCACAAGGTTGGGACATTCTCAAGACACTGCGTCAGGAAATTGAAGCAGCCTATAAAAACTGGTTCCTGGTACAGCTGAGTCTGAAGTGGTCTAAATTCGTCGGCGGCGGTCTGCTCGACAAATGGGAAATCCCGGGCATTCCCAATCAGTATCGTTTTTACGACAAGCACGTTGGTTCGCGGCAGAAAAAAGCCGGCAGCCGCAGATCGTTTGTGATTATCAGCGATGCCTTCCGCTACGAAGCAGCCACCGAACTGACCCGATTATTGAATGGCAAATACCGTTACCAGGCGGAATTAACCAGTCAGCTTTCCCCCCTGCCCTCTTACACCGTGCTGGGCATGGCCAGCCTGCTGCCCCACAAAGAACTGACCTACACCGATAAGGGAGACGTACTGGCCGACGGAGTTTCCACCTCCGGCACGGAGAACCGGAATACCATTCTCAGCCAGGTCAATGGCACGGCGATCCAGGCCGACAGTTTGCTCCAATTGAAAAAGGCAGAAGGAAAACAACTCATCGAGGACAAAGATGTCGTTTATATTTATCATAATGAAATCGACACCCGAGGCGAGAACGCAGCCACCGAAGACGACACCTTCCAGGCGACTCACGAAACAATCCAGAAACTGGCCGACATCGTGCGTTATGTGGTCAATCAACTGAATGGCACGTATGTGATCGTTACCGCGGACCACGGATTTCTCTTCACCGAGTCTTCGCCTGTGGAGATCGATAAGAGCAAGCTGACAGACAAACCGGCGGGCACAGTCAAAGCCAAGAAACGTTATCTGATCGGTCATAATCTGCCTGAGTACGAGGACGCCTGGCGTGGCACAACAGCGATCACGGCCCGCTGCACGGGCGGCATGGAGTTCTGGATTCCCAAAGGCGCCAACCGCTTTCATTTTACAGGGGGTGCCAAGTTCATTCACGGCGGTGCCATGCCGCAGGAGATTGTGGTTCCGGTAATCACTGTGCGGCAGATCAAAGACAAAAAGCTGAAGGAAACCACACGTGGCAAACCGGTGTCTGTCTCTGTCCTGGGCAGCAATCATAAGATCACCGCGCACAAGCATCCTTTCAAGCTGATCCAACTGGAGCCCGTTGACGAACGGACGACAGCCCTGACAGTTAAGATCGCCGTTTATGATGGTGATGAGCCGGTCTCCAGTATTGAAACGGTGACGTTTGCGAATACTTCGAACAATATGGACGACCGCCAGCAGACAGTCATGTTGACGATGAAGGATCAACAGTACAATAAGATGAAAGCCTATCGACTGGTGTTGAAAGACGCTAAAACCGATTTTGAATTACAAAGCCACGATGTAACCATAGACCGGGCAATTACCGATGACTTCGACTTCTGATCACAACGAGATAGATACCGACCTCGACGATCTGCTGAACCAGCACTTTGCAGGCAAGGTTGTCCGTAAAGACCTGACCAAACTCGTCAAGGAAGGCGCCAACGTTCCAGTTTATGTGCTGGAATATCTGCTGGGAAATTACTGCGCGTCGAACGATCCCGCAGTGATCGAAGACGGACTGAATACGGTCAAAAAAGTGCTCGCCGACAATTACGTGCGTCCCGACGAAGCAGAGCGGGTGAAATCGACCATCCGCGAGCGCGGCAGCCTGAAGATCATCGATAAGGTCACCGTCACGCTCAACGAACGACGGGATGTATACGAAGCACTGCTGTCGAACCTGGGCACAAAGGGCGTTGAAATCCCGACAGGCACAGTCAAAAAGTACGAGAAACTTCTGGCGGGCGGGATCTGGTGCATCATTACGATGCAGTATTTTTATGAGGAAGGCCAGAAGGGTTCGCCTTTCATCATTGAAGAACTGAAGCCGATCCAGATGCCGAATATGGATATGGAAGAGGTGTTCGAAGGACGTCGCTACTTCACGGAGGAGCAATGGATTGATGTGCTGCTGCGTTCCTGTGGATATGAACCAACGCATTTCGAGCCCCAGGTCAAGCTGCACATCCTCTGCCGAATGATTCCCCTGGTAGAGAATAATTATAATGTGTGTGAACTGGGTCCGCGTGGAACCGGCAAGAGCCACATTTACAAAGAGATCAGCCCCAACAGTATTCTGATCTCGGGAGGCCAGACAACAGTTGCCAACCTGTTTTATAACCTGGCCCGCAGACAAGTGGGACTGGTGGGGCTGTGGGATGTTGTCGCCTTCGATGAAGTCGCCGGAATCACCTTCAAGGACAAAGATGGCGTCCAGATTATGAAAGACTACATGGCCAGCGGCTCGTTCGCACGCGGCCGTGATTCCATATCTGCTTCTGCCTCGATGGTGTTTGTCGGGAATATCAATCAACCCGTTGATACGCTGGTCAAAACCAGCCACCTGCTGGCCCCCTTTCCGGAAACAATGATCGACTCTGCCTTCTTTGATCGCTTTCATGCCTATATTCCCGGTTGGGAAATCCCCAAGATGCGACCGGAGTTCTTCACCAACCAGTACGGTTTGATTGTAGACTACTTCGCAGAATGGGTGCGTGAAATGCGCAAACGCAGCTTCGGCGATGCGATCAATAAATATTTCAAACTGGGCCGCGACCTGAATCAGCGAGACACGATCGCCGTGAAACATACGGTTTCCGGGCTGTTGAAGCTGCTCTATCCCAATGAGGAATATGACAAGGAAGCCGTCCGTCGTTGCCTGGAGTACGCGCTGGAAGTCAGGCGGCGTGTGAAGGAGCAACTGAAGAAGATTGGCGGGATGGAATTCTACGATGTGCATTTCAGCTATATTGATCTGGAAACCTCTGAAGAAAAATTCGTCAGTGTCGCCGAACAGGGGGGCGGATCAATCATTCCCGAGGGCCCGTTGAATCCCGGCGTGCTGCACACCGTCGCCACAGGGAGCAACGATTCGCATTTGGGTTTATATCGACTGGAAACACAGGTCACTTCGGGGAATGGCTCGTTGAAAATGTCAGGCCTCGGCTCCAACGCCAAGGCGAAAGAAGCGATCAAAGTCGGTTTTGACTACTTCAAAGCCAATGCGAACGGAGTCAGCGGTTCTGTAAAAGTCACTGACCACGATTACCATCTACACCTGATCGAGCTACACAATACAGGTCCCACACCGGCGATGACGTTGACGACCTTCATTGCCCTCTGTTCTGCCGTGCTCGGTAAACCTCTCCAGGGGCAGCTGGTTGTCCTGGGAACGATGAGCCTGGGCGGCAGTATTGTCCCCGTCGAGAATCTGGCAGAGTCATTACAAGTTGCCCACGACGCCGGCGCAAAACGGGTTCTACTTCCCATGGCCAGCGTCGGTGACATTCCAACTATTCCAGGCGAGCTATTCGCTAAATTTCAGACCAGTTTTTATTCTGATCCCCGAGATGCTGCTTTTAAGGCACTGGGGGTTGAATAAGGAAATCAGGATGAGTCCCAATGAGTTTTCCGTCGTATCGAGATTTTATTATTGCTCATGGATACAGTCCCGCTGACCCGAACGTAATTGACCGGGGAGGCGATTCAATCTGGCGTATTTCAAGCAAAAATAACCTGTGTCGTTTCAGTGATGACGATAATGTTCGAGTCACCGTCTGTCGTTCGCGTCATAATCAAATTGGGTATATGTGGAATATTGGTAATGACAGCGGATGGGTTGGGCCATTCGATTGTTTCGATGACGCGATGGATCATGCAGATATGAATGTTTTTGACTGACAGCACCTGAGAATTTAGAAATTTTATAAAATGAAATTTGTACTTTCCGTCCCTTGCTCATATATGCACTATGCTTTTCTCGACGGATGTCATTGAATATTGTGCCACAAACGTACCATTTCAAGATTTGCATTATTTTTATATCCAGCTGTTGATTTTTTATGGCCAATCGCCTTTTTTTAAAATTCGGTAACTGACCCAGAATTTCGTCTTACATTATTGGATGAATTGGTGACGTGTCCATTTATAAAGTAGGCAAAAACAATAACTATAGCTTTGGAGTTTCAGTTGGAAAGTAATCAGACTAAGAACTATGAGCGTTCAAAACTCATTCGCCTTATCGATTTCTTGGCACAATTGACTCTTCTGCGCACTCGGCTTGTCCGAAAGGTTGAAGACTATCAACGCATTCTTTGGCTTTCTTCCATACCTCACGAAAAAGGATGCTTCACTCAGGCTTGGGGCCGGGAAGAAGATGTAGATTCTGATATTTGGATAGAAGTTCAGAGTCAGAATGAGCCTGAACTACCAAGGATACCCTCCAAGTGTGTTGACTGGGTTGATTTGGTGTTGCTGCGAAACAAGGCTGATATTCCTGAAATCCAATCCCAAATCACAGTTCAAGTTAAGAACATTGAATGGCAGGATGACAACGACGAACCAGAGTACATCCCACAAAAAATATTCCTCGAAGATAATCCAGATGTTAAGCAGGATTGGGATACCTATTTAGAGAGGTGGCTATCTTGGACTGTTGACCATGATCGATGGGAAAGAATTCATGAGGTTTACTCCATTCTTTTTACTATTCATCAAGAGCAGGTCCGACTTGGTGAAGAATACGAACTTGTTCTTGCTGTCGGGCTTTTA
>Ga0075117_1001576_pt1 | contig 13924 bp, 8 predicted proteins | sample AntAceMetag02UKJ_FD_69789 | JGI IMG/M metagenome (GOLD analysis project Ga0075117, IMG submission 69789) | Saline lake microbial communities from Ace Lake, Antarctica - Antarctic Ace Lake Metagenome 02UKJ | ecosystem: Environmental > Aquatic > Non-marine Saline and Alkaline > Saline | place... | reverse complement strand
CTTAAGTCAAAAAACACGGTAAGTACAATGGCTATTACTGCGGTATAAACCAGCATGTGTTTTTGAATATTTCCTGACATTCCGAAGTGGCTATGAGGAATTAAATTCATTTTAGTGAGCATAGTTGTCATCCGGGACACCGCAAAAATACTGGCAACAATTCCTGAAAAAGTGGCTACAATGGCTATGCCCACTGTAAACCAAAGTCCGTATTTCCCAAAAGCGGGCTTGGCGGCTTCTGCTAGAGAATAATCCTTCGCATTAATTATTTCTGCAATGGATAAATTGGTGGATACGGCGAATGCCACTAGTAAATAAACTAGAGTACAGATTATCAATGAGATAATAATGGCCCGCCCAACATTTTTATGAGGATTAACTACTTCATCGCCACTGTTGGTAATCGTAGTAAATCCTTTATAAGCAAGAATGGATAATGCCAGAGCACCCAGATAACTTGCAATAGATTTCTCGGGTATTGAAGACGGTAATGCTTCTTCAAAAGAAAAATCGGCCGCCCATAAGCCAGCAATGGCGAAAATCGAGATCCCTCCAATTTTAATAATTGCCATGATCAGCGATGATTTTTCAATAAAATTATTCCCTGAGATATTTATGAGGAAAGCAGCTATAATTAGCAAAACACCCAGCATTGGAATTAAATAGGTATTGTCCCCAATATCAAATAATTGAAGGGTATAAGCACCAAAAGTTCGAGCAACAAGGCTTTCGTTTATTACCATTGAAAAAGCCATTATAAGAGCTGCTGATGCGGTTAAAGCCCCTTTCCCATAGGCCTCTTTTAGATACATAGCAACACCTCCCGCTGACGGATAAGCATTAGATAGTTTGATGTAGGTATAGGCACTAAAAGCAGAAATGATTGCTCCAGCAAGAAAGGCAAAAGGGAATAATTCCCCTGCAAGTTCAGCCACTTGCCCTAGGAGTGCAAAAATACCTGCTCCAATCATTACGCCAGTTCCTAATGAAACGGCTCCTGTTAAACTCAAACTATTTTTCTTGTAATTGCTCATTTGTTATGTTTTCTATCTACTCCATTTATTCACTATTTCTTTCCTGAAGGTTTGTGATTTTGGATGTGATGATGTAGTAATTCTTTCAAACTGTCAAGCCAATCAGAAAATGTTTTAGTATTTAACTCTGGATGTTCGCAACAGGGGATTGTTGCCGGATTTTCATCTAAGAATTGATATAATTCGGGATATTCCTGCTCTATTTTTAGTGTCAGTTCATTAATCTCTTTGCTGAGTTCTTGTATTCGTTTCATTTGTTATAAAAGTTTCATTTTAAAAAATAAGGGTACAACATTCATTATACCCTTATAATTACTAATCAATCATTTTTCATACTATTATCTGTTGCCTTCAAATCCATTTTACAAATAGAACACTTGTCTCCTTCGGCACCTGTTATTTCAGGGTGCATAGGGCAAGCATACGTGGCTTCTGCCATTTCCATTCCTTCATGATCTATGTCATCATGATTCATGTCGCTATGTTCTTCGCCCTCCATATGTTCATGAGTTTCTTCTTTGTTTTCCGTACTTCCACAAGAGGTAAGGATAAACGCTGAGGAGAATAATAAACCAGCTGACAACGTGATAGTTAAAATTGTTTTTTTCATTTTTGAATTTGATTTGTTATTTAATTAAAAGAGTTTTTTTGCTGTTATAAAATCAACTTTGGCCAATCCCAAATGATAATTTTTGGTGGCTGTGGCCTTAGCCATTTCGTATTTTAGTGTTTCTTGTTGCACCCTGAGCACCTCTTCAAAATCTCTTCCTGAATTGGCATAAGCCGTGTAAAGCAGGTTCATGATCTGATTATTTTTATCTATTTGATTTTGATAATGCTGATAAAGTTCTTTAGCCTTATCCACCTCAAAAGAGGCTGTAGCATAGATACTCCAAAGTTTATTTTCCATACCCTGTTTCTTTTCAGAGAGTGCTAATTGAATCAGCTGTGATTCTTTCACAAAAGCTTCATTCTTCTTTTTGAAAATCGGTAGACTTAGCGTAACCATAGGCATTAAAGCGTCTTTGCCATTCTGAGCCATTTCAATACCCTTTCTTTTGGAAATCATGGCGTAATCCAGACCCACACCGAAGTTTGGTTTGGATTTTAGTTTGGCTAATTTCTCATTAGCTAACTCTGCTTCTATTTTGGTATCAATTAGTTGAAGGGAGGGATTGGTCTTTATGAAACCTTCTGTTTCATCTTTAGAATCCTCCTTTATTTGGAGAAGCAAGGGGTTTTCAATAATAACAATTAAGGTGTCATTCCTATTTAAGAGCCTGTTGAATGAAATGTAAAACGGGTGAAGACTTTCATTAAGTATTTTAATATCTGTTTTCAAGTTTTCCACCATAATATCTACCCTTAGAATATCGGTAAGAGGTACCTTTCCATTGGCATATTTTATGGTGCTCAGCTGCTTATAAGTATCGAGTATATTTAGATTTTCATTGTTGATTCTGATGTGTTCTCTGATTTCATAGATCGGGAAATAGGCCTGTTTTACATTTAGAAATAATTCATTCTTTGCCACAGCTATTTCCTTAAACTTCGCCTGAGCCATTAGGCTAGCGGCGTCTTCTCTCGCTGGTAAAGTGCCAAACCAAGGAAACATTTGGCTAAGAGAAACTTTAGCCCTTTGGGCACCCACTCTAGTTTCAATAGGACTCACAAAGACACCAAAAGACACCGTTGGGTCTGGTAGGGTATTTACTTGTGGTATTTTTTGAAGTGCCGCATTAAATTCGTTGTAACCTGCTTTAATGTCCGGATTATTCTCCGCAGCCTGTTTAAGATAGGCCTCCAAGGTCTGACCTTGGCTGCATATGGATACAGAAGCGAGCAGTAGAATATGGATGATTGATTTCATCATGCGTTTAGTTTTTTTAGTTTTCTTTCCTCTCTAATAGAGAAAAACACAGGTAGTATGAAATAAGAAGTGATGTCGATTATCATTCCACCAAATGCCGGAATAGCCATCGGTAACATAATATCGGCTCCTTTGCCTGTGGAAGTGAAAATTGGAAGCAGGGCTATGATGGTGGTTGTGGTGGTCATGGTACAGGCTTTTATTCTTCTGTGTCCACCTATTACCACCGCCTGACGAAGTTCTTTTAAATTGCTATACTTATTTTCTTTAAAACTCTTCGTAAGATAGGTTCCCATAAGTACGGCGTCATCCGTAGCAATCCCAAACAGGGCAATAAAACCGACCCAAACGGCCACACTTAGGTTTACCGTATGCATTTGAAATAGGTCGTGCATATTAGTCCCAAAAAAACCGAAGTTCATAAACCAGCTTTGGCCCCAAAGCCAGAGCATAATAAAACCACCACTAAAGGCTACAGAAATACCCGTAAAAACCATTAAAGAGGTAGAAACCGAATTAAACTGAAAGTATAATATCAGAAAAACGATTCCCAATACTAAAGGAACAATGATGGCGAGCCTTTTTTCGGCACGTATTTGATTCTCGTAACTCCCAGAGAACTTGTAACTGATACCCGATGGAACCACCAGTTCTCCATTGTCAATTTTACTCTGAATATGTGCCTGAGCGGCTTCTACTACATCTACTTCGGCAAAACCTTCCTTCTTATCAAGTAGTACATAACCCACCAAAAATGTATTTTCACTTTTGATCATTTGAGCTCCTTTTACATATTCGATATCAACCAAATCTCCTAAAGGAACTTGAACTCCCGTAGGTGTAGGGATATAGATTTTTTTAAGGCTGCTGGGATCGTCTCTGAGTTCTCTTGGATAGCGAATCCGAACAGGAAATCGTTCTCTTCCTTCTACCGTAGAAGTGATTTGCATGCCACCAATGGCTGTTTCTATGGTTTTTTGTACGTCTTCCACTGTCAAGCCATATCTGGCAATAGCATCTCTGTTTATATTCAGATGTATGTAGGGTTTACCCACAATACGATCGGCAAAAACGGCTTCTTGTTTTACGGAAGGCACTTCTTTGAGAAGGACTTCCAATTCCATCCCGAAGTCCTCAATGGTTTTCAAATCGGGGCCATATACCTTAATTCCCATCGGTGCTCTCATACCGGTCTGAAGCATAACTAGACGGGTCTCAATAGGCTGTAATTTAGGTGCCGACGTAACTCCTGGGATTTTTGTTACTCTTACAATCTCATTCCATATATCGTCACTAGACTTAATTTCTTTACGCCAGTTTCTGAAGTATTCGCCATCCGAATCTGTAATTAAGTCTGCTGCACTAATACCATTAAGAATTGCGTCTTGATTAGATACGGTATCACCGCCTACAGTAATAAAATAGTTATTGTCATCCACCATGAATCGTTGCCTATGCCCTTTAATATTTACTGCATATTCCGGCTTATAATTGATGATGTTTTCATACATAGAAATGGGTGCAGGGTCTAATGCCGTCTCTGCCCTACCCATTTTCCCAACCGCCAGAGCCACTTCTGGAATGTTAGCCAACAGCATGTCTAATTGCTGAACTACTTGCTTATTTTGTTCTACACCGGCATGAGGCATTGAGGTAGGCATGAGCAGAAAGCTTCCCTCATTTAGTGAGGGCATAAATTCTTTTCCCATACCAGGAAAGGTATCTGACATGCCCGACCAAAGGGCAGTACTTCGAATATTGACATCTACTTTATCAAAACCTGTCGCTACAAATCCAAAAATAGAATTGAAGCCCAGCCAAATGTTTGCCGCAAGGACTATTAGAAATGAGGGAATCAAAAGAAAGCTGGCTTTATGCTCTAGACACCAACTCAAAATCCGGGTATAATAATGCTCTAAAAGAAGGAAAACGCCAATTATGACACCAACGATGATAGCAACGAAAATAAAATTAGTGAACAGAGATGTGGATGCACCGAGGGGTAACCAATATTTAGCTAAAAGCCATACCACCGCTATAAGGGAGACAATAAGCTCTCCGTGCTTTAAAATGAAGGCAGGAATATTAGGAAGAGTCTTTGTATTAGAATCAAGGTAAATTTTTAAGGAACCAATGAGACCGAACAGAAACAAAATGCTACCTGGTAAAAGATAGCCCATAGTGAGCGTGACTAAGCCAACAAGAATTAAAGCAAAGCTTCCATATTTTTTTACTCTCTCATTTTTGATTTTGAAACCAAAAAACCAATGGGCAAAGCTTGGTAAAAGCAATAAGGCTACTATTAATGCCGCTATTAAAGCAAAGGTTTTAGTGAATGCCAGCGGTGCGAAAAGTTTACCCTCTGCCGCCTGTAAAGTAAATACTGGAATGAAACTTACAACAGTGGTGGCTACGGCCGTAAGAATGGCAGAACTTACCTCCGCAGCTCCTATATAAACCGTTTCTATTAACGATTGAGATGGAGGGGCCTCCTCTATCTTTTTTAGCACATTTTCTGACAGCACGATTCCCAGATCCACCATCGTACCAATGGCAATGGCAATACCTGAAAGAGCTACAATGTTAGCGTCAACATGGAAATATCGCATAGCAATGAAAACCATCAAAATTGCTATGGGTAGTAAACTAGAAATTAAAATTGATGCTCTCAGGTTTAATACCATCAGGGTAACCACCAATAAGCTGATTAGGATTTCTAGAGAAAGAGCTTCTTCTAAAGTACCTAGAGTCTCCTGAATGAGCTGCGACCTATCATAAAAAGGAACCAAGGTAAGTTGGCTTTCTACGCCATTTGCCAGGGTTTTCTTTGGCAAACCACTAGAAATCTCTTTGATTTTATCTTTTACTGAATTTATTACTTCCAGCGGATTGGAGCCGTATTTGGCTACCACTACACCGCCCACCACTTCGGCTCCATCTTTGTCTAATAGCCCTCTTCGGGTGGCAGGCCCTAAGGTTACAACGCCAATGTCTTTAACTCGAATAGGAACATTTTGATTGACCCCAACCACAGCCTTTTCTAAATCCTCTACAGACCGTATGTAGCCCAAGCCTCTTACTAAATATTCGGCCTTATTTATTTCTATGGTTTTAGCTCCTACATCTCGGTTAGACTCTTTAACAGCTAGCATCACCTTATGTAAGGGAATGCCATAAGCCCTCATGGCATCAGGGTTTACATCAATCTGGTATTCTTGTATGTATCCTCCTATAGAGGCCACTTCAGATACTCCTGAAACGGCATTCAGTCCATATTTAACATAGAAATCTTGAACGGAGCGAATTTCGTGCAAATCCCAGCCTCCGGTAGGGTTGCCCGCTTTGTTACGGCCTTCTATTGTATACCAATATACTTGACCTAATGCCGTAGCGTCAGGGCCAAGAGCAGGCTGTACTCCTTCAGGTAAAAGGTTTGTAGGCAAAGAATTAAGCTTCTCTAAAATTCTGGAACGAGACCAATAAAATTCAATGTCCTCATTGAAAATAATATAGATACTAGATACGCCGAAAATTGATGAACTTCTAATGGACTTAACTCCTGAAATCCCTAATAATGAAGTGGTAAGTGGGTAGGTAATTTGGTCTTCAATATCTTGAGGAGAACGACCCATCCATTGGGTGAAAACAATCTGCTGGTTTTCGCCAATATCGGGTATGGCATCTACTGGCACAGGGTCAGAAGGAAGAAAGCCCGTTTGCCAACCGAAAGGTGCCGTTATAATTCCCCAGCCTACTATAAGAGCTAGAAATAAAAGGGTAACCAGTTTATTGTAAAGAAAGTATCGGATTATTTTATTTAACATATCAATAGAAAAACAGGAACATTAAGAAATTAATGATCTAAGACATCGCTATGCCTTAAGGTCTGATATAAATGAGATTACAGACCTATTCTATGATAGTGTATTAAATAAGGAAAGACTGAAACAAGATCTGAACATCTTGTTTTATTAGAGGAGGAGGGGTATAATTGGTGTAACGTTTATGTCTTTCTAATAATGGGAAATAATTAGAAAAGAAAGCGTAAACAAAGGCAATGCTAAAATCAGGATTTACAGTGACTTGTTCTACGTTCGACTGATAGTCGTCCTGTATATCAAGCTGATAAACAAGGTTGTCACAGCAATCTTCAGTAAAGAATTGTTCACCATCATTGGAGACCATGGTTTCTTGCCCATCCATCGTTGGCATTCCACAGTCTAAATGATGTACTCCAAAACTTACTTCAGACTTCACCGCATGACCACCACAATAGTGAGTGGCAATGGTAAAACCCATGTTGCTGAATAAAATCAGCGAAGCTAGAAATATGGAGATTATTTTTTTCACTAATACAAATATATAATAATAATAGTTGGCATTATTTGCATAATTCACTCTATCTCTTACATAATTCTTTTCCCCTTTTTTTGCAAGACAAGCTTTATGTCCTCAATAAAAGTAGAATTAACAATTCTATCACTGGTGAATAATTTTCGAATTCTCATGCTTATTGGTGAATTTGCATAGCAAATTCTATCGCCTCAAAGTTTCTTTATGAATGCTGTATCGAAAAAGTTAGTCCCCATCATTGCCTCTTTAATAGTTGCTGTTTTATTTTATGCTTGCCATCCAAACCCTTATCGAGTAACTAATAAATCTTATAAAAAACAAGCTAAAGCCTACGGGAAAGTCATTTCACAAAAGACTATTAAAGATACCCTTGACTGGGCAACACCACCAAAATGGGTTGGCACTACTAATTTCAGTTTGCGAAGACCAAACATGGTCATTATTCATCATACGGCTCAAAACAATTGTGCCCAAACATTACAAACCTTTACGAAGCCCAGTAAAAGCGTAAGTGCTCATTATGTAATTTGTGAAGACGGAACAGTGCATCACATGCTGCATGATTATCTCAGAGCATGGCATGCGGGCACAGGAAAATGGGGAAACAATTCTGACATCAATTCGTCAAGCATCGGTATAGAAATTGACAATAACGGAACAGAAACATTCACAGAAGACCAGATGCTTTCTTTAGAAAAACTTTTGACATACTTAAAGACTGCTTACAAAATTCCTCAAGAAAACTTTATCGGCCATGCCGACATAGCCCCTACTCGAAAAAACGATCCGAATGTAACGTTCGACTGGCAACGTCTTTCTAATCATGGTTTTGGAATATGGTATTCAGATACAACTGATGTGCAAATGCCTGTGGACTTCAAACCACTATTTGCCTTAAAAATGATAGGCTACGACATCAAAGATACGACGGCTGTTGTCAGAACTTTCAAACGGAAATTTCTGAAAAGCGAAGATGGTATGGCATTAACTTCAAGCGACAAAAAAGTTTTGTACACCCTTTGGACGGAGGCCATGAAGCAATAATTAATTGTTTTGGCATAATTATCCTCCTAGGTTAGTTAAAGAGTATTTGAGCATTTATAGGCTTAGGTAGGTAAGCACAGTCTTTTTATTTACTTCTAGTCAGCTTGATTAATTTGTAATTAGGATCGTCTGTTCTAGCTGTTAACAGTAACTGTTGTAATTCTTTAAGCTTTTCGGGAAACTGTTTTGCCAAATTAATTGATTCTCCGATATCACTATCCAAGTTATACAATTCGTCCGCTTGTTGCCAATAACGGACAAGCTTCCAGTCTTCTGCACGGATTGCCTGCCTTGGGCCTTTTCCTTCATTAAACTCCCAATAGAGGAATTTATGTGCCTCTTGCACATCGCCAAGTAGGGCGTTTTTGTAAGATATTCCGTTTATTTCTTTAGAAGACGGCTCAATTCCTGCCAAATCACAGGCCGTGGGTAAAAAGTCCCAAAAAGCCGAAATATGGTCACTCTTAGTTCCGGCAGGAATGTGTTGTGGCCAGCGAGCCGCAAAAGGAATATGAATCCCACCTTCGTAAGTGTCTCTCTTTCTACCCCTAAATTCCCCGTTACTGTCAAAAAAGCCATTATCGTATTCATGGCCATTATCACTTGTGAAGATAATAAGTGTGTTCTCGTCAATACCTAATTCGATTAGTTGAGCCAAAAGCCTACCGATGTCTCTATCTAATCTAGAAATCATTCCTGCGTAAGTGGTATTTCCTTCGGCATCATTGTAATAATGTCCTTTTTTCATTGGACGTTTCTCCCACCCTAGATCTATGTATTGTTCCTTAGAATCCTCGGGTACCGTGAGTTCATAATGCGGAATAGTAGGTGCTAAGTACAAGAAAAAGGGAGTTTTGGTGGCGACTTGCCTTTGCACGAACCCAAAGGCTTTTTCTACAATCACATCATGTGAGTATTTACCTTTTGTTTCTTCTGTAATATTCTCAGGGAAGGGAAACTTTTCTGTATTGTGCCAGAGCTCTTTGGGATAATAATGATGTGCCGCACCATGTCTTCGATAACCAAAAAACTCATCGAAACCTTGAGCATTAGCCTGTGCAGAGGTTCCGGCTTCATCCATTCCCCATTTTCCAAAAATACCCGTGGTGTAACCAGCTCTTTTGAGTTCCTCTGCAACAGTGACATCTTCCTTTTTCAAGACAACCTTTTCACCTGAAGAGGTCCATCCTGGGTTCCCTCTAACCCTTGTGTGGCCTGTATCCATTCCCGTCAGCAAGCAAGACCTTGAAGGGCCACACACAGGTGAACCAGAGTAATGGTTACTGAAAACAACTCCCTCTGCTGCTAACCTGTCCATGTTGGGCGTTTTGATTTTGTGTTGCCCATTAAATCCTACATCACCATAACCTAGGTCATCGGCCAGAATATAAATAATGTTGGGTTTTTCTTGCGAAAAAGCCTGAAAACTAAGGCTTATAGCAAGGATAAATAATAAAAGAGTTATTTTTTTCATGATGTTTACATTACAGTTGGTCTTAAATCCCGAACCAAGAAGGGGGAATTCTATGAAATTTCGCTCGTTGTTCGGAAAGTGCATGGGTCAAAGGATTTCATTCTTGTTTATATTCAATTTGATCTGGTTAAATAGAGACTCTAATTACAAAGACGGCCTGAAAGTTTGATTCGGTAGCCTTTTCTTGAGACCTTGAAATAAAAAAAATACAGGCTCAATGAACCTGTACTTTTGCTCTTTTTAACTTATGAATTATCTATATCCATTATTGGTAGGATCTGAATCTAACAAAGCAGGATTTAACACTATTTCTTCTGCAGGAATTGGAGCATACTCCATATTTGGCTGAATATTATCCGGACCATTAAATCTGCCATAATTGGCATTCTTAACTGTTTCATACAAAATCCCCCATCTTACTAAGTCGTACTTACGCTCAGACTCTCCAAGTAGCTCCCACTTGAGTTCATCTTGAATAGCTTTCCTAAATTCATTTTGACCTAAACCAGAAAGACTAGCATCTTCCTCATACGCTCTATCACGTATGGCATTGACGTAGTCATAGGCAGAAGCATCTCCCATTTCGTTGGCAGCTTCAGCAGCCATAAGGTATACTTGTCCCATTCTCATTGTAATCCACCACTCGCCATGATTTCCTCGTGGCGATTGTACGAAATCAAAGTTTGTACGTTTTTTGAGATAGGTATAGGTAAGATCGTAACCGAGGTAACTATTCATCATGTTAAACGGCTTACGCAAGTCATTTGGATGCTTATCTACAGCATCGTTCAATGGCACCGCTAATCCGAAGCCATTAAACTCCTCTCCTTTACTTGAAAGCACTCCTGCAAACTCACCTCTCTGAGAAGAATTCTTGGGCTCATCTCTAAGTCTAGGATTAAACGAGTCCGTAATTGTTTGACCTTGTACACCATTTAAGTGATCCCAACCAAAGATAGCCTCTTCGTTAAACTGATTATTGACATCGAATACCTCTCCATAAGTAGGAAGTAGCTTGTGAGGAGAATTATTGATAATATCCTTGCAGGCATCTAAGGCAGCCGGCCATTCTTGAAGCCATAGGTGTAATCTAGTTCTTAAAAACTTCGCAGCCCACTTGCTTGACCTACCAATATCACTTCCTGAATAGGCACTAGGTAAAAGGTTTTCGGCAATTTTTAAATCTGCTATCATGGATGTACGAATCTGACTTTTGTCAGTCCTGCCCAACTCACCTACCTCTGCAAGACTTAACTCATCAGTATAAAAAGGGACATCACCCCAGACGCTCGTAAGATTGTGATAAGCCAGAGCTCTTAAAAAATACGATTCTCCAAGGCTACGTTCTTTCACAGATGTTGAAATGTTATCGTTGTCTTGCAAATTGGCAATAACGGAATTGGCATCACCCACCACACGGTAAAGGTCTTGCCACATACCGTAAGCATTACCATAATTGGTTTCGGTAAGGTTGTAGTCCATTATTGCAGCCAGACCACCAAAAAGCCTACTTGGCATGATTTCATCCGTACCAAAATATTGCCAAGCAGAAATCCCCTGCCAGTTGCGATAAATGTCTTCACGGTATGTGACATATAAACCATTGGCAGCCTGAATGGCTTCAGGGTCGGAATTATAAAAATTGTTGGGAGAGATGATTCCGCGGACATTTTCCTTCAAAAAATCATCACAACTAGAGAGGCTGATCGCCAAGAATAATATGATTAGTTTTTTCATTATTTTTTCAAATTAAAAGTTCGCTTTTACTCCAAAAGTTACGGTCTTCGCATTTGGGTATTCCCCGCGAATAATTCCACGAACAGTTGAGTTCGTACCAAGTCTGTTGGCCTCTGGATCATATCCTCTAAATTTAGAAATCAGGAATAAATTAGACCCCGCCATGTAGACGTTCAAGCTTTTTACGGCTCCTGTTTTTACAGGTACATTATAACCTAGCTTTACGTTTTTAAGTCTTAAGTGACTACCATCTTCAAGCATAGCAGAATTTGAGCGGATATCGGCTATACTTACCATACTTCCTGCTCTTGGAATATCTGAGGTATTATTGGTTGGTGTCCAACGATCGCTAAGTTCTCCATAGAAATTGGCAGTACTTCTTCCAAAGAATCCACGCTGTACGTACTCGTTATAAATATCATTTCCGAATGTTCCCTGAATGAAAACATCTAGGCTAAAGTTTTTATACGAAAACGAGTTATTCAATCCTCCAAAGAATAAGGGCTCAGGGTTCCCCATAACCACATGATCGTCGTTATTAATTCTCCCATCGCCATTTTCATCTTTAAATCTTGGACCACCTATAACTTGACGTAAACCAAGTGGGCCATCACTGTCGATTTCTTCTTGAGTCTTGTAAGTCCCTAAGTATTCTACCCCTGTAAATACACCTACGGGCTGGCCCACGATGAGTTTTGCTCCTGGTCCACCTTGCTCCAGATTATAAATAACTATTTCATCAACACCTGCAATGTTTAGCACTTTTGACCTATTCCCAGAGATAGTCAAGTTAGACTCCCACCTGAAGTCATTTTTATTTGCATTTACAGTGTTCAATATAAATTCTAATCCTTGATTTTGGATAGATCCAATATTCTCAAGTTTAGTATTAAAACCAGTAGCACGAGGAATTTGGCGGGCTAAAAGAAGGTCTCTCGTCTTTTTAAAATAGTAATCTATTTCTCCACTGATTCTGTTATTAGCAAAACCAAACTCAAGCCCTATGTCCAACTGATCCGTAGTTTCCCATTTCAAATCTGGATTAGAAGGTCTGCCTCTTCGGATACCTACTTGCTGCGTATCATTAAAAATCAATGTACCGCTAGACAATACTGCCAGTGTATTATATGGAGAAATACTTTCCTTTCCTGAACTACCATAACTTGTTCTAAATTTCAGATTGCTAAAGAGTGTCTGGTTTTGCATAAATGGCTCGTCAATAATTCTCCATGCAAAAGCCGCAGAAGGGAAAAATGAATAGGCATTATTGGAGCCAGAATAAACAGAAGCTCCATCTACCCTACCCACCAGTGTAAACAAATACTTGTTATTCAAACTGTAATTTGCCCTGGCCAACCAAGATGCCAGTTGACGTGAATCATTAAAATCTGATGCCACTCTATAAGTCAAAGGATCTCCCAATTCAAGAGCATCATAACCTATGGCGTCTACTGATATTCCCTGAGTTTGTGCACTAAAAAACTCATTTGCACCTTTTTGCCATGTAAAACCTCCTAATAAATTAAGCCTGTGGCTTTCGTTAAACTCCTTATTCCAAGTAATCGTGTTTTCTTGAAGTATATCGTAACCCATACTGTTATTAATAAACGCCAAACCGCCAGTTTGAGCAGCAGATCTTGCCGGAAGTAAACTTGGGTCAAAGTTATTTCTACGTGACCAAGAAACCTGTGGTCCAATAGTTGACCTAAATGTAAGGTTCTTAATAGGCTCGTATTCAATGTAGGCCGTGGTTAGTAAATTAGTACCGATGGTAAAATCAGTGGTCAGATCAATGTCAGCAACTGGATTTCTTAATACTCCACCTGTTACAATGTTTTGGTCCCAGTAGCTTCCGTCTTCTTTATAAACGGGAAACGCCGTAAGTGTTTCACGCATATTCCATAGATCCACCTTGTTATTATCACTATGCGTATAAGCTCCATTAAATCGAATTCCCGCTTTAACTTTCTTGCTCACATTGAAATCGAAATTGGCTCTAAGGTTATATCTTTCTAGTCCTGTAGACTTGATGATTCCTTCTTGATTAAAGTAATTTACAGATACGTAATAGTTCATAGCCTCCGTTTTACCCGACAACGAAACGTCACCATTGTAAATAGAAGCTGTTCGAGTTATTAAGTCTTGCCAATCCGTATTTGCTAGTTCGGCAGGATTGGTGAACGGATCTGCTTCCCCAGCATAAGCAGCTAATTCTTGACCATATGCGATTCGCTCGTTTCCGTCTAAAAAGTCAATTTTTCTTGCTAAGTTTTGTACCCCAGTATAAAAGTTTACCGAAACATTAGGCTGCCCAATGACGGCATTCTTTCCACTTTTAGTGGTTATTAGGATTACGCCATTTGCTCCACGCGTACCATAAATTGAAATTGCTGTTGCATCTTTCAATACTTC
>Ga0075117_1001575_pt1 | contig 13944 bp, 21 predicted proteins | sample AntAceMetag02UKJ_FD_69789 | JGI IMG/M metagenome (GOLD analysis project Ga0075117, IMG submission 69789) | Saline lake microbial communities from Ace Lake, Antarctica - Antarctic Ace Lake Metagenome 02UKJ | ecosystem: Environmental > Aquatic > Non-marine Saline and Alkaline > Saline | place... | reverse complement strand
AAGAGCCACCTGAAGTTGTTCTGTATTTGTCAACTTGTAAGCGAACAAACATGCCTACTTTAACGCTGGTGTATGAGTCTAAATTAGGCATTTACACCTCCACAAACACAAAAGCGCCGTCCCAACTTACTTGGTCCCTTGCAAATATAGTCCATTGAGGAAATTGAACACAAATAACTTGGTACCCTTCTTCAGCACCGCCTGGATCTACATCACCATAGTACCAAGGAAACTTGGTATACAATATTGCTATGTTGTCAGTTGTGTGTTTGTCTAATGCTTCAGCTGCTAGAATATTAGCTCTAATCTGACTCCAGCGTGGACCATCAGGTAGTTTAACAGTAAATGTTTTTTTAGGTGTTCCACGATTGACTGCTTTAACAGTACCATCTCTTGCTTGTGTGCTGCCAACTGTATCAAGTCTATTGATACTTAATGTTTCAGCGTTGTCTACTATCCATTGAAAGCTCATCTGTTTATCTCCTTACCGGTACTTTTCTTGCACCCTGTTGTGCTACTGCGTGTATGAAGCCAGGATCTCTAGCAATCATTGCTTTAAAGCTTGGTGCATCTACTGCGTTAATGTTATAGATAACTTGTGAACTGCCGCCACCTAATCCATTCATTGGTGTAATGTTAGCTGGTCCACTTACAAGCTCAGGACCATTCTCACCTACAACTCCAAACTTTCCACTTGGTATTAATCCACCATTAGCAAAGAATCCTGCAAACGGATTAAATCCGCCTCCGCCTCCACCACCAAAGCTGCCAAATGTTTGTGCAATTAATCTTTGTATTTGACTGCGTAATAGTTCTTCAAGTATTGTATTTATAAGGTCCTTAAATTCAAATTTGCCTGTCTTGGCGAAACTTACAATGCTATCTTCCATGCTTTGTGTTGTTTTGTTAAACATTTTTTCAGCTGTTTTTGAAGCATTAGTAGCTTCATCAGCATATTCTGAATAGGCTTTTTTCCAACCACTTGCAAACGTTCTTGAATTTACATATGCTTCTTCTGCTAGTTGCTGTTGTGCTGTAATAGCTGCATTGGTTGCTGTTGTAATATTTTCAATTTCTGTAGCGTATTCTTCAGCAAGTTCAGGATTAAGTCTTGCGGCACGTTGTAATTCTCTTACAGTGTCTGCTAAATCAGTACCTAAACTGTGACTAATATCATCCAATTGACGTTCTAGAGCATTCATATTCAGCTGTGATAGTTCACGTTGTGCATCTTCTGTACTTTCACGCATATTACGTTGGAAGTCTAGACTTGTTTCTGTTAATGCCTTTATACTCTCAGCACTTTTACCAATTTGCTCATCAACATCACGCATGGCTTTCATATAAACGTCAAGAGTTATTGTACCAGCAGCAAATGCGTCTTTTAATGCAGTTATTGCACGTTTGTTAAATTCTAATTGCTCTACTTGTTCAGCAGCACCTTCAGTTAAGTCTTTAAAGAATTCTGTAAAGCGTTCGTCTTTGGTTAGTTCACGATTTGCATCAGTAAGCTCTTTAACTTCGTCTGTTGCACGAGCCAATTCCTGTTGTGCTCCACGCAACAATATTACAAAGTTGTCAACTTGTCCATTACTTCTTTCAAGTGCTAGGTGCAGTTGCTCTAAAACAATTTCAGCATCTACAACTGCTTGATTGGCTTTTTCTAAATCTGTTCTGTAGTCTGCTTCTGAAAACTTCTTAGCCTGGTCAATGAATCTTTGATGTGGTGCAAGCACTGCTTTAAGTGCTTCTGCATAAGTGTCTACTTCGTTTGCAGCTCCACTTGATAGTGGTCCAGAAATGCCGCCATCGCTATTGTTTAGCTTGTCTATTTCGTCATTCAACCCGCCAACACTTTCGCCAGCGTCTTCTGTAAGTTTGTTAATAGTAAGAACTGCGCCTGCTGCTGCGGCAAGTCCAGCTGCAACTTTAACTAGTCCAATGCCAGTAACGCCTTGTAATATTGTTCCTGCAACTGCTGCTGCTTTAAATGCTGTTGCTAGTTTATATACTGCTACAACAACTGTGACTACTTTGGCAGCAATAGCGCCTGCAAAGGCTGCGCTCATTAGTGTTATTAAGAATTTAATATTGTCAACAACAAGTGTAATTGCTGTGCCCAAGCCTTCGCCAATGGATTTAATTAATTCTTCATTTTCTGATATAAATGCTGTTATACTTCTAGTTGCGTCACCTAGTGCTTGGTTAAGTCCTGCTTGTCCAATTGCATCAAACGCATTGTCAACAGCATCACCAAAGTTACTAAAGGCTTGTGATAAACTTTGTGTTCTTGCTGCACTTGCTCCGCCAAAGGCATCTTCTAATCCATCTTCAAGGGCACTTAATATTTTACCACTACCTTCAGCAGTTTGTCCAAGTTTAGATAGTTCTAGTCTATTTTTGCCTAGTCTTTCTGAAAGAATAGTGAATACAGGAATACCTCTATCAGCTAGTCTGTTTAAGTCTTCAAGTCCTAATCCACCAGCTGTAGTTCTTGCATACAAGTCTGTGATTGCTTGTAATGCTCCTACACTGTCAGCACTAACACTTGATACGTCAGCAAACAATCTTAACTGTTTAATGGTTGGTTCAAGTCCTGCTGCTTTTAGTTTTACAACTGTATTAGTAAGGTTCTCAACACTGAATACACTTTCTGCTGCAAACTTTTTAATTTCATCAAATGCTTTTGCACCTGTTGCTACATCTTTATATAGAATGCCAAGTGTAATACGCAAGTCTTCAAACCTTGCACTTGTATTAGCAATTTCTTTTATTGAGAATGCGGCAGCTAGTGCGGCACCTGCGGCAGCAATTGAACTTTTTAAGCCGCTAATACTTCTCTGGGCGCCTTTAGTGTCAACTTCTACAAGATACTTTAAATCAGCCATATTACTTCCTTATTATTCCACGTAATCGTTTTTCAATATATTCTTCAGTAGGAGCACTCATGCCTTTAGGCGCTTGTCTACTCTTACCTTGATCCAAAGGAACTGCGTAATTATAATTGGCTTTTATTTTGTTGCCCTGTAGTCTAGTTCTACGCTTTGCGTTGCCACTTTTAATAGGGGTTATTTTATACCAAAACTTAAATGCATCGTTAGGTAGTTTGTCTAACTTTGCAGTTATCTTTCCAATGCTTGCTGACATTGTATTTTTAGTAATTCTAACCGCCACTAGTGTCTCCTCTTACACTATTTAACATCTCTTGCAATTCATCTTCAGTCTGATTGTGTCCAATAGTCTGTCCACTTTCATTTTGTTTTCTTAGATATGTTTCATACCCAATTGCAACTTCAAGGCAATACATGTCAATAGTAGATCCTTCTCTTAATATTTCTGACGGCAACTTCGCGTACCTTTTTGCTAACACGTCTAAGGTTAGCCAGCCATTTAGAGTACTATCTACTCTGGAATAGTCTGGCTTGTCAAGTTTCCCAATTGGGATACCACCTTTTCAATAACTTTGCTCATAATGTCAATTGGTAATGTCATTCCGTCTGCAAGAATTGTATTTCCATCTTCATCAAATACCATTTCTTTAATTAAACTTACAATTTGTGTATTGTTTGATGCATCAACACTTCCAAGACTCATAAATGTGTCAATGTCGTGCCTGTCATAGACATAGAAGTCTAATTCTTCACCGTATTTTTCAACGATTTCAGCATCATCTACTGTAATTTTAACTAATTGGGGTTTTGCTGCTAATTTTGATAAGTTCATCTGTTAATCCTTTTTTCTGTTAATCATATCATTTGCAAGTACAACTAAGAAGTTTAATCTTGAAGTTGCCTTGGTGATATCTCTTTTAGCACAAGCAATTTCGTTACTTGCCTTAGCGGTTTCTGCAATCATACTTTGCAAAAGTTCATCGTCACTTTTATTCTGTATTAAATCGTTCATCTATTAATCCTACAATGTATTTAGCTAGAAGGGAGAATAGGGGGTTTGAACCCCCTATTCCGTGTGCCCTCACGCTCTACTTTATTAAGCTACTGTGTAGTCGCCGTCTACAGTAATTGTGATTGGTGTTACCCATACTGGGCTGTCTGCACTAACAGTTGGAGCAAGTCCTGTGATGTAACCTTTTCCGCTGATAGTTTTGCCTTCTGCTCCTGTTGAAGTATCGCCTAAGTAAAGTTCAAAGTCAAGTAAGTCTTTAGCTGTTGAACAACCAAAGATTCCTTTGAAGTCTGCTTCGCCTGATACTTCAGTTGAGTCGCCGAAGAATACAGTTTGATCCAAAACAATGTTCATAGATAGTGAGTTCGTAGCAGTAGTTGCGATTTGCAATTTACTACCTTGATCCAACTGTGTCCATGAAAATGTGTCGTTAGATGCGTTAACAGTAACATCCTGCAAAGCAGGTACTGTGAGTTCTGGAGTTGAGGCACTGTTAGCAGCAACACTAATTTTTAGTGTTGATTGCTTTGTTGCCACTCCTGGTGCTGGATAGATGTAAGCCATATTGGTTTCCTTTTAAATTAGTTTATCCTAGTTAGTCTGTATTCCACTGAAACAATTAATAAGTCGTCTTCATAGTTTGTAGAAACCGTGCTTTCTCTTGTGTGAGTACCGTCCAATACTATTGTATCTTCAAGCCCACGCAAACTTTGAATAATTGTATCTAGTTGTGCCAGTGGATTTTTTGCGTCAACAGCAAGATAGACACTGACTGCTGTTGTTGTATTGCTGATATTTAAGCCATTGAGTGCTTGTATTATAGGAACACTTTCGTATTGAGTCTGGTCCACATAAAGAGTTTTTGGATTCTTTATGTAAATTGCACCTGACTCATCATAAGGTAATTCATTGCTTAACTTTATTCCGTTAAGCGCCAAAGCCTTAATTTTGTCAATTACTTGTGTTCTCATCTTACTCTTCTCAAGTTAAAATATCCTGGTTCTTTCTCATCTGAATCAACAGTTGCATCATCATCAAAGTCATACCAGTCGCCTGCTATAATAAGTTCACCAAATAGACTCTCAGCACGATTCTGGTAGTAGCCCATTTTTGCTCTGTCTGAATCAGTTTCATCTCCAAAGTCTGCGACTTGTGGAAGTATATAATCAGCTAGTGCAGTATAAACGCAGAGTTCAGTAAAATCGCTTTTACGATTCAAAATCTTCCCTGCGTCTATGCTTGGTATATCAGCAACACTATTATAAGAAGTAGATGAATCACGTGCTCTATAGTAGTCTCTCCACCATGTAGACGTGCTCATCTTACTTAATATTCGTTGTGTTGCCCTCATTAAAGCGTCTTCAACAACTTCGTCAGTTAAGCCTTCATTACTGTCAAATAGACGTTGGTCTCTTTGCAAAACATCATTATATTCTGCAAATGAAATTACAACTCCTGATTCAATAATAAAAGCCATTTAACTATCCTTATACGTTGATTAACTTAACGCCACGTCCAGCGTCAATAACACCAACGCCTGCGTGTAGACTAGCTACGATGTCTTGACCAACTGCTTCAGGACGACGTCCTACTTCAACGTCAACGTTCTTCTGCATTGCGATACGCATTGCATCACCAGCAAAGATAAAGCCTTTGTTATCGCCAGTTACATATGAACTTTGGAATATACGAACGCCTGCGATTTGTCCCAAGAAGCCATTTCTCATTGCTTCACTTTGGAAGTCACCACCGCCGTAAGCTGCTGTTCCAATTGCTTTCATTAGGTTAGCTGCTTCAACAGTTGAAACAATACCCATTAGTGGTCCTGTTTCGCCAGCGCCACGGATCTGTGCAACTGCATCAAACAATGCGTCTACAGTCATTGGATCTGAGTCTGAAGTTGATGCTGTTAAGCCGTTCATTGCTGTGATAACTGCTGTGTCAAATGCTTTTGATACTGCGTTGCCTAGCACTCTTCCAATTTCACTTGGATCAATGTTGCCTAAGTCACGTAAAACTGAACGTGCTGCATAGATGTCACACTGGATAACATTTTTAGTGTCTGCTGAAAGTACTGAATCTAAATCAACGCCTGTGCTTGCTTCACTTGTTAGTGTTGTAGCTGCAACTGCTGCCAATTCAGGAACTTGTAAAAGTCCGTTTGGAGAGTTAACAACTGGTATCATACCGCCACCTAAGAACAAAGATTGCTCGTGTGCTGCGTATACTGTTGCCGCTTTTGCTGCGACGAATAATGCATCTGTATTAAAGCCGGATGCGAATGCTGAGTTTGCCATGATAATTTTCCTTTATTTGATTTATATCAAGCCACGTTGTTTGGCTTGGGCATATATTTTTCTGTGTTCAGGATTGCTTAGGTCCATTTTAGAAAGATCAAAACCTTCAACAGCATTACTGCTCTGACTGCTCTTAGTATTAGATGTTGCAGGTGTAGGTTGTACGAAATGCGGATTCGCATCTAAGAATTCTCTAACAAGGTCGTCAACACCAACTGGTGCTCCTGAATCATTGTAGCGAACTGCTCCGGTATTGTCTACTACTTCTACATCACCATCTTCATTAAGTCTTACACTTCTTGCAAGTAAATTTTGCACTTGCTCAGGGTTGACACTTTTATATTTTGCTGCTGTGTTTAGCAACGGTGTGTTAACCTTGTATTCCTTAATAATACTATCTCTCTTATGGATTTCACTATCCTTTTTTGAAGCAAGTTCTTGTAGAGTCTTTTCAAACTCTCCACGCTTGAGTTGTTCTTCTTGTCTACGCGATTCTTCCGCGCTTTTAAGTTGTTTTAACTCTGTAGGATCACCTAAGCCTTCATATGGTTTAAGTAGTTTCTTTTCCAACGATCCGCGCATGCGGGCCATCATATTATCAACTTCATCCTGTGTGTAAGATTTTGCTTCCTGAGCCTGATTTTCAGTTTGTGCTGCTGCATCAGTTGCAGGGTCTATAGCCAATGTATTTGTATTATGGTCCATTGTGGTACCTCGCCTCCCTTGTTAGAGTATGTTTGTGTAATGTTATTTAGCAAATAGCTTAATAATCATATTATTTATGCTGGTTATTTGCCGTAACCCTTGTTCTTGGTTTTCTTCTTAGTGCCTTTGCCGCGACCCTTAGCTGGTTTAGATTTTTTCATTTGCTTTTCCTTGTAATGCTCATTCTTGTGCGAACGCCTTTCTTCTTGAGTTGCGTTTGCGATATTCTCATACCTTTGTTGAAGCTACTTGAACTTCTAGTAAGAGTTCGTCCACCGCCTCGTGCATAACGTGCTCCTGCACGGTGTCCATCACAAGCGCCTTTACAATGGCTTTTATAATAGGTTGCCATTTTATTCGCCCTGATGTATCCAGCCTTTAGCTGTAAGCTCAAGGTGTTGTAGTTGTGTAGTAACCATTGCTTGCTTGCCAGTTACTGGATCTGTCATAGTATGTGGTTCAAACATATCCATTTCTTCATCATACTCAACGTCCATCCAGAATGCAATTTTCTTAGCAACTGCCTTTTGAATCTGTCTATCATTAGGTGCTGCTTCAGCTGCCACTTTAAGTTGATTAATCTCACTTGCAGTGTCACGAATATTAAAGCTACCTGGATAATCAATTTCACCTGTCCACTCACGGTTTAGATAATCACTTACAATACGCCATATGTTTTCTTCAGCAAGTTCTAGGCTGTTGGCTTTGTTTGACAAGCGACTGTTAAGTAGTTGGAATTCTGTTTCCATTGCCACACCACTCATTGTGCGACTTTCTGTTGCACGGACTGCTCCGGTGTTGGCTAGTTTGTCAATTGCATCTGTTGCATGATTAATTGCAGTGTATATTGATTCAACACTTGCTCCATTAAACTCTAATAGGTAAGGTTTAAGTGCTGGATCCATTGACTCGTCCATGTGTATGATTGAGCCTGCTCCAATGCCTGCGTTAGTGTCTGGTGTCTTTACTAGGCTTGGGTGAGTGTTAAGTCTAATTGACTGTTCAACTTCACTGGTACTATTATAGATAAACTTTTGCAAATCTGCAATGTCTGAGATATCACTAAGTCCAATACCACGTAGACTTGAACGCTGGTTGTAGGCAATAACTGCTGGAATGTATCCAAGCTGATTGTCTTCAAGTATTTCTTCAAGAACTGTATTTTCTTCTTCATTGATAGTTGTAGTTTTAATAGCTGCAGGTGTCCACTCTTTGATTACTTTAACACTGCCATTAACGTCTTCAAGGTATCTAAAATAGTCTAAGCTGTAACGTCCGCTTGGTTGTCTATCATAATTCCAGTCAAGTACACTCAATGGTGTTAGCATACTTAGATATGGACGCACACCTTGATCCCGTTGGTCCGCTAGTGTTTGGGCATTTACGTTGGCTTGTGTAACCATAACCCAGGCGTGTCCATACACACTAATCCAAGTGTGTAAGTCATTCATAAACTGGTCCATTGAACGGTTTTCAAAGTCACAATCACGCAAGAAATCACGTGTCTCAGTCATATCTTGTATTAACCCAAGGTCCCTAATAGGTGGTGTTCTAAACAAGAAACTATTGTAAACACTAACAGTTGACTGGCAGTGATTCTCTAGAGGTGTTGTTAAACATCTTGCCATATACTCACTGTGGCTTTCATTAACGTATCTAGTCAAGTGTCCTGCTTGTGAGTATTCTTGTCCGCCAATGTAGCTTTCTAAATAATACATCCAACGTTCTTGTAGTTCGTGATAGACACTATTACCTGATAATAGTCCATCAACTTCATTTTGTATTGTATCTGTTATATTCATTTTTGTTCCTTAAGATATTTTGTGTCCCCAACGGGCGGGTTGCTCAGTTTGCGTAACATTTTTTCTAATAGGATACATAAACGCCACGCAATAACTCAAGGCATCAAACATATGGTCGTATCCTGAGTCTTTGTCCGGAACCATAGTACCTTCTTTAAACTGGTGCTTATCTAAACACTCTATCGTATATTTAGCTGTCTTTGCTATATAGAGGTTAACTTTACCGTCTGCTGACTTAAACCGTGCGTTAATGGCGTTTATTCTATCCCTTACTGGGTCGTGCTTTCGCGGTGCTTTAACTACAAAGCCTGCGTTTTGTAATATCAAGTGGTCACTCATTCCACTACTTGATGTTTGTCTTCTACTGCCACTAGGGTCAGGATAAACAAATACTTTACTTCTAGGATAACGGCGATTGATTTCACTTGACATTTCGTCTGTGTTTGATGCAAACATTTGTATTTCATCAATGACTGCAAGAGTGTCTTTGTTAAGTTGTACACTTATGGTTGCCACAGCTGGATTGATGTTAAAGTCCATACCCACGTGTATGATACTAGTGTTTACTTCTTTGGGTTCGTCTATTACGTGAACGTCCCTGGCAAATGCCCAAGCTACTCTGTTTTCATATGTTTCAAAAGTAGCAAGGAATTCTTGATTAAACTGTCGCTCACTCATATCCTGACGGGCAGCTTCTATTTCTTGCTGAGTAACAAAGCCGCCTTGTATTGTAGTATACTGAAACGCTTCCCAGTCTGTTTGTTCTTTTGCTGTAATATATAAGTCATAGAATGGATTGCTTTTGCCTTTGGGTGTTCCAATAAACAATGCACCACCTTGTTGATCCGCAAGAGCAGGACGAACAATTTCACCCCATAGGCTTTCTAGTTTACATTCAGCAGCTTCATCTATTACTGCGTAGGATAGACTTACACCACGTAGTTTGTCAGGATCTTCTGCACCCTTAAGACTTATAGTGCTTCCATTCTTTAGTAGTATACTGAGTTCACTTTCATTAATCTTTCTTACCCAGCGTAGGTCCAGGAGTCTACGTTTAAGAGGCTTCCATAGAATCATCTTGGCCGCTCTATAACTTGTTGTAATGTAGAATATCTCTTGATTGGGTACGCGAGCCCTATAACAGATTTCACGCATTGAAAGATAAGTTTTACCAAAGCGTCTTCCTGCTACAACTACCTTGAAGCGACTAGGGTTGTCAGCTATTGTTTGTTGAGGATAGCTTAACTTCATAAGTCGTCAACATAAGCGTTTATTTTATAGATTAGTTGCTCAGTTTGAGTTAGACGCATATTTAATTTCTGCTGACTCTGAGCAAGTTCCTCTGTTAACTTTGCAACTTCATTGTGGGCATTAATTAAATCGTTAAGAGTTAACTCGTGCTTCTGTAATATAGCTAATGGATCAAAGTCACTATCAAACATCGCGGTTCCTTTTCTTAATGTCACTAAAATGTTTGCGACGAGGAACAACTTCAACATTGGAGAGGTGCCAACCATTACCAGGAGTTATTTGTTGCATACACATATTGTCAGACTTTCTTCCACGTGCAATCCAGTCTTCATCATTCCACATTGTTTCCCATTGTTCAAGGGTTAGTGTGTACTCTTCATTGCGGTAATTAGCTTGTGCTTTGTGCTTGAGGAAACCATAGTGTTTGTCGTGTGCAATTCTGCAAGGTCCTGTTTGCCAAGCGTCTGGGTTTGGATTTCTTCCACGTATGCCTGGACCGCCTCGTATCTCAGGTGCATATCTAAATTTATATTCCAAGATGACTATCTCCACGTTTACTATAATCTCTATTACGCCCAAATGGCATTGTGCGCCAGCCGGCATTGTCAGGTGTCCAACCTTTGCTCCAGTCATCTCTACAGAATTGATCCGTGGGGTTCTTTCTTGGTCCAAGTTCATTGAGCCAAACCTCAAAGTCTTGCCAGTCAGGATGTATGTAAGTTTCTAGTTCACGTGCTTTGTTGAATGCGTTATACCATACACGCCACTCTGTTAAGTATTCTACTCTTAGTGTCTTCATATAAGTATTTATACAAAAGCGTTATTTACTCGTGAGAAAAGACTCCTTAGGTTAAGTGAATAGTTTAGTAAAGTATCCAGTTGCCTTCTTGTATTATTACAGGATAAGGTTCTACGGCTGAGCCACAGTAACTAGGATAAGGTTTGCGTTGACAAGGGTCTTGACTGTCATAGTAGTTGGCAACTGCCGTACATCCTGTTAGTGGGATTATTAATATTGCGAAGAGTATTTTCATAATGCCTTTTGTGTTTGCCTATACATTAAGTATAGCATCATTACACTGTTTGTCAACCTTTATTTCACACCGCTTGCATTTATTCTACAACTGATGAATTCATTGTAGTAGGTGTCATCGTACAACACGTTCAAGTCAAATTGCAGTTTGGTTTCCCAATATGCCATCATTGTCTTGTTAGCACATAGGTGCAGGATCTCGCGTGTTATTGTATGTGGTTCAAGTTTCTCAATGTCTGCACTGAGTGTCTTGCTGCTTCCGTAGTACCGTTGCCAATTCGTTTCAATACGACTATGTCGCTTATTGGACTTACCTTTGAGGGGTTTGCGTTTGAGGATGCTCCACAAGTTCTTCTTACCTATATACTTCATTCCTGTTGAAGTGTTAGTAATGCAATAAACAAACCCTTGATATTCTTCAGGGGCAGTTGTAAAAGGTTGGGCTTGGTACATCCAAGTCATTTGTTTGCCGTGTTAACTACTTCACGTACGGTCATTAGAGCCCTCCAGGCAATACCTCTGTGTTTCATCTGGGGCTTATTGATATGTAATACATTGTCATAATAGTCATAGTATTCATTAAGGGTTTCAAGAGCATTGCGAACGGCAACTGCCTGATGTATTTCAAACAGACTAGGCTCTTGTTGATATAATTGTTCAAGTGTTTCAAGTACACCTCTCCACACTACATTGTCCATTTGATGCAGGTATCTGTTCCAAATAGTTTTGTTGTTGATGTTGATATCGCCGTCTCTTGTTACAATCTCATTAAGAGTCTTTGTAACGTGACACATTATATCAACACTTAGTTCAACAGTATTAGACAACTTAGTCTTCGCTTGGCTTTAGTACAACAGGCTCATCTAGGGTTACAAAGTCATCTTCGGAATATGTCCAGTTGTCTTCTTCAACGGTTGGTTCAATGTATATTTCAAAGTCTCCACTTGCGTTCTTTGTGTATTTGACACCGCCATCACTCCATACTTCTGTGTTATCAATTCTCTTCATCGTGTTCTTCTCCAATTTCAACTGTTGCATCTGCTTCATTCCAAGGTAGAGGTGCTGAGCCTTCTCCTTGTGCAGGTTCACTTACCATGCCCAATACATTCTTAGCTAGGAATATTTGTACTGCGGCATTCATATTGACACAGGCATTCTTAAACATTGCTCGTCTAAGTTTAATCTTCATTACTTCCCGCCCTTTTACAAGTTCAGCCGCAAAGTTACGACTAATAGCGTCTTCCTTTACCCCAAAGAAGTTGGCGATCTCTTTGTTGTTGCATCCAAGAGCCGCAAGTTCTTCTACTTGATCCTGAGGTACAATTGTTTTGTCTCTACCAACTGGCAATCCACAAATAGTTCCTTCAGTGGGTTGCTTTGGCTTTGGTCCTGTTTTTCCTTTTTCCATACAATTATTTATTCATTTTTGAGAATTATGGTTGTTTTATGAGTGTATTTCCTTTGTAAGTTTAACAATTGAATCCTCAATAGTATAAAGTGTATTTCTAGTTGTGGGATTTAATATTGAACCTTCAATACTATTGCTGATATCAAATGTTTGATTATTAAATTTGCAAGGTTGAATCCATATGTGAGCGTCTGTTGCAAGCAGGGCAATGTCTGCATTTGGTATTGTTGCAAACACCACATCATGATCCTGATTATAACCTTTTCCTCTTTGATATACAGTATACAATTCAATTGAGTTGTGCCAATTCATTTTTGAATAAGCATCAGCAAACAATTTTAAGAAACTGTCTTTCTGCCATATTCTAAGTTCACTTGGGTGTTGTTTTTTCCACCACTCCGTCCAGGGAGTGTTAGTTCCTTTTACTTGACTAAGTTCCCATCTTTCAAACCTGTCTGTAACAAGAGTTTGCGTGTTGTTTTTTGTTTGTAATTCAATTGTTTTATTGTAACGCATCATATTCCAAGTTCCTTGTTGGTTAGTAGTTTTTTCATTCTGCTGCCGTGATATCCTGAAGCAATAATATTTGCTCGCGTTTGTTTTTCATTTATATCATCACATAAATCAAATTGGTATATTTCTCCTTCTCTAATGAAATCCACACACCATACGCCAGTCCTGTCTTGGTATACAAACACCACGTTTGAAGTGCCTCCTCCATTGTGTTTAAGTCCAACTTTACTTCCTCGGACATCTTCATATATCATGTTTAGTTCTTTGCGGGTTTGTTTAACTTTTATCCAGTGACTAGACTCTCGCCAGTCTTGTTTGTCAACTCCTCTTTGAACACTGCTGTCAAACTTGCTGTTTAGTGCTGCCATCAGTTGAATTTGTTTTCCGCTGAGTTTGTCATAAACGCAGATGTTTAGTTTATAACTTGCTGATCCATCTCGGTTCTTGCCATTGCAGAAGAGGTCCAGTTTAACACCTTTCCATAGGGCGGGTATTTTTCTTGTTTTCTTTTTTCTTAAAGATAAATCACTTTCTTCTTCGCGAAGCGAGCCAAGAGGTGACGAAGTCAAACTTCCACTTTGATTGCTGGGTTCTTGAAAAGAAGCAATCTTTGATGTAGTTAATATGTTGTTAGTGTTATTAGTGTTATTATAGTAGTTAGTGTTATTAATGTTTGCTGGTTTTTCTAAACCAAGATTATTTAAAATATTATCAACTGTTGCCATTGTTATTCTCCTATATAGTTATTTATACTATTATTATAATAACATGGTTTTTGTGGTTTGTCAAGAAAAAGCCCTAGACTACAGGAAGTAATCTAAGGCAAAAGTTAAACTTTTTTTATTATAGGAGTGTAGCGAGCAAAACGGAGTTAAATTTCAATGGCATTAGTAATTTATATGTTTGTGTTAGAATTATGACAGCCCTAACTACTCGCTACACATTTATTTATCCATTTGTGCTGTTTTTGGTTTGTTTTTGGCACCTAACGGACGTCCAGGACCGTTCAGCTGTCTAGATTTAGGAATCGTT
>Ga0075117_1001572_pt1 | contig 13957 bp, 8 predicted proteins | sample AntAceMetag02UKJ_FD_69789 | JGI IMG/M metagenome (GOLD analysis project Ga0075117, IMG submission 69789) | Saline lake microbial communities from Ace Lake, Antarctica - Antarctic Ace Lake Metagenome 02UKJ | ecosystem: Environmental > Aquatic > Non-marine Saline and Alkaline > Saline | place... | reverse complement strand
TGCATAGAGTTGCTCCTTCAAGCACGCTTTTATTGATCAATTGATGGTGGTAAGGGACCCAAAACAGGCCCGGAAAATTGCTCTTCAGGCAGAATCCGTTTCAAGGCATAATACATTGTATCGAAGCGAGATAAGTATTATAAGAACTTTGAAAAAATGAAAGGAAGTCAAAGAAACGGATCAACTTAGAGTAAAAACCAACTGTGTTTATCTGTATTGCCTATGTTTTCCAGGTGACCGGATTGATGCAACAGGACCTCGCTATTCGATAATGTTTATCTAGTCGAAACAAAAGTCATAACCAATGGATCCAGAACGCGTGCATTCCCGATAGTAAATATACAAGTGATTTCGGAACGATCCAGTCGAATTCAATTCTTGGATGGGAAAATCCCTTTCGAGACAAATTATCGGGAACTTCAGATAGACATTAAGGCGACTATGATCCTGTCAAAAGCGAACATGAAGCACCAAAGCCTTTCAGCCACTGAATTCCAGTTGGATTCAGGAGCATTGCCTGCTTCTGCCCATCTCGTGGGGATATGTGGTTCTGGAATGAAAGCCTTGGCAGAGTACCTTTCGAGTGCCGGGTGTCGTGTGACGGGATCAGATATGAGTCCTTCGCTCCCCACAGAGGACACACTTCGCGAGGGGGGATATCGAGTTCATCAGGGGCATGATAAACGATTTGTTCCGGAAGGGACGAACGTATTGATCTATAGTCCGGCTATTGGTCTGGCGAATCCTGAACGTCGCTTCGCACAGCGAATGGGAATCCCGCAATTTTCTTATGCCCAGATTCTTGGCAGTCTGATGAGACAGAAAAGAGGAGTCTGTATTGCAGGCACGCATGGGAAAAGTACAACGACGGCATTGACTGCGTATGTACTCCAGAATGCGGGGGTTGCTCCTTCAGCTATGATTGGCGCGGAACTATGCAGTCAGAATTTAAGTGGATGGGCAGGGGATGGTCCACTTTTTGTCGCTGAAAGCTGTGAATATCAACGTAGTTTTCTGAATTTGTTTCCCTACCATGCGGCCATCATGAATATCGAACCTGATCATTTTGATTATTTCAAAAATCAAGATGACATGACAACTGCATTTGCGGAGTTTGTTGCTCGAATTCCGATGAGTGGCACTTTATTAGTTCCCGGAACTTGTCTCGGTCTGCAGAAAATTCTGGATTCCTGTAAAGCAAAAGTCACCACATTTTCGCTTGAACGTGGTGCTGACTGGTGGGCCACCGATATTAAACAAACTGCTTTTGGCACACGCTTCCGACTATTTTATCAAGGCGATTATTTCACAGAAATTTCCCTTCAGAAAACGGGAACTCATAACATTACCAATGCGATGGTTGCTGCTATTCTCTGCCACACCGCTGGCGTAGATACTGAGGAAATTCGCGAAGGAATCTATGATTTCCCTGGGATACATCGTCGCTTTGAACGTATGGGCTCCTATAAGGGCATGACGTTCTTTGATGATTATGCACATCATCCCACAGCGATTCAGTCAACATTAAAGATGTTGCGGCAAGAAAACCCCTATCGCAAGATATGGTGTCTATATGAACCGCATCAGGTCTCACGTACTCAGGCTTTGATGGATTATTATGCTCGAAGTTTCCAATTGGCAGATCAAGTTTTGATTGCTCCCGTGTATGCAGCCCGTGAAAAACTCGGAACAGAGCCGGTTGAGACATCAAAAGAGCTTGTAAATCGAATTCTTCGTCATAATGAATCGGTCAGTTTCAGCAGTTCCCTTGACCAGATGGTCTCAACTTTAGAGACTGAGGCTCAATCTGGTGATATTATCATTACTATGGGGGCGGGCGAGATAAATCGGATCCATCATGAGTTCAATCGAAGACTTCAAAGAGATTCTTAAACAATCTGAACCACTGGCAAAGTATTCCTATTTCAAAATAGGGGGACCTGCCCAGTTTTTTCTCGAGCCGCGTAATGTGGACGAGCTTCAGGCTGTCGTTCAGTGTTGTGTGGAAAATGAACTCCCGGTACGCGTAATTGGTGGGGGTTCCAATATCCTCATCAAAGATTCTGGCGTTCAGGGAGCGGTCATCAGGATTCATGGTAATGAGTTCGCAACCGTGAAGATCGATGGCACGACCGTGACTGCAGGGGCGGGCACTTTATTGTCGAACCTTGTTTCACAAACTGTGAATGCGGGACTAGCAGGCTTGGAAGGTTTTGTTGGCATTCCCGGAACGGTCGGCGGTGCATTGCATGGAAACACGGGTGGCCGAAACGGTGATATCGGCCAATTTGCTACATCAGTTTCCGTTTTGACGGCCCGTGCAGAACGATTTGTGAGGACCGCTGACGAACTTTCCTTCAGTTATCGGGAAAGCAGTATCAACGAATTAGCGATTCTGGAAGCCACTTTTGAATTAAAACAGGATGATTCAGGAGGGGTTACTGATCGAATGAAAAAGAACTGGATTATGAAAAAGGCAAGTCAGCCTCTGACACATCAGTCAGCCGGTTGCATTTTTAAAAATCCTCGCGGCATGCACGCGGGCGCCCTGATCGAACAGGCAGGATTGAAGGGAACCCGGATCGGTGGTGCGGAAATCAGTAATCGGCACGCAAACTACATCGTCAACGATGAAAATGCGACGACGGAAAATGTACTTGATCTGATCAATCTAGCTCAGAATACTGTCTTGGAAAAGTTTGGTGCAGAACTCGAACTGGAAATAGAACTCTGGTAATCAGATTTCTGAACTCGCCTATACCCAGAATTTCTTTTACGTCTCCAAAGCCAGTCAGGTCTAGTCTATTCGTATTGAAACCGCGATGCTTAAAAGAGAAACGCTCTAGTTTCCGATACAATAGAGGTGCCGAAAGGTTCGCAGGAATATTTGCCCCTCGGACAGTGCGGGTGTGGAGTTGCTTCTTTCCCCCAATTTATTCTGCGCCACTTTTTCGAAACGTTTTACGTTGGGTTTGTAGACGTGTGTTGTGCCGTTCTGGTCGGTCACAAAGAGATGTTGATTTGCCAAGACGAGCGATCCCCAGCAGGCTGCGCCTCCTGATCGTTCCTGCCAGAGGATTTTTCCCGTTCTCGGATCAAGGCATTGGAAGATATTGGGACCTGCGTTGGCCATGAAAAGAGAATCATTTGTAAAGACGCCGGTTGAAATACGCTGTGGATTGGGTTCGTTTAACCAAAGCTGTTGTTGCTCCGTGATGTTTCCGGTTCCTTGCATGCGAAATCCAATCGCAGGGCCATTGAAGCCTCCCATTGCCACACAAACATCATTTGCGAGGACAGGCGATGTGTAAGCCAGGTCTCCTTTTTTGCCGTGCAGACCACGGCAGCTCCAGATGATCTTCCCTGTTGTGGGGTCATAGGCATTTACGCGAAGAGACATGCTGCAGATGATGACTTTCTGACCATTTAACTCCGTGATAATGGGGGTACTCCAGGAGCCCATATATTTTCGCTCATCGTTACGTTGCCCTTCTCCTTCGACGGGTTCTTCGGTTTCCCAGATCGTTTTCCCGTCCTCCAGATCAATGGCTGTCATAAAGACGCGTTTACCCGGGCCGCAATGCAAAATGATTTTCTCTTCGTGGAGAATGGGAGACACGCCATAGCCCCAGATATGTTCAAACTCTCCCAGATTGCGATTCCAGAGTTCCTTGCCGGCAAAGTCGTAGCAGAAGAGACCTGCAGAAGCGTGCCAGACGACAACGCGTTTCCCATTTGCGACAGGTGTAGAACCACAATAATTGTTCGTCTTGTGTGTGGGCATGACCTTGTCGAAATTGACGGTTTGCTTCCAGAGTTCCCGTCCATTTTTGCGGTCAAAGCAATAGAGGCTTCGTTTACGTCCTTCATTTTCTGCGCAGGTGATAAACACACGTCCGTTTGAAACAATCGGGCTGCTGTTTCCAGGAGCAGGCAGCGGTGCTTTCCAGAGAATGTTTTCGGTCGGACTCCATTTCAGCGGAACGTTCTTTTCCAGAGAGATCCCATTTCCGCGCGGTCCACGAAACGAGGGCCAGTCTTCAGCGAAAAGTGTTGTGGTTCCAAAAACAAGCGAATACGAAAATATTAGGATTTGCAGGCAATGTTTCATCAGAACGCCTTTTCGAATTCATGTTTAAAGCAAAGTGAAAATATCCGGTTAAGCAATTACATCGTGAACAACGTGTCCGTGCACGTCGGTGAGTCGCATATCGCGGCCTCCAAAACGGAAGGTCGATTTCGTATGATTGAGTCCTAACAGATGCAGCATCGTAGCATGAATGTCATGAATCTCCACCCGATTTTCTACGACTTTATATCCCCAGTCATCAGTGGCTCCATGCGTGGTGCCCCCTTTAATTCCCCCGCCAGCCATCCACATGGAAAAACCAAACGGGTTGTGGTCGCGTCCATTGGTTCCTTGTGCAAACGGGGTTCGGCCAAACTCGCCGCCCCAGATGACCAGCGTTGATTCGAGCAGTCCTCGTTGTTTGAGGTCTTTTAGTAAACCGGCGATGGGCTGGTCGACAGCGCGGGCATTATTTTCGTGATCTCGTTTTAAATTTCTGTGTTGATCCCAGCGATCGCTTTTCACATTAGTGCAAGTCAATTCAACGAAGCGAACTCCCCGTTCGACAAGCCTTCTTGCCAGCAGGCACTCTGCGGCATAAGTTTTTGTGGGCTGGTATTCCGCATTAAAACCATAGAGATCCAGGGTCGATTTACTTTCGCTATTGAAAGACATCAGGTCGGGAATCGCCATCTGCATTTTGTAGGCGAGTTCATAATTCGAGATGGCAGATTCGATTTCATCATGAATTCCGGATTGCTGTTGTTTAAATCGATCCAGTTGCTGCATGAGTTTGAGTTTTTGTAATTGTGTCTGGCTGGTTTTTTCCTGTCGTTTTACGTTTGAGATTCCGCTGCCACCTGGTTTGAAAATGGAACCCTGGTAACTGGCTGGCAGAATTCCACTATTGAAACAGTCGAGCCCTCCAGGTGGAATCAGCCCGCCGTTAATGACCACAAAGCCAGGCAGGTTTTGACATTCACTCCCCAAACCATAGTTGACCCACGCGCCCATACTCGGTCGACCTTGCAAGCCGCTTCCTGTATGTAGAAAGTAATTGGCAAATGTGTGTTCGGGGAATTGCGAGACAACCGAACGTATGACCGCCATATCATCGACACATTCGCCGATCATCGGGAAGAGATCACTGACGGGGATGCCACTTTCTCCATACGGTTTAAATTTCCAGGGGCTTTGTAACACTTTCCCAATATTGTCAAATTGTGTGTCTTCCACCTTAAAATAATCGCCGGGACTTTTTCCGTTGTACTTAGCCAGGAATGGTTTTGGATCGAATGTATCCACTTGCGACGGACCACCATCCATATACAGGAAGATGACATTTTTTGCTTTGGGCGGGAAATGCGTTTTCTCAGCGGCTTCACCTGAGAACGCCTGGTCCTGCAGGAGTGCAGTGAGTGCAGCAGCGCCAAAACCATTCGCGCATTGTTTAAGCACATCGCGTCGCGTAAATTGTTGACGGAACTGGCCACATTGCATACTGCGTACTTTCTGAAGATATTCTTGTAATCAAAAGATGTAAATAAACTCTTTGAGGTTGTAAATGACGTGCCCCAATTCTGCCCAGATCGTAGCGGGGTCTGTCTGCGTTTGGTTTTGTTTCGTTCGTTCCAGAATAAATTGTCGCGCTGCAGACAACTCTTCTGAAGTTGGCAGCCGGCACAAAGCAGATTCGTACATCCAGCGAATTTTGTCATCAGGCGTTTTCAGGTCCGGTTTTGCAGAAACCTGTTTCCCCCAAAGTTGGGATTGTTGAATCACAAACGGGTCATTCATCATGATGAGTGCTTGTGCGGGAACATTGGAAACGTTGCGGCGTCCCATAGTGCTGAATGGGCTGGGGGTATCGTACGCCAGCATCATCGGCGAGAGAAAGTTGCGGCGCACCTGGATGTAAATCGATCGTCTTCCCTCACCATCCAATGGGCCATTGACGCCAGGTTTGCCGCGACCATCCATAAAGCCAGTCAGATGAACGGGCACTGATGGACCATACATTTTCGGATCGATTCGTCCCGAGATACTTAAAAGCGAATCACGGATCGCTTCTCCTTCTAATCGTTTTAAAGGCATTTTGTAGAGATAGATATTGTCAGGATCGATATCGGCTACATTCAACGTTGTCTGGCTGGACTGTTGATAGGTCTCTGTCAGTACCATGTATTTGATGATCTGTTTCAGGGAACGTCCCTGCTGTAAGAATTTGGATGCGAGAAAATCAAGCAGCTCTGGATGTGAGGGACGTTCTCCCAGCACACCAAAATTATCGACACTGGGGACAATTCCGCGACCGAATAAATGTGCCCAGATGCGATTTACAATCACGCGATGTGTTAAAGGGTTAGAGGGAGCGTTGATGGCTGACGCTAATTCCAGTCGTCCGCTTCCCCGTTTTTGGGAGGGAGGGGCACCGTTGAGCGCTTCCAGGAAACGCCGATTCACTTCAGGCCCCAGATTCTGGTGACTGCCACGAATCAGGACATGATCATTCTCAGAATCGCCATCCATGATCGCCATTGCGGTTTGTGACTTGGTTTGAATCGTCTGCTTCAGTTTTTCATATTGTGTCTGGTAACCTTTGATTGTCTGGGTCAGCGCGATCCGTTCCTGACTTTGTGGTTCTGAAAATAAATCAGGATGTGTGATGACCCAATTGATCAGGGCTACCGTTTGCGCACCCGGCTTTTTTTCACTATCAAAGTATTCTGCAAAAGCAGTCTGGAGAGCTGGCTGTGCATGCTCAAACTTAAGATAGACTGATGTTAATTCTTGTTCAGGATGCGGTGCGGCGTGTTTCACCTGATAGATTTCCAGCGGCGCATTGTCCAGAGTAGTGAATTCCAGATGAATCCGATGTCCCTTGTATCTGGATAAATCGTGTGTCACCCATTGAGGCTGATTTCCTGGTTTAGCGGGGATTTTCTTCAGCGTGGAACCGTGTAGCGGTCCAAACAGCATGCGATGAGAATCAACGCAGGCATAAACCCAGCAACCCCCTTTAATACGATATGAGACGGACCCCTGTACCTCGAATGTCGGCGTCCTTAATGTGCGCCCTGATCGAGGAAAGGTTCGCAGACGATTTTTCTGGTTCATTTGTGGTGATTTGACATCAACCAGTTCATCCCAGAGAAAGTCACGCCGGGCTGAACCTTCTAACATGGCTGTAAGTGGAATCTGCTGGTTCGACTGATCCAAAACCAGGGTGCCCTGGGCGCGCGGTGCTAAACCGAACGTGAATCCGTCGGTGATGAAATCTTCAGGAGCACATTTGCTGTAATCAATGATGATGTTGTTATCAGTCTCAGCTGGATTCTTTTTCTTTGGATGGGAAGCAATGGACGATCCAGGCGATGCATCTAATTCTGAATCTATAAAGAGAGTGGTTGTCAGCTTGTTCTCTTTGCCTTGCTTGCTCTGTAGAAATTTAACCCAACTGCTGAGAATCGCCGGTTTGAGATTCTTGGCTGAAGATTGTTGTCTGATTTGTTCATCCAGCGCAGGTGTTGATTGTGATGGGATTCGATCCGCAAGGAACTTCGCTGTTTGGTAATACGCTTGAAAGTTTTTGATCTCGGAAGCGAACACATTTTTCAGTTTGACTTTGAGTTCTTTTTGTTTCTGATGATGAAGCGCTTCTGCCTGTCTGGCGATTTTCTGATTCTGCACCATCGATTCAAAACGCACCTGACGGTAATTACTACTTTGTAAGTATCCATACAGCGCATAATAATCTTTTGTAGAGATAGCGTCGAATTTATGGTCGTGGCAACGGGCACAGGAAACGGTCATGCCTAGAAAGGATTTCGTCATGACATCGATGGCATTATCAAAGCGGTCGGTTTCATCCTTCCGGATATCAACGGGTGAATGTACCCATTCACTTAGGTACCAGAAGGCAGTAGCCAAAACCGATTCATTGAACTGTTTCTGGGGATGAATACGTGGCTGTTCGAGTAAGTCACCAGCAATATGTTCTGTGACAAACTGATCATACGGGAGATCGGCGTTTAAGGCACGTATGACATAGTCGCGATACTGATAGGCATTCGGTGCATCATTATCAAATTCATGTCCCCGCGATTCTGCATAACGCATTAAATCGAGCCAGTGGCGTGCCCATCGTTCGCCAAAGTTTGGAGAAGCTAAAAGTTGATCGACGACTTTCTCGGTCGAATTTACAGACTGATCGTTTAAGTAAGCGTGGATTTGCTCAGGAGTGGGGGGGATGCCGATCAAATCAAAATAGAGGCGTCGAATGATGGTACGTTTCTCTGCACGTTGGCTGGGTTTCAGTTTTAATGCATCTAGTTTTGCGAGAATGAATTGATCTATGGGATGGGTCGAACCGTTTTTGTTTTTAAGAGATGGAGGCGCGACGTCTTTTATCGGCTGCCAGGCCCAATGCTCCTGTTTCCGTTTTTTTAAATCGAATGTATCAGCAGCCCCCTTACTTTCAGGATGTTTTTCGTCGGGCCAGGGGAGTCCCATATTCACCCAGCGGGCCAGCAGATCGATTTGCTCTTTTTTCAATCGCGTATCGGGGGGCATTTCGAATGATTCATAACGCACCGCTTGCAGCAGCAGGCTCTCGTCCAGTTTTTTGAGATCGACTGAAGAACCTGTATCACCCCCCTTAAGAATCAGGGCACGGGAATCCAGCCGCAGTCCACCCTCTAATCGCTTTGACTGGGCACTGTGGCATTTGTAACAATGTTCGGCTAGCAGTGGGCGAATGGATTTTTCGAAGAACTCTAATTGTTCTGAAGAAAATTGTGGTTGGGAATCCGTTTTTGAGTTTGCTTCTTCTGCAGAAGTCAAATGGCCGACATAACCGGCCAGCAGCAGAAAAACAGTTATGATTCGGAGACATTGCTTCATGCTCTACGGTTTCCTATTCAGAACACTGACCGTGATGCGGGCGAAGATCAATCGGGCTGAGTAGAATTGATGTGCGCTTTTTCAAAATGGAGGGAACAACATCAGAGATATTGCCATAAACTATTCTAACGCTTTCAATTGAAGCGATTCAAGTTTTAAACGGCAAAGCGGCAAAAATATTGAAATCAATCGCTGGAACTTAGATCAGTTCTGCCAGCGGTTTGGCGTTTCCTTCGAGCAGATATTGTGGTCGCCCGCTGAAATCATCAATGGTCGTCTGCTCTGTTTCGATACCCATATTATGATACAGGGTTGCGAAGAGTTCCGGGAATGTAACGGGACGATCGATGGCTTCCCCGCCCAGGCGATCTGTAGCTCCGATGACTTGACCGGTTTTCATACCACCACCAAACAAAATCGCAGAGTTGACTCGTGGCCAGTGGTCTCGTCCTACTTGAGCACTGATTTTGGGTGTGCGCCCAAACTCTCCCCAGATGGCAACCGTACAATCCTGATCAAGACCACGTTGATGCAGGTCTTCCAGCAGGGCACTTACACATTGATCGAAAATTGGAAAGTCTTCCTCTTCCCGTTTAAAGATCGTATTGTAAGATCCACCATGCCAGTCCCATTTACTGTAATTCAATGTGACAACACGTGCGCCGGCTTCGATCAATCGTCGTGCAGCAAGCATACTTTGTGGAACGCGAGGAGCTCCGTTGCTATCGATGAACTTTGTAGGGTCGCCGGTTCCATAGCGTTTTACTGTTTCTGGATCTTCTTTTGAAAGGTCTAATGCTTCCGCCAGTTTTGAAGATGTGAGAACGCCCATTGCCTGTTCGTTGAATGTATCCAGGCCAGCCATCATGCCAGAGGCGTCTGTTTCGCGTTTGAAGTTATCGATACTCTGGAGTAGTTTTTTGCGATCTGAAAGTCGTTCGAGTGAGATTCCATTCAGAACCATGTCGTGCCGCGTTGGTCCCATCGGTCGAAAGGGAGATTGCGACAGACCAAGAAAACCGGGTCCCGGTTCGTTATAGGGACCGTGGGTACATGGATAACACAGACTGATAAACGGGGGCGCGGATTCCACATGTGCGCCCTGGATTTTAGAGACTGTCGAACCGAACTGCGGCCAGCCTCCCTGTGGTTTTGGTTTGCGGGGATCGTGGCCGTTAAAACATTGGATGGCATCGTGTCCGCTTTGCGAGCCAACAATGGAGCGAACCAGAACCATCTTGTCCATGAGCTGTGCCATTCGCGGGAATGCTTCACAGATTTCAATCCCGGGAACATTGGTGGGAATTGGACGCCAGGGGCCCGCAATTTCTTTGGGTGCCTCTGGTTTGAGGTCAATCATATCTTGATGCGGTGGCCCCCCCACCAGATAGATCATGATCACAGACTTCTGACGCTTTTTATTTCCCGGTTTCGATTCTGCCTGCAAGATGCGCGGCAGCGTCAGTCCCGAGAGGCCCAGACTACCAATTTGAAGAAAATTACGTCGTGACACACCATCACAAAATGAGGATGGCGTGCTGCCTTTTCCAAACAATGTCAGCATAGCTGATTTCTCTCCTGCTGTAGTCTGAAACGATAATTACACTCAAATTGTATCAAATTATATTTATGCGTTCCAGAGGGGCTTGAGAAGTTTATGTATTTCTTCAGTTTCTAGCCTGATTTCAGGTTGATTAAAAGTGTCTACAGGTCCATTTGAATCATGTATATTAGTAGGAAAGGCGCGATAGTTAAGTAGATTGCGATCTTGCCCGTTCGCGTAATTCTGGTAGCACCGCACGAACTCCATTTGCTCCGATACTGACGATGGAGCCGATATTAATGAATAGATATCCATCATCAATTGCCTGTCGGCAGCGGTCCAGATCTCCAAATGTAATGCCAGCGGGTTTATTTGCAGTCGCTACGCGTTTGGGGAAATCGGCCAAGAGTTTGACAACTTCTGGATGTTGAATTTGTCCAATGACACCTAGAGAAGCAGAAAGGTCCATGGGCCCGGCAAAGAGGACATCGATACCATCAACGGCTGCAATTTCCTCGATGTTTTCGATTCCTTCCGGTGATTCGATTTGCGCGATGATTGCCGTTTCCTCATTTGCATGCGGTAAATAATCATCGAATGAAAAGTCCATGAACATCGTCCAGTCAGGTGATACGCCTCTAGTTCCCTGGGGAGGATACTTGGCATACTGCACGGCAAGTTTCGCTTCTTCTGCATTATTGATCTGGGGAACCATAATCGTGTTGGCTCCGATATCTAATGCCTTTTTGAAGAAAATCGGGTCCAGTCCCGGAACACGAATCATCGGCATGCAGTTTTTTCTGCGGGCGATCTCGGGGATATGTTTGACTTCATTGACCCCATAAGGACGATGTTCCAGGTCGATCCACAAAAAATCGACTCCCGTATCCACTGAGAGTTTTGCAATAATTTCTGAGGCATCGGGCATCGCGACACCCAAAGCCACTTCTCCCTGAGCAAGCAGAGTTTTAATTTTATTTTCGAACATGGCAGGGTCCCGCTTCATACGAGTATGTTGTTTGGAGTGGAGCGTCAGGCAAAAGCCAAATCTTATAATAAGCTGAGAAAAACAAACGGCATACCCTGAGAGAGTATGCCGTTAAGAATTTCTGATTTTTCCTGGAATTTGATACGCCGTCGGATTAGCGAGCGAGGTAGTAGATTGCTGTGTCGTCAACGATCCATTCGGTTGACCATGTGCGGCCATTGTCTTGGTTACAGACATTGAAGAATGCAGTATGGAATGATTGAATCCGTGTTCCATAGGGGGCATGCGAAGCAAAACGGTCTGCTGAGGTCAAAGGGTCAACGCCTGGGCTGGCGTAGTAGTGAGTGCGACCATCGGGTGTAAACGACATACCCAGTGTCCACCAACCAGTCTGCTTGATTTCAGGACCGATAAAATCCTGACCTGTGCTGTCAGCTCGTACAACGAACATCGCAGAATCTTCACTGTTAGGTCCATCTGTTTTGCTGTTAAACTGAATGAACATTCCGAGATAGATCGTTTCAATTTTTGTGCTCGAGCCTCCTCGAGAAAAGAATCTTCGTCTGCGAGAAGTGTTTTTGGACTTCATGGGTGCTTTCACAGCAGCACGAAACCCAAATGAAGTTCCCGTTTTGTCTTCCCATTCTTCAAAAGGTGGAATGAAGACGCGCGTGACGATGCTGGGTGAGTAATTCACTGAGATCATCGAACCCTGCATGATCAGGTCGTCCTGATTGGTTCCTCGGCTGCCTTGACCCGGAACTCCAGTATGCAGCGATTTCATCAGCATGGCACCTTTACTGCCGGGAAGACCTCCTGGAGGAGTGGGTACTCGCTGAATCAAGTCTGGTTGGCCTCTTTTCGCACTTTCAGTCCAGACATTATTTGAGGATTGTCCCAATGGATAACGCGTCTGTTTGTCGACATTGGTGCTACTTTTGGGAAGGTTAGTCACGAATTCCCAGGACTCATCTTCAAAATCATCCCAGGCTCCATCAACGCGTGTACCTGTGCCAGGAATAACCTGTGCATTTAAATTGGCACTGACCATCAGAAATGAAGTACCTGCGAGTAAGGCCATAAAACGTCTGGAGAAAAAATGATTCCATTTGAGAAGCATGGTTTACAGTTCCCGGCAATAATAATGATGAATAGAGGAGCGACGTATGTAATCTGGCATTGAGAAGGCATTTCGGCAGTCGATTATCGAACTGACCCGCCTCTGCTGCGTGTGATTTATTCCGCAATTGTCGTATTACTGGAATTATCGGATAGATCGGTAGGAATGGTTCAAATTATCTTGATATGTTTAATTTATTGTAAGCTCTTATGAGGTCGTTGTTTTCTGACCTAAAGGATGCCTAATTCTCAAAACGTCAACTTCGAATAGTGGTATTGGTGAGCATACATTCGCTGTATCTTTCGTATTTTGACTGTTCCGTATAGATTCCAGCTTTCCTGATTGAATTCGTCGCGATGAATTGGATTTCGAAAATAGAATCGCTAAGATAGCGATTTGCTTTTCAAACAGAATCGTTTCTTTCAAACGGTTTCAATTCAATAGCAAATCATTTCATGAGAGGCCTTGGCGCAAGTGCCTCAAATAACCCTTTTGATTGCATCAAGATTTCGAGAACGCAATGACAGATCCCCATCTCTCTGAGCAGGATGCTCTGACTCAGAGTTTAGTAGATACCAAGCAGGAAGAACTCATTCTGGTCCTGGATTTCGGCTCCCAGACTGCACAGCTGATCACAAGGCGTGTTCGTGAGCAGAATGTCTTCAGTCAACTGGCACGGCCCACTCTGACAGCAGAAAGAATCAAAGAACTTAATCCTAAAGGGATTATTCTTTCTGGTGGTCCTGCGAGCGTGTATGGGGAAGATTCACCTCAGCCCGATCCTGAAATTTTTAACCTGGGAATTCCAATCCTGGGAATCTGTTATGGAATGCAGCTCGTTTGTGCTTCACAAGGTTGTGAAGTGAAAGGGGGAGAATCACGGGAATTTGGCAGAACTCCTTGTATTGTCAGTGATCATTCCAGTCTATTTTCTGGAGTCCCTTCAGATTTGATTGCCTGGATGAGTCACGGCGATCAGGTCGAAAATCTGAGCGAGCACTTTACTTCTCTGGCATCCACTGAAACCTGTCAGTTCGCAGCTGTGAAGCATCATGAAAAGCCTCTCTTTGGTCTTCAGTTCCATCCGGAAGTGACACATACCGAATTTGGTGGCATGCTATTGTCCAATTTTGTGCATAAGGTCTGTGGGTGTGAAGGAACCTGGAAAATTTCAAATTTGATCGAACAGGAAGTTGCTGCGATCCGAGAACAGGTTGGTAACAAACAAGTGATCTGCGGATTATCGGGAGGCGTTGATTCTTCCGTGGTTGCCGCCTTGCTCTATCGTGCGATTGGCTCGCAGTTGTCATGCATTTTTGTGGACAATGGATTGTT